>Ga0180007_10005694_pt1 | contig 12465 bp, 11 predicted proteins | sample MM_PC_MetaG_FD_121122 | JGI IMG/M metagenome (GOLD analysis project Ga0180007, IMG submission 121122) | Groundwater microbial communities from the Aspo Hard Rock Laboratory (HRL) deep subsurface site, Sweden - MM_PC_MetaG | ecosystem: Environmental > Aquatic > Deep subsurface > Groundwater... | reverse complement strand
AGCAAATTGCCGGTTATATTCCGCCCTTTGCCTATAAGCTTATGAAAAAATTCTGGCCCGGGCCGCTAACTTTGGTTTTAGCCGGCAAGACAAAAGAAAAGATCGGGTTTCGTATGCCCGATAATAATGTCGCCCAGCTTTTTTTGCGTAAGTTGGGAATCCCGGTATTTGCTCCGTCGGCAAACCTTACCGGTCGCGGGGAACCTGTATCGGCGGAAGATGTATTGAAGGATTTAGATGGCCGTATTGATGCTGTAATAGATGCGGGCCGGACAAGTTTAGGCGTCGCTTCTACAGTATGCGAAGTAGAAGATGATACGTTTACAATTCTGCGAAAAGGCGCGATCACGAAAGAGATGATCAAAGAGGTATCTAAATACAAGAAGGTCTTGTTTGTCTGTACGGGCAATAGCTGCCGCAGTGCAATGGCGCAGGGGTTAATGAAGAAGTTGATCGCCGATAACGAATATATAAACGTCGATTCCGCTGGCGTGGCCGCATTAGACGGAATGCCGGCAACAAGGGAAGCCATCGAAGTGATGAAAAAAGAGGGGATCGATATTTCCGAACACAAGTCAAAGAAATTAACAGAGCAGATGATTAAGGAATCTGATTGCATCTTGGTCATGGAACACCGGCATAAAAAATATATAACCGAACGCGTCCCGCAGGCAGAAACAAGGACTTTTTTGCTTAAAGAATTTGACAAAGAAGAGCATGAGGTTCTGACCATAGCCGATCCGATTGGGTTAGGCATTAATTTTTACGAAGAGGCAGTACGTGTGATAAAAAATTCCATTGAAAGGCTGGTGTTAAAATTAAAATGAAAATAGCGATAGCCAGTGATCACCGGGGTTATAACTTAAAACAGGTTCTGATCGCGTATCTTAAGCAAAAGGGCCATAAAGTTTATGATTTAGGGCCCGATACAAAACAAGCATGTGATTACCCCAAATTTGCGTTTTTGGTTGCCGATGCGGTTTCCAAAAAAAAAGTCGAATGCGGTATTCTTATCTGTAATAGCGGCCTGGGCATGACCATGGCGGCGAATAAGAAAAAAGGAATAAGGGCCGCTAATTGCTTTAATCTTTCTACGGCCCGTTTCTCGCGCGAACATAATGATGCCAACATCTTGGTATTAAGTGCGGCATTCATAAATAAACAGTTAGCCAAGCGCATGGTTAGCATCTGGCTTAAAACCAGATTCGCAGGTGGCCGGCATCTAAAAAGAATAAAGATGTTTTCTATATAATGTGCTCAGGGGAGGATAAAAAATGAAACATTTGAAACGCACAGATGCCAAAATATATAAGGTAATCAAACAGGAGTTAGACCGGCAGCATGAGCATATTGAGCTTATTGCCAGCGAGAACTTCACCTCTGTAGCGGTGATGGAAGCCCAAGGCTCGGTTCTGACCAATAAGTATGCCGAAGGGTATCCCGGCGCGCGCTGGTATGGAGGTTGTCAGTATGTCGATGATGCTGAACAGATAGCTATAGATAGAGCCAAGAAATTGTTTAAGGCCGAGCATGTCAATGTGCAGCCGCATTCCGGTTCCCAGGCAAATATGGCGGTATTTATGTCTATTTTAAATCCCGGCGACAGAGTTTTAGCCATGGACCTTGCCTGCGGGGGGCATCTTACGCATGGGCATCCCCATAATTTTTCCGGTTTATTTTATGATGTTAAATTTTACGGAGTAGACAAAAAAACAGAACAGCTTGATTATGATGAAATTCTGGCCAAGGCAAAATATTACAAGCCAAAATTGATTTTGGCCGGGGCCTCGGCCTATTCGCGGACAATTGATTTTAAGATGTTTCGGCGTATTTGTGATAAGGTAGGAGCTTATCTTTTGGCTGATATCGCTCATATCGCCGGTTTAGTTGCCGCTGGAATTCATCCTTCACCTGTATCCTATGCGGAATTTGTTACTACAACTACCCATAAAACATTGCGCGGTCCCCGCGGGGGAATGGTATTTTGTAAGAAGAGATTCGCGAAGAAGCTCGATGCCAAAGTTTTTCCCGGTATGCAGGGAGGCCCCTTGATGCACACCATCGCCGCAAAGGCAGTTGCTTTAAAGGAAGCCCTAAAACCTGGTTTTAAGAAATATCAACAGCAGGTGGTAAAGAATGCTAAGGCATTAAGTTTGGCTTTAGAAAAAAGAAATTTTCGTATTGTCGCCGGCGGAACGGACAACCATCTTTTACTTGTTGATTTAACCGGTCGCGGTTTTACAGGAAAACAAGCGCAGGCAATATTAGGGGAAGTGAATATAACCGTGAACAAGAATTTGATTCCGTTTGATAAGAAATCTCCGGTAGTAACAAGCGGAGTTCGGCTCGGGACACCGGCGGTTACGACAAGAGGTATGAAAATTTCCCAGATGAACCAGATTGCCGAGATTATGGATACAGTTATTAAAGAGGATTTTAAATTGTCTTATTCTAAAGTGCATAAGATAAAGAAAAGAGTTCACAATTTAACCCGTGCGTTTCCTATGTATAAATATTTATAATCAACTAATTTTTTAAGGAAGTTATGAAAAAAGTAAAAAAGAAGATTAACCGCCCCAGCTGGGATGAATATTTTCTGGATATTGCTCAGCTTGTGGCCAAGAGATCTACCTGCCTGCGTCGTAAGGTGGGAGCAGTAGTAGTAAAAGACAAACGCATTCTGACTACGGGTTATAATGGAGCGCCTTCGGGATTAGTTCATTGTGAAAATATTGGGTGTTTACGTGATCAGCTGCGCGTTCCTTCCGGGCAGCGCCATGAACTTTGCCGTGCCTTGCATGCAGAGATGAATGCGCTTCTGCAGGCGGCACAATACGGTATCGGCGTTAGAGACAGCATGATGTATTGTACGAATCAGCCTTGTGTTATCTGTGCGAAAATGATCATAAATGCTGGTATAAAACGGGTTATTATACAGTCCCCTTATCCGGATAAGTTGGCTAGAAAGATCTTTAAAGAAGCGGGCGTAAAGATACTTACACCCCAAAAAAAGCGATAGAGTTAGAATTATAGCGAAATTCAAAGAAAAACAGGTAAAACTTCCAATAATCGCCGTTTTCTTGCCAAAAATAATTCTTGACAAGGCACTATATATAGTGTATAACATAACTTGTTCTACAAGATAGTGTATAATCAGCTATGGGAGAGTAAAAGGGAAACCTGCCTGAATGAAATGTCCATTTTGCGGAAATGTAGAAGATAAAGTTGTAGATTCGCGTATTGCTTCCGAAGGTGTATCCATACGTAGACGCCGTGAATGTTTAGGATGTCAACGTAGATTTACAACCTATGAATCTATAGAGAAATCCACGTTAATGGTCATAAAGAAAGATGGAAGACGTGAACCGTTTGACCGAAATAAAATTCTTTCCGGTCTTTTACGTGCCTGCGAAAAACGTCCGGTGAGCATGGAGACAGTGGAAGAAGTTGTGGATTCAATTGAACGCACATTACAGAAAACTTATGATAAGGAGGTGGTAAGCTCAGATATAGGAGAACTAGTCATGAGACACTTGCATGATACCGATGAAGTAGCTTATGTTAGATTTGCTTCGGTATATCGGCAATTTAAAGATATAAATCAATTTTTAGGAGAATTAAAGGATTTATTGGATAAGAGGAGGACATAGGTGATGTTAGTAAAGGAAATTGTTGATTCCAAGGAAGGAAAATCCCTTATTAGTATAAGGAAAAGAGATGGCCGGGTTGTTGTTTTTGATAAACAAAAGATAAACGCGGCGATCTTTAAGGCCGCTCAAGCTGTCGGCGGGGAAGATAAGCTTTTGGCCGAAGAGCTGGCGAATGCCGTGGTATTATTTTTAGATAAAAAATTTAAAGATCAAATGCCGGAGATTGAACAAATTCAGGATATTGTTGAAAAGGTGCTGATTGAAACTGGACATGCCAAAACAGCAAAGGCATATATACTTTATCGAGAAAAAAGAAGGAAAGTCAGGCAAAATCTAAAGGTAAGAAAAAAGGTAAGAAGTAAGTCTACTTCTACGGACTTAGCGCTTTTGGTTACGCCGTTAGCTAAAGACGAAATTCTAACTTGGGATAAAGGCAGAATTGCCTTAGCCCTGCAGAAAGAAGCTGATATCTCAGAAGATGTCGCGATGGAAATTGCCTCTAGCGTAGAAAAGAGAGTCTTTCATTCTGGTCTTACCCAGATTTCAACTTCTCTTATTCGTGAATTGGTAGACAACGAGCTTTTTGAACGTAATCTCGGCCGGAAGTTAATGAAGCAAAGCATTATCGGCATGCCGAGTTTTGATTTAGATCAGCTGCTTTTTTCAAAGAGCTGTGAAAATTCCAACATTGCGGCCAATAACCCGGAAGCAGTTAATTTATCTATTGCCGAAACAATATTAAAACAGTATATTTTGGAGAATGTTTTTTCAAAGGCAGTGGGAAATGCTCATTTACGCGGCATGATTCACATCCATGATTTAGGATATCCCAGGGCCTATTGCGGTTCTCATTCGCTTGAGTATATAAAGAAGTATGGACTTGAACTGGGAAATTTATTTACCTCCAGCGGCCCGGCAAAATATGCGCGTACGCTTACCGGTCACCTAAATACATTTCTGGCGTCTTTACAGGCCTATTATGCCGGAGCATTAGGGATTGGCTATGTTAATATATTATATGCCCCCTATCTCGAAGAGATGGATGAGAAACAAATGAAGCAGGAAGCGCAGTATTTGATATTTTCAGCGGCCCAAAACGCGTTTTCACGCGGCAGCCAGAGCTTGTTTATAGATTTTAATATCCATACCGGGGTGCCGAGTTATTTGCGTAATATTCCCGCGATTGGCCCGAATGGAACTTATACCGGCAGGACCTATGGTGATTATGAGGATACGGCAATCAGGTTTGCCAAGGCCATGCTTGATGTCTGGCGTGATGGCGACCGCGACGGCCGGGTTTTTGCTTTTCCTAAATGTGATTTACATATCAACCAGGATACTTTTAATGATCCCCGGCAGCTGGAATTGCTCAAATATGCTTCTCTGATTGCCGGTGAAAACGGGACGCCTTATTTTGTCTTTGATCGCGGCAACGAAGCGGTCCTGTCCCAATGCTGCCGTTTGCGTCAGAAGATAAGCGATATGTACATGATCGAGCATCCGGAAAGCATGCGATTTTGCGGGTTTCAGAATATAACTATCAATTTGCCGCAAGCTGCTTACCGCGCGGGAAAAGGTAATATAGAAAAAGTATATAAAGAGATAGAAAATGTAATGGAGTTAGCTGTGCAAGCACATCTGCAGAAGAAAAAATTCGTTGCCCGGCTTATGAGTGAACCAGGAATGCCCATGTGGGAGGTGGGTAAACTGGCTAAGGATGGCCGGCCCTACATTGATTTAGAAAAAGCTACGTATATTATTGGCTTAATTGGGCTCAATGAATGTGTCCAATATTTAACCGATAAAGAGCTGCATGAGTCAGAAGAAGTATTCAAACTGGGATTAAAAATAATTTCGTTTATGAACCATAAGACTAAAGAATATGAAAAAAAGCACGGGCTAAAGTTTTCACTTGAGGAATCACCGGCCGAATCAGCCTGTCGCCGGCTGCCCAAGGTTGATTTACGGCAATTTCCAGAGGCCAAAAGTGTAATAAAAGGCGATATCTATAATGACCGCTACTATTACACAAATAGTATTCACTTCCGGGCTGATGCTAATGTGGATCTGGTCACGCGTATCCAGAAACAGAGCAAGTTCCATACATTGATCGAATCCGGCGCAATCCTGCATGCTTTTGTCGGAGAACAGAAACCATCAGCAGAATCAATTTTAAATATCGTGAAAAAAACATACGAGCAAACCCAAACCGCGCAACTTACGATATCGCCTGAGTTTACGGTTTGTAACAGCTGCGACAAAACCGGCCGCGGCATAAAAAATAAATGTGATTTTTGCAGTTCTCCCGATGTATTCAACATCACCCGGATTGTTGGCTATTTTAGCCGGGTAAATAACTGGAATCCTTCCAAGCTTGCCGAATTAGAAGATAGGCAAAAAGGTGATTACAAGCTAAAGCAGGAGATCTCAACATGAGGATAAAGCTGTTCGGAAAGAATGAATGCGGTAAATGTCAATCTACTAAAAATAAAATACAATTTCTGATCACGAAACTGGAAGCAGAAGATAAGATAGACTTCTGTTATCATGATGTCGATACCGTTGACGGTATGGCGGAACGGGCCTATCACGATGTATCACAAATTCCTACCACTATTTTGGAAAAAGAAGATAAGGTTATCCAACGGTGGGAAGGGGAAGTTCCGCATTCGCAAACACTAAAAGAACATCTTACAAAACAAGTGGCAGGTTCAAAGTAACAGGTTGCGGGGAAAGATCATAGAAGGCAAAACAATTCATACTTGGTGCTTGATGCCTGTTTATCATGACTTATCCAATTAAAGGGTTCAATCCGAATACTTTTATCGACTGGGAGGGAAAACTTGCCTGTGTTATTTACTTGCCCGGTTGTAACTTTCACTGCCCATTTTGTCATTCCAGCAGTTTAATCTTCGATTCCTATAAACTACCTAATGTCCCGCTTGAACATATCGAGCGATTTTTAGAAAGCAAAAAAGGATGGATCGATTCTGTTATAATCGGAGGCGGTGAGCCAACCCTGCACGATGATTTGCCGCGGCTTATCCGGGAACTAAAAATGTTTCCGGTATCGATAAAGCTGGATACAAACGGTACTAATCCAGGCATGCTAAGCGGATTGATAACAGATGGCCTCGTTGATTATGTGGCCATGGATGTAAAAGCACCGCTATATAAAGAAAAGTATGAGCAGGTAGTAGGACAGCAAGTCGATATAAACAAGATAAAGGAAAGTATAAATATTTTATTGACCTGCGGTGTTGACTATGAATTCAGAACCACGGTTGTACCGTCTTTGCTTACGCGCGGTGATATTATAAAGATAGCCCGGGATTTAAACGGGGCCCAAAGATATATATTACAGCAATTTAATCCCAAGGACACTTTGGATAAAGAGATATCCAAGCTTAAGCCCTATCCGGCAGAGGAACTAAAAAAGTGCGCGGAATTGGTAAAGGAATTTGTTAAAGCTAGTTCGGTACGGGGTATTTGATTTTTTGTTTATTTTGCCCGGCATTTATGTTCTAATATGAATTTATAAAGGGGAATATATTTGAAAGAGGCGCAGTATTATCAGCCATTGGATGATGATAAAGTAAATTGTCGGCTTTGTCCTAAAAATTGTATTATTGACAAAGACAATGTTGGATTTTGCCGTGTACGCAAAAACGTAGGGGGCAAACTTTGTTCTTTGGTTTATGGCAAGACAACCAGCATTGCCTTAGATCCCATCGAAAAAAAACCTTTGTATCATTTCCATCCCAATGAGTTGATTCTGTCTATGGGTACACGCGGTTGTAATTTTCGCTGTTTGTTTTGTCAAAATTGGCATATATCCCAGAATCCCGATGCGTATTTAGAGGATACCAGCGCGCAGCAGGCGGTGGATGAAGCGCTGCGTTTGAATTCTTTCGGCATTGCCTATACCTATAACGAGCCGTTTATCTGGTATGAATTTGTATCTGAATGCGCGAAATTAGCCAAGGAAAATGGCTTGGAAAATGTCTTGGTCACCAACGGCTATATTAACGCCGAACCCTTGGAAGAATTGCTGCCCTTTATTGGAGCGATGAACATCGATCTAAAAGCAATGGACGATGATTTTTACAGGATTAACTGTCAGGGTACATTAGGGCCGGTGCTTAATACAATTAAACGGGCAAAACAAAGCTGCCATATCGAGTTGACCAATTTAATTATTCCCGGGCTTAATGATACAGACGAACATTTTAAGAAGCTTACCACCTGGATTTTTGAAAATACAGGTAAAGATACACCACTTCATTTCTCACGCTATTTTCCCTGTTTTGAACTAAATCTTCCTCCCACACCCTTAGAAACATTAAAACGGGCGCAAGCCATCGCCCATAAGAAACTACATTTTGTACACTTGGGAAATGTTTAAAAATTGACATGGAAAAGACAGACTCATGCGGCAAACATCCGGAAGCGTAATCACTGCAGATTCAGAGAAAATTTTTTACAATCATTATCAAGCATCTAAGCCCGCGGTAATAGTTATTGCGCATGGATTTTTTAACAGCAAAGATTCGGTGCTCATTAAAAGACTAGCGGGGGAACTAGGGAAGGATTTTGATATTATCACATTTGATTTTCGCGGTCATGGCAAAAGTAAAGGCCGGTTTTACTGGACGGCAAAAGAACATCTGGATTTAGAGGCGATTTTAAATTTCGCCAGCTCTGATTATGAACGTATTGCATTGATCGGATTTTCCTTGGGGGCGGCAAGCAGTATAATTACTCTCTCGCGGTTGAATATGGTTAATAGTTTTATTGCTATTAGCTCACCGAGCGAATTACGAAAAATTGATTATCAGTTCTGGAATTTAGATATTGAAAATGATATCCTTTACAATTTGGGCGAAGGCAGATATGGTAAAGGTGTCCGGCCGGGCCCCTTTTGGTTAAAAAAGCACAAGCCGATAACATTAATCAGCCGGGTAAAGACGCCGGTATTTTATATCCATGGCGATGCAGACTGGGTTATCAAGCCCTGGCATTCAAAACGGCTTTATGAAAAAACTACTTCGGAAAAGGACATTGCGATTATCAAAAACGGTCCCCACGCTGAATATCTTATGCGAAAGCAGGCAGATCAACTGCTGCGATTAATTCGGCAATGGTTTCAAAAGACATTGATGGGTTAAAGAAAAGATTGCTATGTTTAAAATTAAACAATTTGTAAATTCAAAATTTTGTCTTAAATGTCGGGGATGCTGTCGGTTCAACTCTGAACTTTGGATCCCTTGTTTATTAAAGCAAGATAAACAAAATCTAAAAATACAGGCAATATCACCGGCTAAAAATGAGGATAATTACCGGTGCCAGTTTTTAATTCAAGATAAAAACCAGTGCCGGATTTATAATCTGCGTCCTTTTGAGTGTCAACTTTATCCGTATCTTCTTAATAAGCAAGGGGGGAGTTTGGATCTTGTCGCGCATCTTAGCTGTCCCTACCTGCAAAATAATCTAAACAGCAAGGCATTCGGCGAATATTGCCGAAATCTGACGAGATTTTTTAAGGATCCGGAAGTTTTAAATGTGCTAAAGGCGGAATGGGAAACCTTTCGTTGCTATCCGCAGGATGAATTGCTGGTAATAGAAAAAAACATATTAGCAAAGGAATAAATGCGAGAAAAGATAATGCCGGTTGCGATGTTAAAAAAAGAAGTCATATCCATCGACGATAAAACAAGGTTTGAGGAATTTTTAAAGATAACCCCCCATGTTTTAAGTGTCTATAATTTTGCCAATATCTTTATCTGGCGTAAGATTTTTGATATATTCTTTTGCATGATCGGAGAGAATCTATGTATATTCTTTAAAAATAAATATGATTGTTTTATGTATTTATCGCCGCAAGGAAAACATATTAGCCAGGATGTTTTAGATGAATGCTTTGCGATTATGGACAGCTTTAATTTAAATAAGCAAAACTCACGCATTGAAAATATTGAAGCCGAGAATGTTGATTTTTATCGAACCGCCGGATTTTCTGTGTATGAAAAATATCCAGATTATGTATATTTAAGATCTGATCTGGCTAATTTAAAAGGAGATAGATTTAAATCAAAACGTGCCGGGTGTAATTACTTTTACAAGCATTACAGATCTGAATATCTTCCAGTTGACGTCAATCGCAAAGATGATTGCATTTCTCTTTGCCGGTTATGGATGCAAAATTGCAAAAAAACGAATTCTGATTACATATACCAATCTCTGCTTGATGATACCTTCCTGGTGCAAACAGAACTTATCGGCAATTTTGATAAGCTTGGTGTTATTGGCCGCATGGTAGAGATTGATAATAAGATCCAGGCATATAGTTTTGGCTATGAATTAAACAAAGAAACATTTTGTATTATTTTTGAGGTAAGTAATAAAAGCTATAAGGGCATTTCTCAGTTTATATTTAGGGAATTTTGTCGTGAACTTTCACAATATAAGTATATAAATATAATGGATGATTCTGGCCTTGTAAATTTGCAAAAAACAAAGCTTTCCTATCGGCCGTTTAAACAAGTGCCGAACCATATTATCCGGCGGATGGATGGATAGAATGATTTATTCTATTTGACATCGTTTGATTTTCATGCTAAATTAGCTAAAAGTAATTTTGTCTTTTAAAATTATGCCGAGGTAGCTCCCCGTAACGGGATAAATTCGACTAAAGGTTTTTGCACACGTTGTTCCAAAAACCTAAGTCTCATTGACACTCGGTACCCGACTTCGCTTAAAAGTGAAGAACGGTTTTGAAGATAGTATAATTTATTAATAGAAAGTTATTATGAACTTATGCCGAGGTAGCTCAGTCGGTAGAGCGAGGGACTGAAAATCCCTGCGTCGGCGGTCCGATTCCGTCCCTCGGCATATTAATTTATAATATATTTTAGATTTAATTTGCTATGCCCCCATACCACAAAGGTCTGGGGTTTGTTGTTAGATGGCAAAATAAGCTTGTTGTTTAACATGGGATTTAATATATGAATATTTTAGGAATTTCTGCTTTTTACCACGATAGTGCCGCGGCTCTTGTGCGTGATGGAGAAATTATTGCTGCGGCTCAAGAGGAACGCTTTACCCGAAAAAAGCATGATTTTGGGTTTCCTACGCATGCCATAGAGTTTTGTTTGGCATCTAGCGGCTTAAAAGGAAGCGATATTGATTTTGTCGCTTTTTACGATAAACCGTTCGTTAAGTTTGACCGGATATTAGAGACTTATCTAACATATGCACCGCGTGGCATAGAATCCTTCATAACCGCAATTCCGTTATGGTTAAAGCAGAAACTTTGGCTTAAGGAGACTATTGCCCGGGAACTTAATTTTGACGGGAAGATTGTCTTTCCAGAACACCACCAGTCACATGCCGCCTCTGCATTTTTCCCCTCGCCGTTTGAAGAAGCGGCGTTTTTAACGATTGATGGGGTCGGAGAGTGGACAACCACAAGTTACGGTGTAGGTAGAGAGAATAAGATAGATATTCTCGGTGAGATTCATTTTCCTCATTCCGTAGGCCTTCTTTATTCTGCGTTTACCTATTATCTTGGTTTTAAGGTCAATTCTGGAGAGTACAAAGTGATGGGATTGGCCCCTTACGGAGAAGCCCGCTATAAAGACCTTATTTTTTCTAAATTGGTGAATTTAAAAAAAGACGGGTCATTCAAACTAAACATGAAATACTTCAATTATTGTGCTGGTTTGACCATGACTAATAATTGTTTTCACAAGTTATTCGGTAACCCTCCGAGAAAACCGGAATCAAAGCTAGAACAGTTTCATATGGATATTGCCCGTTCTTTACAAGAAGTAACAGAGGAGATTACACTACGCATGGCCGCCCATGTCCAAAAGCAAACTAAACAAAAGAACCTTTGTCTGGCCGGAGGCGTTGCCCTAAACTGTGTTGGCAATGGGCGTATTTTACGAGAAGGAATTTTTGAAAATATTTGGATTCAACCCGCAGCCGGTGATGCCGGTGGAGCACTGGGAGCGGCATTATTTACCTGGTATCAGTATCTGGGCAGTAAAAGAGTCTCCGATAATAAAAATGACGTTCAAAAAGGTTCATATCTTGGGCCTGAATTTGATAATGATACAATCCGCGAATTTTTGGATAAAAATAAAATACCATATAAATTTTTAGATATAGATAAAATTCCGGAAGTAATTGCCGATCTTATCGCCGAGCAAAAGGTTATTGGCTGGTTCCAGGGCAGGCTAGAGTTTGGGCCGCGGGCACTAGGAAGCCGTTCAATTTTAGGCGATGCCCGATCTTTAAAAATGCAGGAATTTATAAATCTAAAGATAAAATTCCGGGAAAGTTTTCGCCCGTTTGCTCCTTCTGTATTAAGGGAACGTGCGGCTGATTTTTTTGAGTTGAAGATCGAAAGTCCTTATATGCTTTTAACGGCTCCGGTTAAAAAAAGTATTAGTAAACAAATTACAGAACAAGAACGGGCATTACAAGGTCTTGATAAGTTGAAAGTGGCGCGTTCAAGCATTCCGGCCGTTACCCATGTTGATTATTCAGCCCGCATCCAAACAGTGGATAAAACATATAGCCGGTTATACTATGATCTGATAACGGCTTTTGATAAAAAATATGGGTGTCCGGTGATTATTAATACTTCTTTTAATGTCCGCGGGCAACCGATTGTTTGTACACCGGAAGATGCGTATGCATGTTTTATGCGTACATATATGGATTATCTTTGTATGGGCAATTTCCTGCTTGAGAAGAAAGATTCGGATTTGACCGAAGATAAGATAGCCGAATTCCGGCAATTTGCCTT
>Ga0180007_10005691_pt1 | contig 12469 bp, 15 predicted proteins | sample MM_PC_MetaG_FD_121122 | JGI IMG/M metagenome (GOLD analysis project Ga0180007, IMG submission 121122) | Groundwater microbial communities from the Aspo Hard Rock Laboratory (HRL) deep subsurface site, Sweden - MM_PC_MetaG | ecosystem: Environmental > Aquatic > Deep subsurface > Groundwater... | reverse complement strand
AGTTGGCTAAAAGCCTGGAGCGCCTCTTTGTCATTAATAGTCACATATTTTACTCGTGAAGAATCTTTGAGATGAGAATGAATAGGACCTACTCCTGGATAATCTAACCCTGAAGCAACTGAGTGTACGGGGAGTGGTTTGCCAGCGCTATCTTGTAAAAGATAAGTAAACATTCCATGAATTTTTCCGGGTGTTCCTAGTGTTAAAGTAGCTGCATGATCTCCTGGCTTAAAACTTCTACCTCCTGGTTCTACTCCAATCATTTTCACCTCGCTTTCATTGAGAAATTCACTGAACAATCCAAGACAGCGATCCACTACTACTCAGCTTTACTCCGGAAAACGGTGAAACTGACGTGGCACTTGATGCTAATTTGGTATTAAATTTTGACAAAACTGTTGATGCTGAGAATGGCAATGTTTATTTGTATAAATCAGATGATACTTTAGTTCAAACATTTAATGTTGCTAGTGATATTTCTGGGTCTGGAACAACGACCATTACTATTAATCCAACTAGTGATTTGTCAGGAGGCGAGACTTACTATGTTAAAATAGACGCAAGCGCTTTTGATGATACTTACGGTAATTCCTATGCGGGAATAGATAATTCAACTACCTGGAGATTTTCCACATTAGCTGCTTCTGTCCCTGATTCAGATGAAGATGCAGTGAAAGCCGAGGTAGATTCTTGGAAAGCCTATCTCTACGAAAAGCCGGGAACAACTTGCCCAACCAGGCTCTGGTTGGAAATTAAGGGAGATGACTTTGATGATAAAGCTGAGGTCAGAATAGGTGGAACGAAAGCTTATAGTGTTGATGTAAAAAATGATGAAAGATTGATTGCTAGATTTTGTATGGAAAAATTGTCTAAAGTAAGAACCTCACTTAAGAGAACTATTAGTGTCACCAATCCAGATACTAGCAAAGAGAAAGCTAAGAAAAAAATCAATCTTAGCAAAATAACCTATGAAGTGAAAAATAAAGATTTTTCACTGAATAATCCAGACAGAAATCTCAATATTCAAAAAGCTTTAATTTATCTCGGATTTTTAGATTCTGAATATGCCACTGGATATTTAGGTCCAATTACAAAAACAGCAATGATAAATTTTCAAGCTGTACATGGCTTGGAGCAAACTGGTTTTCTTGATTATCAAACTAAAACCAAGCTACTCAAAGAGTCGAACTAAATTCTTCAGATGATTTGAAAAAGTTCGAACAATTTCTAATTTGGGTAATGACAAGCTCAAGAAGAAGTTTGAACTTCTTCGAGAGCGCGGAGCCATGTAGAGCAAACTGAACACCACCTATTTCGGGTGGTTTTTAATTTGCTCTTTCTCCTTGTATAATTAAAATATGAATTTATCAATCAGAGAATCTAATCCTGAAGATTTAGATCAATATACCAACCTACTTCAAAGAACTTATCAAGATACATACATGGATGAAAGCATCGGCTTAACGCCGGATTGTTTTTCAATGGATATTTTTACCAACGAAGACACACAAAAATATTTAAAGTCTCTTTTGGTTAATAATAATTTACAAAAAAATTGGCTTGCTTTTGATAATGAAAAATTAGTGGGCTCCATTACTTGTATTATAAAAAACGATGATGAGGCAGAAATAACTGGTTTTTATGTCTATCCAGACAATCAGGGTCAAGGAATTGGAAAAAAACTTTATGAATTAGCGTTAAATTTTTCAGAAAATAGAGATTTATTATTAGATATTTATGTTCATAATACAAAGACAATAAAATTATATGAGAAATGGGGATGGAAACTAGACAGAAATCGTGGAGATAGTGGATTCTTTTTTCGTCATTGGCCAGAATGGCCTGATAATTTAGAAGCAAAATGTCAGTATATGAAACTAACTAGGAATAGCTAATTTTACTTGTAAAAAATTAAGTAGATTTAATTATTGATTAAAATATTCTATATCCAATTTGCTGAATATACCAACTAGCGGTAGCTGGTGGAGCAAGCTAAAAACCACCCGAATTCGGTGGTTTTTTTAATGAGGTAGTCTTATGGACAGACTGGGAGAGTTGTTATTTATTGGAGGAGTACTGGGAGTTCTTCTGGGCATCATGCGCGACTGAACGTTGTTTCCGACTCCTGATCGAACGTTTGGTCTGGACCTTAATTCTTTTAATGATTTTCTGCTGGAAGGAAGCTTGCTCGAATGAAAAATTTCCTTGGCGATGACAGCTACTTTCTTGTCATCAAGAGTCATTTTTGATTCTGCTAGAGCTGCTTTCATTTCTCTCTTGCTAAGATTGTTTGCTCCTTCTTTGGCCTTCTCTTTCATTATTTTATATAATGTATTTTGATCTGATTTGTCAGAAAAAGCTTGAGCAATCTTTTCGTTTCCCATCAGTTTTTTCATCGCCACGCTTTTTTGAGCGTTGTTGTAGCGCATTTGTTTTTTGGAAAATAAAATGCTTCCACTAGGAAAAATACTCATTGATGTATTTTAAATTTATTTCTTCTATTATACCTCAAAAAAAATATAAACAAAAAAAGACCTGCTTAATGAAAAGCAGGTCTTTTTGAAAGAAAATTAGTTAACAAAAGTTAGAGCGGTTCCTTTTTGATCAGCTCGGCCAGTTCGTCCGATTCGGTGAATATAGTCCTCAAAAGTAGCTGGAACATCAAAGTTAATAACGTGACTGACATTAGGAATGTCCAAGCCTCGAGCGGCTACATCAGTGGCTACCAAAATATTAATGGTATCTTCTTTAAACATTTTGAGCGCTTTTTGTCTTTTGTTGTGAGACTTGTCTCCATGAATAGATTCGGAACGGAAACCTCGAGCATAGAGTCCTTTGGAGAGTTTTTCTGCGCCGTGCTTAGTGCGAGTGAAAACCAAAACTTTTTCAAAAGCAGTTTGAATTAAAAGATTGTGAAGGACTTCTATTTTTTCTTGTTTGACCGTAACTCGAATGATATCTTGATCAATTTGTTTGGAGACTTCTCGAGTTTGAACAGAAATTCTTTCTGGGTTAATCAAAAATTGTTTAACTAGCTTTTCAAGTTCTGAGCCAAAGGTAGCGGAAAATAGAAGCACTTGTCTTTTGGGAGCGATCAAAGAAAGAAATAGTCGAACGTCAGGAACAAAGCCCATATCAAGCATACGATCAGCTTCATCCAAAACTATATTAGCAAAACGAGATAAATCGATCACCTTACGGTTCAATAAATCTTTAATTCTACCTGGAGTTCCAATAATCACATTATGATGAGAACGAAGATTGATGATTTGTTTTCGAATTTCAGCTCCACCAACCACTACCACTGAAAAAATATTTAATCCTCGAGCCAAAGCCACAAACTCTTCTTGAATTTGAATGGCCAGCTCTCGAGTTGGAACCACAATCAGAGCTTTTTCTTGTCGGTTAGCCATAATTTTATTAAGAAGGGGAATGAGAAAAGCAGCTGTTTTACCTGTTCCAGTATTAGCTAGTCCAATTACATCTCTTCCGGCCAAAATATGCGGAATAGACAAATCTTGAATAGGCGTCGGATTTTTAAATCCTCGTTTTATTATAGCTTGCTTAAGTTTCTCATTAATTTCCAAATCAGAAAAAGCATAGCGCGGAGTGAAGGATTTTTGGATGGCGTTTGGGTTGGCTTTGCTAATAAAGCGGTTGATGTTGATAGAATTGCCAGAAAAGCTTCTCTTGGCAGGCCTTGAATTGTTGCGAGATCTTTTCCAGGATGAACCGGAACGAGAATTCCTCGCAGAAGTTTTGTTATACATTAGTTTCTAACATAAAAATTAAATGTTTTTATGTTTAGATACTAAAGTCAAGTATTAACATAAAAAGTAAGTATACCACCAGAAGTTTATTTTGTCAAGAAAAGTTAATTATAAATTCTCGCTGGCTTTTTTTGCCAAGAGAGATAGCTGAGAAGAGAGAAAGATACTTGCTCCTGATACTTCACTTGTTTTTGAAGTGATACCGGGGAGTCTGTTTACTTCAAGAAGAAAGGGTTTTTTGGTTTTTTTGTCTATCATAATGTCTGATCTTGACCAAACTAATCCTAAAGCCTCGCTGGCTTTTATAGCCAGTTTTTTTATATTTTGAGGAATGTCAGCTAGATTAAAGAATACCTCGGTGCCACCTTTACAAATATTATTTCTAAATTCTCCTTCGCAAGGATACCTTTTTTCACCTGAAACAACTATTCCATTGGCAACCATTATTCCCCAATCATATTCGTTGGCAATATATTTTTGAAAAAGATAGCGTTTGTGTTTGGGAAGAATTTTTATCGTTTCAAGTAACTCTTTTTCAGTATTTATTTTAGCTGAATGAGCTCCTTGCGAACCCTTAAGGTCTTTTATAATTAATGGATACCCGCAAGTATTTTTAATTATAACCAGGCTTTTTTCTAGCTCTTTATGACCGAGATAGAGGGTGTTGGGACTAGGAAGATTATTCAGAGAAAAAAGCATGTGATCAGTTAGCTTGGAAGTGCCTTTTTCTACATAAGTGTTGGGAATGTTATGATGGTCTAAATAGAGTCGAATGGCATAGGCCAAATCTCGAGAGTTCCAAGATGATGAAAGCCAAACAAGGGAAAATTTTTGTAAATCAATACCTTCATGCAAAATAGACACCTCGCCATTTTTAAAAATTATTTCTAAGTTCTTGAAATGGCCCTTGGTGAGAGCAACAGGAAAAGTGGATTTGTCGGCCACTTGTTGCATATTAGAAACCGAAGGCAATATTAAGAGTTTAAAGTTATTTTTTTCCATAAAAAAATCACTAATAATTAAGCATCTTTGAAAAACTAGAAGTGATTATCGCTGTTTGCCTTCAGAAATTATCACAAGGAGCTAAAGATAGTTTTTCTAGCATACGCTAAATATTCCCAGAAGTAAAGGATTTTTCTAATATTAAAATATTTGAAGAAGTGTAGGTGAATTTCTCCATGGCTGTTCTAGGTCTATAACAAGGGATATACGGGTGAGACAAGCTAGCATTGACAAGTTTTAAATTAAATGCTATCATTATTGGGACACAGTGGCTTGCAACAGTAGTTTAGTCGGACTTTATCTTTGCATGTACCGTGTGTACATCTAACAAATTATCAACCAAAAAATGGAAAAAGGAACAATCGCTCGATTGACTGATCGTGGATTCGGTTTTATCTCTCGTGAGGGAGAAGACAAGGACCTTTTCTTTCATGCCAATGAACTACAAGGTGTAGATTTCAAAGACTTAAAAGAAGGTGATCAAGTTGAATTCGAGGTTACTGAAAGTCCAAAAGGACTAAATGCAACCAATGTAACACGCGTAGCCTAAAGCTAGCGTCTTAAAAAAAGCCCTCGGCGCAAGTCGGGGGCTTTTGCTTGTCTGGTAAACTTTAGACTATATGATATAATGTTTTATTGTCACGTATATATAACTATGGAAATTCATTCTAGAAGACAAACTTTGATAAGACCGAATAAAAGGCGCAAAAAGCTTAAAATTTTTGGTTGGCTTGTTTTTTTGATTATAGCTTATTTCGTTTATGCTCAACTCATTAAAGCCAAAAATGAAGAGGTTGAAAATAATCTCGAAAATCAAGAAGAGATCATTCCACCGAAAATAGCAAGTCATTGGCAAAAAGAAGATGTTTGCACTATTGCTGAAGGAGACATACCAGCCGAGATTTTTGAAAGGTATGGCAACCTAGATGGTAATGACACGCTGAATCTTTTAGAAGCAGCCAAAGATGTTTATGATTTTTCCAAACTTAAGATTGGACAACACATTCATTTCTATTTTGATGGCGAAGAAAAAGTTAAGCAAATGGAATATGATCGAAACACGGAAACCAAAATTGTGGCTGTGAGAAATGGAGATACATTCGAAGTGAAAGAAGAGGATATTCCCTATGATGTGTCAGTGGAAACGCTGGATGCCAAGATTGATGAATTTTTATATAAAGATGCCTTAGATGTTGGTCTCAGCGAACCAACTATTTTAGAAATTGCCGATGTCTTTTCTTTTGACATCGACTTTACTACGGAAATAAGAGTTGGGGACGAATTCAAGGTTATCTATGAAAAGAGAACACTTAATGGCGAAAGAGGTCCGGATGGCAGAGTTTTAGCCGCTAAATTTATCAATGCTGGACAAGAATATCGAGCTTACTATTTTGAAACTGATGGAGAGGGCAGCCATTATGACGGCGAAGGTCACGAACTGCAAAGACAATTTCTGCGAGCGCCACTTAGTTATCGTTATATTTCTTCCGGTTACACTGGAGCTCGTTATCATCCGATTACTAAAACAGTAACGGCTCACTATCAAATTGATTATGCGGCTCCTATTGGTACCCCGGTAGTTTCAACGGCTAAGGGAACAGTAACAAGCGCCGGCTGGGAAGGTGGCTGGGGATATATGGTAAGAGTTCGTCATGATAACGGCTATACTACTCACTATGGACATCTAAGTGCTTTTGCTAAGAGTATTTATGCTAGCTCTGTTGTCGCTCAAGGACAAATTATCGGTTATGTCGGTTCAACTGGCTGGTCAACTGGGCCGCATTTGGATTATGGGATGAAGCTTAATGGAAGTCCGGTTAATCCGCTTTCACTCAAACTTCCTAAAGGCATTCCTTTGACCGGAGAAAAATTGGAAGCTTTCCAGAAAGAAAAAGAGAAATATGACGTACTTTTGAATTAAGTATTTACAAATTAGGATTTGTTTGCTAATATTGCTCCTTCAGTGATTGACTCTATGGAGGTGGCTATCATGTTGAAAGACATCAATAATTGTCTGAGTCATTTTTTAGGGCGTGGTAATGTAACTGTCACAACAAGAAAAGAAGAAGGTGTTATAGCTGTTTATGTTTGGGGGAAAGAAAAAGATGGTGTTCTTTCAGATGTGAATAAAACTCTAGCTAGTTCTTATAGAGTCAGAGTGATAAAACAGAAAACCGATAGTATCGGAGAAATAACTTTTATAGAGGCGAGAAGAGAGGAGGAATAAATAAGCCCATCAGTAAACATGCTTGGTGGGTTTTCGCTTTTTATGGGGTTTGATAAAGAAAAGAACAAAAGGTAGAATTAAATTAGCTTTATTATAAAGAAAAATTTATGAGCGAATATTACAATTCTCAAAGAACCAGAAATTTATATGACCCAAAGTCCAAAGGGCCTTTCAAACTTTCTCGATCAAAAATCGATTTATTTTTGGAATGTCCTCGATGTTTCTATCTGGACCGAAAATTAGGGGTAGGTCGACCGCCGGGATTTCCTTTTGCTCTCAATTCCGCGGTGGATGCCCTTCTCAAACAGGAGTTTGATATTCATCGGGCGAATGGAACTCAGCATCCTCTTCAAGAAAAATATGGAGTGGACGCAATACCAGTGGCGCATGATGATTTGAATATTTGGCGAGAAAATTTCAAAGGAATTCAGTTTCATCATAAGGAGACCAATTTTATTATTACCGGAGCTCTCGATGATTTATGGCAAAATTCCAAAGGCGAATATATCGTGGTGGACTATAAATCAACTTCCAAAGATGAGGAAATCACCGAGCTTAACAAAGATTGGCAAGATGGATATAAAAGACAGATGGAAGTTTATCAATGGTTGCTTCGTCAGAATGGCTATCAAGTTTCTAATACTGGATATTTTGTTTATTGTAATGGAAAAAAAGATCGGAAAGCTTTTGACGGAAAATTAGAATTTGACGTGACTTTGATTGCTTATGAAGGTGATGATTCTTGGATAGAAAAAACATTAAAAGAGGCACGCAAATGTTTGCAGCAGAACCAAATTCCCGAAAGTGGAAAAGATTGTGATTATTGCGCTTATGTCAAAGCGGTCAATTCGAAAAATTCAATTGTTTGATCAACATCTATTAGTATGTTATAAGAGATATAATTATTAACCTGAGCTGGAGGAAATATGAATCCGCAAGCTTACTGGGAAGCTTACTGGGCCGCCTATTGGCGTGCAGGACTATTTGCGTTAACCTATGATGTGCCATTTGATGAGGTATGGCCGCAAGAGGAGAGCGCTTTACTCAATAGAATCGAATTACCGCCAATACTCTATCCGAAAATTTTTTGAATGAAAGGAGAAAATAAAAAGCCGGAATCCCAAATGGGATTCCGGCGATTTTCTTTTTTGTGCTAAAATAAAATATGTCTCAAAACTTATTAAAATTTAAAAAAGAACTGAAAAATTTGGCTGATCCCCAAAAAGCCGAAATTTTGCAAAGTTTTTTCAAAACTGGGGAAGGAGAATATGGCGAGGGAGACAGGTTTTTGGGCATCGTTGTCCCTGAGCAAAGAAAATTGGCTAAAGATTTTTCTTATTTATCCTTAAATGATCTACAAAAACTGTTGAATAGTTCTATTCACGAAGAAAGACTAACAGCTCTTTTCATTTTGATTCTTCAATATCAAAAGGCTCAAAAAGAAGAGAATAAAAAACAGCAAAAAAATATTTTCGATTTTTATTTAAAAAATACCAAGCAGATTAATAACTGGGATCTAGTCGATTTGTCGGCTCCCAATATTGCGGGGAAGTATTTATTAAATAAAAAAAGGGCTATCTTATATAAATTAGCTCGATCTAAGAATCTTTGGGAAAAAAGAAGTTCCGTTTTAGCCACCCTTGAATTTATAAAAAATAAGGAATATGAAGATACTTTTGCTATAATAGAAATATTGTTTCAAGATGAACATGATTTAATTCATAAAGCTTGTGGCTGGATGCTTAGAGAAATTGGCAAAAACCTAGGTCAAAAAAAAGAAGAAGAATTTTTGCAGAAATATTATCAAAAAATGCCCCGAACTATGCTTCGCTATGCTATCGAAAGATTTCCCGAGAAAAGAAGACAACAATATTTAAAAAGTTTAGTTTAATAACTAGAATATGAAAAAACGAGACGTGATTTTATGCAGTGCTTGTCTTTTGGGAGAAAAATGCCGTTATGATGGTCAAAGCAAAGCTGACGAAAAAGTTTTAATACTTTCAAAAAAAGTAGACTTTGTCCCGGTTTGCCCAGAAGTTTTGGGTGGTCTCTCGACTCCTCGAGAAAAATCAGAGAGAAAAGGGGACAAGGTTTTTTCTCAATCCGGAAAAGATGTGACCAGGGAATTTCAAAAAGGAGCAGAAGAGACTTTGAAAATTGCTAGAGAAAATAAAATAAGAAAAGCTATTTTAAAGCAAAGAAGCCCATCTTGCGGATCAGGACAAACTTATGATGGAACCTTTTCTGGAAAAATTATAAAAGGAGATGGAATGACAGCCGAACTTCTCAAGAGGAATGGAATTGAAGTTACAACCGAAGAGGATTTGTAGGATTATTTCAATTCCAAACTAGCTTCCCAAATTATTTCAAAAATTGGCTTAAGCGACTGAGCCAGTTTTTTGGATTCAATTAGGACTAAAAATGGATCTTCTCCGAGAGAAGAGATAGAAAGTTTGCTTTCAGTTAAAACTATATCAGTATCAAATTTTTTGCTAAGGAGGCGGACATTTTGGCCGGCTTTTTTAAATCTTTTTCCATAAAAAAATTCGTTAGGATGGTTGGGGATTAAGTGTTTGGCACTGATTTTGTAGCTTTTTTTATTATAGCCTTTTATCCAATGGTCAACTTTGCCTGGAAAATGTTCATTAATTTTTTTATAAGAAGAAATGCAGAAAGCTTCTTTTTCATAATTTAAGCTTTCATAAATATTCCAAATACCCTCCTTGTTATCAACATAGCTGATGTGAGGTTTTTGATTGTCTTTATTGCGAAGTGTTTGAAAAAATGGAATCATTTCAGAAAAATTTCTCAGTTCCGTTTTTTTCTTGATGAGAATGACGGCTGGGTCAACTGCTTGATATTCTAGAACTTTTTTCCCTGGCATTTCGGCAATGTAACCCTTTTGCAATAAATCTTCCAAGATTAAATAGGCCGTGGGCCTTTTTATTTTGGAATTTCTGGCTATTTGAGAAACGTTAGCTTTACCTAATTCTAAGAGAGTCAGATATATTTGACTCTCTTTTTCTTTAAAACCAATGGATTCAATTAGGGGGAGTAGGTCTTCGTTCATGAGAGCATTTTAGCATGGATTTATTAATTTGTCAATAATTATGACAAATAAAAACAAGGTAGCTTTATTACAAGCAAAATATATCAATAAATCTAATGAAATTATTGACAGTTAGGTTTAAAACATATAAAATTAGCTGTCATAATTCATAAGAATTTTGGCTGAGCTGATCTTTGACAATCGTCGGGAAAGGAATTGAGCTATGAAGCAAACTATAGCCAAAATCTTTAAGAATATAGGCATTCTGATGGTAATACTATTTATAGGCATTATTTGGTTAATAACGCTCGATAGATATCAGGCTCTTTTGGTTTTTTTAGGGGAACATATCTTTGGAATATCAATTCCGAAGTAAGAAAGGAGTGACTACAATGAGAAGAATAATGCCTAGTCTGAGTCGGACTGAATTTACTGGGGCGATGATCACTATTTGTTTGTTCGTCGAGCTCATTCTTTATGTTGCTTCCAGTATAATTTTTTCTGGTTGGGAAATAGAATTGGAGAATTTTTTTAACATACCTTCCGATTGGCGAGGAATGGGATTATTATTTTCGATGTATTCCATTGGAGCGATTGTGGGCATCCTAGCTTTCCTATCCAAACCAAAGTAGTCTCAAAGGGGAGGCGTCGCGAATTTTTGCGACGCCTCCTTAAAATAATCTATTTGACAAATTTAACTAAAAAAGATACTATTCTAATATAAATTAGAATAGTATTTATATGAAATTTGATTGTTGCACCAAGAACTCCTTGGAGGAAAAAAATATTGAGAAAACTTTTTCTTTCCTTCGGGCTATTTCGGATCCAAACAGACTAAAAATAGTTTGTGTTTTGAGAAATGGTCCAAAATGTGTTTGTGAAATTGTTGAGTCTATAGGCATTTCTGACAAACTAGCCTCTCATCATCTCAAACAACTGAAAAATATCGATTTGCTTAATGAAAAACGAGAAGGCAATTTTATTCGCTATAGTTTGAATAAAAAAGCCATTCAAAAATATAAAAAATATTTTAATCAAATAATCAAATGATAAAACTTTTTGCCGATTGGCTTGTGTTTACTATTTTTAATATGCAACCCAAAACCCTTCTCTCTGATGCGGTTAATTTTTTTGTCTATGACACGCTAAAAATATTTTTTCTTTTGATTGTAATTATTTTTTCTGTTTCTCTGCTTCGTTCTTTTTTTCCAACAGAAAAAATCAGAGCAATTCTTTCTCGAAAAAATAAATATGTTGGCAATTTTCTGGCTTCAATGCTCGGAATGATCACGCCCTTTTGCACTTGTAGCGCTATTCCACTTTTTCTGGGATTTTTGGAGGCAGGAATTCCCCTTGGAACAACTTTTTCCTTTTTGGTGGCTTCGCCCATGATTAATGAAGTGGCTATTGTGATGCTTCTTGGAATTTTTGGTTGGAAAATCGCTGGACTCTATATTTTGAGCGGTCTTCTCATCTCGGTTTTTTCTGGAATTATTATTGGAAAAATGAAACTAGAAAAATTAATCAAGGATCTGGACGAGGGAAATCAGAATCGTCAACGAATGATGTTTTTTAATTGGAGACAGAGATTTTTCTACGCCAAAAGTTATACGGTGATGATTATTAAAAAAGTCTGGATCTATGTTCTTATCGGAATTGGCATTGGCGCTTTTATCCATGGATATATTCCAACTGATTTTTTGGCCGAATATGCTTCTTCCGGACAATGGTACGCGGTGCCAGTGGCAGTTTTGGCGGGTATTCCACTCTATTCCAATGCAGCGGGAATCATTCCGCTCGTTGGAGCGCTGACAGAAAAGGGAGTGGCTGTTGGAACGAGTCTGGCATTTATGATGGCAGTCACCGGACTTTCATTGCCAGAATTTATGATTTTGAAAAAAATAATGAAGGTTAAATTGATCATAATTTTTGCTTCTATTGTGGGATTGGGCATCCTTTTAACAGGCTTTTTGTTTAATTTAATTTTAAGTTGAAAATAAAGCAAATAATAAGTAATTAATAAATAGATTTTAGTAGTTGACAAAGACTTTCAGGAAGGGCATAATGATTAATGTTAGAAAAGATAAGTCTAAGCTGAGTTTATCCAATTCTGCTTTCAAATTCTGGGGCAGTTTTTTTATTAAAAGTTTATGGAAATTCGAAATATTGCCATTATTGCTCATGTTGACCACGGTAAAACCACCATTACTGATGCTTTAATGCGTCAAACTGGGATGGTGACGGACGAAACGGTCAGCATGGATTCCAACACTTTGGAAAAAGAAAGAGGCATTACTATTTATTCAAAAAATACCTCCGTTTTTTATCGTGACACAAAAATTAATATTGTGGACACGCCGGGACATGCCGATTTTGGTTCAGAAGTGGAGCGGGTGCTTCGTTCGATTGATAGTGTTCTTT
>Ga0180007_10005690_pt1 | contig 12471 bp, 16 predicted proteins | sample MM_PC_MetaG_FD_121122 | JGI IMG/M metagenome (GOLD analysis project Ga0180007, IMG submission 121122) | Groundwater microbial communities from the Aspo Hard Rock Laboratory (HRL) deep subsurface site, Sweden - MM_PC_MetaG | ecosystem: Environmental > Aquatic > Deep subsurface > Groundwater... | reverse complement strand
CAATTTAACTTTGATTGCCTTTGGCCCCATCTGCGAAACAAAAACATAAATCGCAATCAGCAAAACAACTACAACAAAAATCGTGATGAAAGTCACACTTGCGCCAATTTTTCCGCTAACCATCACAGCTAAAAAATCCCCAACGTTATAAAGTTTGCGATTGTGTCTTTATTGCCAACCAAGTAGTCCGAGTAGGTTTATTATTTTCCTAACGATAGACTCTATCAAATTCAGCCATTTTGTAATTCCAAGTAGCTCCTTGGATTGCTGCAAGAACTTCTGGGGATGGCACTGGTTTTGCTTCAACCACTGACCAAACTTTTCTCATAAAATCATTAACTCCTCTTGCAATATCTCCCGCGTCCTGCTTATAACGTTGAGACACCGCTAATAAGGCTTCAGCTTCGCGCCTTATTGGTACTGCAATTCTTAAAACTTCATCCATATTCTGTAAATCTCCAACTGTCTCTTCTATTCCAATATCTCTTGTAGTTGAAACATATTTAATGGCTCGGGCTAAGCTTACGTAAAATTGTTCGTGAATCGGGAGAAATCTAGCGTTGAGTTCTAAAAAAGGATCAATCCTGCCCATCATTGTTTCAATTGATTTGGAATAATCATCTTCGCCAATTAAATTATCCAATTGAGCTGCAGATACCGTCTCCTTAATACTTGCTAACGTCGGAACCGTATGTTTCATTTGTTCTATTTCTACAAGAGGGTCATGTTCCCGCATCTCTTCAAGAAGTTCTATTACCTCTGGATATCTTTCTCCAAGCGGAATGTAAACTGCTTTAGCCAATCTTTCAACTTCAGCACCAGAGCAAACTTTAAGCATTCTTCGATTCTCTGGAAGTCTTAGCTCTGCTTCTCTTTCCATTTCAAGCTCTACTGCTCGTTTTGCTTCTTCATATTGAGGATACGTTCTAATTAACCTAACAACAAGATAAATCAAGGGTTTATAAAGTTTACTAACTGTTATCACTTAGTAATTAATAAAAACGACGTAGTACTTGAAGTAACTGTAAATCTTAATTCACCGATTCTATGATTAAATACACAAACATCAAGAATAGAAAACCCTAGCTACGATAGTCGCCTGGTTTATGAGATAATCATGGGGTGGTTTAAACATATTTTTATTCAAGATAACAAACCCTCTCCATCCCAGGCACTACATTTTTAACCTCTCACTCCCATATTTCCAAATGGCTATGTTATTCAGAAAAGATAAAGGTGCACCCCATCTCACAAGAATCGCGAGACTTTCAGTGGTTGGCTTAATCGTCGCGCTGTCTGCCGCATTAATCAACACCATCTGGGCAGTTTACCTCGACAGTTTCCTCCACAGCGAAGTTTACGTCGGCTTGCTTTCAGCATGTTTCACAATTTTGGCTTTCATCTCTTATTTTGTTTTCATTCCAGTTGTTGAAAAACGCGACAAAGCAAAAATTTTCTTTTACTCTCTACTGTCCTTAATAGTTTTCTTTTTGCTTTTTTCAATCACCACAAACTTTTACTTATTCTTAATCTTAGCATTTGCCCTAATCCCTTTCTCAACTTTAAAACTAACAAGCTACGGCCTTTTAATCAGAGACGCATCACCGCAAAAAAAACTTTCTCGCAACGAAGGTCTAGTTTATACATCCCAAAACATCGCATTCGTCGTAGGCCCTCTAATAGCTGGTTACGTGGCGGCGCAGTTTGGCGTAGGAAAAATCTTCATTATTGCAGCAGTGTGTTTATTGTCCGGAGCTTTAGTTTTCAAATTCTCTAAGATACCAGGAAAACAAGGAAAGAAAAAAATCGACTACAAAGTTGTAAAAAACTTTATTGATTTTTTCAAAAATAAAGACAGGGTTATCGCCTACATTCTCGGGGGAGGAATCAGCATCTGGTGGATTTTGATTTACCTTTTCATCCCTTTAAGGATAATCCGCTCCGGTCTAAGTGAATTGTGGATTGGTTACTTTTTGTTTGCAGTCGCAGTTCCGCTGATTTTCTTAGAATACATTTTTTCGAACTGGGCGTGCAAACACGGCTTCAGAAAGATATTCAAACTCGCACACCTCTGCCTTGCAGTCGTCGCTTTGATTTGTTTTTTCCTAACAGACATTTATGCGATTCTCTTCATGCTTGTTTTAGCAAGCGTCCCTATGGCTATGCTCGAACCAACAACAGAAGCCTACTTTTTCGACATCCTCAAGGGAAAAGAAAGATACCGATTCTATGGGCCCTACAACACGGCAATCGATGCAGGCAGTCTCACAGGCAAGCTCGTAGCTTCAGCAGTTCTCATCCTGCTCCCCTTCAAATTCGTCTTCCTAGCATTTTCCATGCTCATGTTTCTTCTGTACTTGCTTTCTTTCAAAACCAAGAAAGTGGTTGAATCGAAAAGAAAATAAACTAAACAACTAAACCAAAAGACAATCATTAACAATAACGCATATTATCTTATCGTCCTTGATGGTGTGATAATCTTGGGGCGGGCGAGCCGAGATATTTTAGTAAAAGAATAAAAAATAAGAACTGACTCTGGAGTTAGGCGGCGGCATACTTTCGATTAAACCACATATTCAAACACAAACCTTAAATAAACTCTCTTCACAAATAAAACATGGGAAAGCTAAACTCGCTTTTAATCATTTTAGGAACCATTTTGATTTCCATAGCTTCGTTTGCTTTTTCTACGCAAGCAACTCCAATGTTTCCCACACCATCCAACGACCCAACAAATGATTTTCAAATAATCCTCGGCATCGCCGGCCTTTCGGCAATTATTTTTGGAATTGTGAAAGAATAAAAACCATTTTTCTAATAAATATTCAAACCCTTGTTTTATCATGATTGTTGAGTGCGAAGTTTGCAATAAAAAAATGCAAAAAGCATCAGTTGTTTATGGGGTTGAAGGAATGTTTATCTTTGCTCTGCAGGATGTTTTAGAGAATGGGCTTGGAAAGAAATGGGGAAGAGAAGGAGTTGGAGGAAAGTGATTGGTGAGAAACTCTTATTTTGAAACATATAATATCGTCTTGAAATCAACAATCTTTTTATATCCTTATTAATTCTAATTATCATGGCAAAAATACTTCAACTCAAAATCACATTGAAGGACATTGAACCCAAAATCTGGAGAAGATTTTTAGTAAGCGATTTCTGGACTTTTGATAAATTACATAGAATCATACAAAAAGTAATGGGCTGGGAAAATTATCATTTATTTGAATTTAAATTTGGAGATACAAGAATTATTCATCCCGATGAGGGTTATTTAGAAGAGAATGAATTAGATTCTAAAAAAATTCAGATTGGACAGTATGTGAATAAAGAAAAACAAAAATTTGAGTATGTTTACGATTTTGGAGATTCATGGGAGCATGAAATAGTTGTTGAAAAAATAACAGAAGATAAAATTGAAGATGCTGATAAATATCCTAAATGTATTGAAGGAGAAAGAGCATGTCCTCCTGAAGATTGTGGTGGAACTGGAGGGTATGAGAGATTTTTAGAAGTATTAAAAACCGGCAAAGATCCTTTGGGAGAAAATCCTGAAGAATTAAAAGAATGGCTGGGAGATTGGAATCCTGAGACGTTTGATCTAAAAGAAGTAAGTAAAAAAATTAGAAAATAAAATGAATGAAAAATAATATCGTTAACTTTACAATTTAAAAAGTGAACGTCATAAATTAATGAAAAAGATAATTTTTATTACTGGGATGTATTGATGAGGATGGCCTAAACCTTATAGGTCCTGAATGTCTTAATCTTGATTTTGGCGGTGGAGGGCTTTATTCAGGTATTTATTATGAGCAAGTAAACTTTTGTGATTCTGAAGGAATAGGATATGAGTTTAATAATAATTTAGAGGTAATCAGAAAAATAGTTAAGGAATTAAAAAAAAGTCTAAGTCATCTCCAGAGCATGGCGAAGAAAAAACACTTGATTGAGATACTTAATAGACCTTTTGACCTTAAAAAAATAAATAAAAAACTTGCGTAATGTTTTTATAATCTCTTTAAATAGAATTAGTATGGATATAAAGGATTTTAAAAGAATATCAGAAAAAAAGGCTTTAGCAAAAAAGGAGGCTTTCAAATCTTTAGCTGAAGAAGATTTAGTAGAGATATATGAAAATGAAATAGGAAAGGTTCTGATTGGAGAGAGCGGAATATTTTATGAAAACAAATTATTCCCAAACAGGGATTATACTTATTCTAATAACTACCATAAGAAATTTCTCACCGATGATGAAGTAAAAAATATGATTAAGAGATTACAAGAATTAAGAACAAAGGTTAATCAAAACAATAGCGCATTTTTTTATTATGGTTTTATGTATAAAGATGGAGAAAGTCACGAATTGAGTTATAATTTTCATAAAAATGAAAAAGAGGAAGTAGGGGAATTGAAAGAAGAAATGCCAGAAGTGATAAAGATTAAAATTTATTCAGATATTGACACCGTGTTTGAGAAAAAGACAAAAAATGGCATAATTGTTATTTTAAAATTGCCTGAAAAAAACATTTTAGTAGAAGTTTCACATGAAGAAGGAAATATCACAACCCAACTTTAAGATGCCCAAAGAAGAGAAACTAATAGATGTGAAATGCAGTGTTTGTAACAAAGGTGTGCAAATGCCAGCATCATTTGTGGAGAAGGGGGAGGAAAGAAGTATCGATGCTATGCATATGCCACATATCTGCTCAAATTGCACTGACAAAGCAGGTGATGCATTAGGTGATGAAAGGATGAAGGGATTTATGGGAAATGTTAATAAGGAAATGGAAAAATTAGGAAAGAATAATGAAATAGCTGAAGAGTTGGCTGAAGAGTTAACAAATGAGAATATTGATTCTTTACTAAGTGAGTTAGAAGATGCAGATGCTTCTGAAGAAGATAAAATAAAAGAGGCATTTTACCGTGGTGCTTGGATGACTTTGTTTTTAATAGGAAATAATCATGAGCCTGGCTTTTTAGAGAAAGAAGCAGAGTATATCAAAGATTTCCATGAAAAGATGAAAGAAAGGGAAGAGCGGGAAGAGGAGATGGAAGATGATGAGGATGAAGATGAGTGAAACATGTAAAACCTGCAGGAAGAAGTTTGATTCAGGAATTTGGCTTTCTCCGGAATTTAAAGATGAGAAAGTTCTTTTGTTTTGCTCTGATAAATGTAAGAAAGAATATCTTAGAATGAAGCTCAGAAGAATAAAAACACAATATCCAAAACACTATGCAAAATTGTTGAAGTCTCCAGAGAAAAGCATTTATGGAGAAGTTTTGAAGAATGGCTAAAGAAATAAATAAAACATTCACTAGTGCTGGAAAAGAATTTGATTTAGCATGGCAGGAATTTTTTAAGGACAAACCAAGACCAAAAAATGACGAGGAAGAAAGGAAAGAACAAGAAGAATTTCACAATTGGTATAATCATTTAAGAAAACAAAGCGATACTGGAAAAACTCCTGCAGAAATGTATGCAGAAACTTATGGAAGGAAGCCATCGAAAAATCCAATCGAGATAAGCCGAATGATGAATTTTGAGTGGGATGAGGATTACGATGAAGAACTAATTGGGCTGATTGAAGAACTTAAAGAATACGATAATGAGCAAGGATATAAATTAGAATGTGGTGAAGTTAGAGAAAAACTTGAGCCAGTAATTAAAGGATTAATAGTGAAAAAAGAGAAAGCATTGGATTGGTTGCATGAACTTTTAGAGTATGAAGAAACTTGGAGCTCCTTGTTTGCTCTTGAAATTTTAAAAGAGATAAAAAGCCCTAAGTCTATTCCATTCCTTATTAAATTTATAATAGATACTGAAAAAGGAGAGTATGGAGATTGTTGTGAGGGAGCGATGAAGGCATTAAGGAATATTCGAGAGCCCGCAATAGATCCATTAATTAAAGAGATTAAATCCCAATTTGAGAAAAAAGAATTTTACACATATCTTGTCGGGTCTTTAACAGAAATAAAAGGTGAAAAAGTTTATGATTTTATAATTCAAGTTGTAGAAGATTATATTAAAAATGAGGAAAAATATGATGAATGGTTTCATATTGACCAGTTTATACATGATCTTGACAAGCAAGAAAAAAAAGAAGTTTTACCATTACTAAAAAAACTTCTTAATTTGAGTAGGTTATCAAACCATGAAAAAAGAGAGGTAAAGAGCACTATTGAGATAATTAAAGATCCTGAGAGATATAAAAAAGAAATTAAAGAAGAAAGTAAAAAATTAAATCCTATTTTAAATGAACTGATGAAAGAAATGGATGATAATGTGGAAAAAGAGATTGATAAAAAAGATATTGGGAAAAGAATGTCAACTCCTGATGATAATTTAGAAATCCAGTTTAAGTGTTCTGATTGCAATAAAAAACAAAATATTAAGCCGGGTTTAATACACCAAATGGGGGAGAAACAAACTATGTTTAAGTTTGAAAATGAGATAATGTGTAAATTTTGTTTTAGTAATAATCTTAAACTTACAGCAGATGGAAAAAGAGATATCCTTTTTCAAGCGATTGGAACTTTGGTAGGAATTGGACAAGGAGTCATGCCGGTTGACGACAAAGTTTATGTTGAAGATAAAGAAATTCTGTTTAAAGAATCTTACAATTATATCCTAGAGCGGATAAAACAAAATCCGAAGAAGGGGGAACTTCATTTAAGAGCAGGGAATGTTGCAAAAAACTTTAATAAATATAATGAAGCAATAAAGCACTATGAAAAATCTATTGAACTAAATCCTAAATTGATCGCATCTTATATGAATTTAGTTGCAGTGTATGAATATAGATATTTTTATTATAAAATTAAAGATGCAAAAGTAAGTGCAAGTTTTTATCTTAATGAAATGGCTGATCTTTTTAGAACACAGGACTTTGATAATGTTACAATAAGAAATAAAGAAACCATTATCTCTTTTATGGGAGAAAAGAGCGAAAGTTTAGGTGTTCATATTCCAGAATTGGTCGGTATCCCTCGAGTTCCGCATAAACGCAATAAAATCGGTAGAAATGAACCATGTCCTTGCGGCTCTGGAAAGAAGTATAAGAAATGTTGTCTTAACTAAAGATAAAAAATGAAAATAGAAAATAAATATCCAGAAAGAATAATAGAACGTGGAGAAGGACATCTAAATTCAGTAAGACATTGCATAAAAATAAATAATTCTATCTTTGGCAAAGTTCAAGGTTCAACCAGTTACAAAACTGAAGTGGATTTAGATTCATTAGAAGGAGATTGCTCTTGTCCTTACAGCACAAACTGCAAGCATGCTGTTGCTCTTTATTTAACATACCAAGAGGGAAAGTTCTGGGATGCTGAAGATTTTATAAAAAGTTTAAACAAAATGAGCAGTAATCAACTTAAGGAAATGATATTATCTAAACTAAAAGATAATCCTGATTGGATAATTAAACACAGTATAAGAAAAGGCACAAATACAAAAGATTTTGTAAAATCCTTTAAGAAAAACTTTTCTTCTGATAAAATAAATGAAGCGGAAGCTCTTTTACCAAAATTTTCTTTTGAGCAGTTATTAGAATTGCAAGATTATATCGATAAAAATTATGATGAATTAGCAGACAAGTTGGGAGAAGAGTTAGAAAATGGGGGCCATGGATACGACTACCGGGATGATGAAAGCTATGATGAAGAATTGTCAGATTTAAACAAAGAACTTATAGAGTTGATTGTTAAAAAATCGCTAGAAAAAAATAAAATAAATGAAGTCATAAAAAGAGAATCTCTTAGAGGAGAAATAATAAAAAATGCTGAATCTTTTAGCCATTCTAAGGAAAAAATCAAAAAGGTTTTTTCTAAAGAAGAATGTTTAGAATTCTTGCTAAACTTAAAAAAGCCAAATGTACCAGAAATAAAAAACTATGTTGATAAAACAAACAAAAGAAGGTTATATGATTTCATAAATAAAAAACCAGAATTAATCAAAAGTCTTGCAAAAGCTATGAAGGATCAAACACTAATATTTTCTGTCGGTGTTTATGAAAAGGATTTTGATACAATTATTAAAAATTTCAGTCAATTTGAAACTGCCCTCAAAGAGGATTATCAAATAATTACTAGGTTAGGTGATGTAGTTGAGTTACTCATAAAAAATAAATCAAAAGATGAAGGAATAGCAAAAAAGCTTTTAACACGACACATAGGCGCACGATATGACAAAAAACAGATATCTTATCTTGCTTCACAAATAAATGATTTTAATTTCATAAGAAAATCTTTTAACAAAGACCATATTGAAAAAGATGTTGCTTTATTGGGAAGGCTTGCTCAAATAGATAAACAGAAGGCTCTCGAATTTATTAACGAGAACAGAAGTCTTATTCAGAGACACTGGTCTGATGTAGTGATTTTATTTAATTTCTTGAAAAAAACATATGATAAGCGAATAATTAAAAAATACATTGAAAAGAATCAAGATTCATTCAAGACTTCTTCACACTTGAAAAAACATCTTAAAGATATAGGAATATTTATATCTCAAAGAGGAGGTATTCTTTTCGTGGAGATTAGGTAAATGGAAATAAGTGAATTGATTATTGAATTAACTGTAAATTCAAAACCTATAAACTTTAAATTGAATTATGATGTTTGTGATAATCCTAAATGTGATTGTAATAATGTTGAATATTTTTTGAGCAATGATGATGTGGAAATTAGTTTTTTACTTGATTTTGAAATGAAAATTGATGGAAAAGAAGACCACAATGAAAAAGAAATTAAAATAATAAATTCATTTATTCAGTTTCTTAAATCTCCGGAGAATAAGTTCTATGATTTAGATTTCTTTAAACAATATTATGAAGGTGTAAAATCTGAGAAAAAGGTTAGAAAAGATACAATTCGCGCTTATAATTCTGGGTGGTTAATGCCTTACCCCGATGTTTTTGGGCAAAGAACTAGTATGGGATTTGAGAGTCCCAAAAAGAAGTATTTTTTATGTGATGCGTATTGTATTTCACCACAATGCACTTGTACAGATGTAGGACTGTATTTTTTTGATAAGTTTTATAAAATAGGTTCGAGATATCCAAATTTCTTGTTCGTATATGATTATGAGAAAGGAACCTTTAAAGAACCAGTAAATATAAATGAAGAAAATGTCCAGAAACTTATTGAGTCTTTTGATGAAGACTTGGTAAATGAATTCAGGAAAAGACATAAAGAATTAAAAAAAGAGGTTGGTCTGTATATATTGAAAAGACTATCCAAAAAGAAAAAGACAGCTAGAAAAAAATCAGTTAGCCATGATATTAAAATCGGTAGAAATGAGCCATGTCCTTGTGGCTCTGGAAAGAAGTATAAGAAATGTTGTTTGGAGTTATAAAATGGATTGGGAAGATGTAAAAACAATTGAAGAATGCGTAGAAGAAGCAACAATGGATGCTTACGAAGACTGGGAACAGGCAAGTGGGTGGTTAACATGTATTGAAGAAATTCTTGGAGGTATTGGAGAAGTAAAACTCATGGGAAAAATCGTAAGATTGAAAGGATTTGATTTAGACGGCACATTTGTTGTTGCAGTTTGTAAGAAAAGAAAAATGAAAATTCGCACGACCTTGGATTCTATTGAAATAATGGGGCCTACGTGGGCACAGAAATTACGGTTTAAGGCTTGGATTAAATGACGGGCGGGGCAAATTTGAGGGTAGGATTATTGTTTAGTTCATCCACTATTTTTTATAGCCTCTCCTGAACAAGTCCTTGCTTCATGTTATCCCTTTTCTTTCTCACTTCTCTTCTATAATATTTCAGCCAGATACCATACATGTCATTTTCATCATTCGGTTTTCTTGACGTGATAAAACCAAATAATTTTTTCAAATAATCAATGTTCATTTTAAACTCCTTTTTATTTTGTAGCTTCAAAACTCGAATTATTTCATTATCTGACGCTCCTTCATCCCGCATTTTTCTGGTTATTTTAATGATAACATTTTGATTGTATTTTGCTTCGCCATATAAGTCTACAACGCCAACTATCTCGCAGCCCTGACCAGAATGTTTTATTAAATTACACATCTGACATACCACTTGCAAATTATCATTTTTATTATTTTCAGAATCTCCATTAATATGGTCGACTATCTGATATTTTTCTGATTTATAGCCACAACAAACACATGTATAATTATCTCTTTCAAGAATTTTCTTTCTTAGTGTTTGCCATTCTTCTCCTTTTAGCTTTCTTGTTTGCCCAGGATTTCTCCATTTTTCTGGCGGCGCAAATGACAAAATCAAAGGTTTCATCTTCAATATTTATTCTTGTCAAAATCTCCTGGAATTTCGTAAGTTTCATTGGTTAATCTTGCAGAAGCAATCCTACTTGTTCTGAATTTTCTGATTCCTTTCTTTAGATGGCAATAACCAATAATGTATCTTCTGGACCTATAATAAACGTCAATCTTTCTCTTACTAAATTCAGCACTTTGCATGTTGAAATATTTTATTTCCACAGTTTTTAACTGAGAAAAAGCTCTTTCTATTGCAGAATAAACTCTTTCATCAATGTCATTATTAAATGTATGATACTTTTCTCTGAGGAATTCTTTGTCAATTTCTTCTTTTTCTTCTTTTGGAAGAAAATTGTTAACTTTGCTGTAAATGGATTTTATTATCTTTTTCTTTATCGGAGTTTTATATTCGTCATAGTAATCATCATAATATTCCTTATCGCTTTCTGGGGCATTTTTTTCATATCCTTTTAGTATTTTGTAAAGTGCCTCTAATTCTTCCTCGCTAAAGTTTACAGCTTTCCCGTTTTTATCCATGTATTTCTTATTAATTTGATGTTTATATCTTTTGCTTAAATGACCAATCATCACATCACACAAAAATAATTAAACAACAACATTCTTCTAATAAAATGGAAGTTCCAGAATTCACAGAAGCATCTAATTTAGTAAGTTCAGACACGCAGTTAATTGACTCTCTGTCGGAACTGCAAATCCAGAAAAGACAAATTGAAGAAAAAATAAAATCAATTAGAGAAGAACTTGTGACTCTTGCCAAGCAAAAAAGAACAGACACTTTGATTGGTTCTAAAATGCGAGCATCAATTAAAGAATACATGAAAATCGTCTATCCAGAAGAAACAAAAGATGAACTCCTCAAAACATTAAAGGAAAAAGGTCTTTATGAAGAATTCATGCATCTTAATCATTTTAAATTAAGTCCAAGAATAATGAAAAATGAGATGGACCCAGAGATAGCTAAACTGGTAAGAAGAGAATTAGCTTATCGGGTTTCTTTGTCACCTCTTTAAGCAAAGTTAAAATTGAAACGCCCAGAGAAGGATTCGAACCTTCGCATCCGTGAGGAAACTGGATTAGCAATCCAGCGCGTTAACCACTCCGCCATCTGGGCTTTTTTGTTTCAGGTGGCGGTTGAAACCTTTCGGTTGATTCCGCCATCTGGGCACGAAATAATTGAGAATTCAAGAGTTTTAAAGATTGTTATTTTTTCAATTCCTTTTCAGCCCGATTTATCATTTCCTTCTTCAGCCCAATAAAAACTCCGCCAGCTTTCGCGCCGACAAAAGAGTTCTCGCCAGGTTTAATAATCTTATTCAACGCTTCCAATTCAATGTCAATATGCGTAACTGTCGCGCCTGACTTTCCCTTTTCGTGGATATAAACATCTGCCTTCCCGATTTTTTTCTTTCCATCTCCAGGTCCGCTCATGCTTTTAGAAAAACAGCAAACTTTAAAAGTTCTCTGTTGTCTGTATTGCCAGCGGGATGGAGCAGTCTGGAGTGCTCGCGAGGCCCATAACCTCGAGGTCGGTGGTTCAAATCCACCTCCCGCTATTGGGTTCGTAGAACCCAAAAAGTCGCGGTAAGCGACTTGCGAACTTCCGGCAAGCCTGTCGGACTAGAATAGTTTCTTTGTGCGTACATCTTTCTTTTCTAAAGAAAGAAGTACTTCGGATCCACCTCCCGCTATTCAGATCTGAAAGATATGAAAACTACGGAGTCGTTTGTTCCTGCGGAAACCAAGATTCGCGAAGCTATTGTAGTTTTGAAAGTCAACGGAAAACTTTTTCTAAAAGTTTTTGCTATGCCACCCCTGCTATAATCCTAAAGTAGTAACAAATAGAAAGTTTTAAATAGCTAAAATTTCTAAGGAATTTATGAAAGAAACAATGGGAATTTGGGCAAATAGATATAATGCACTTAGAGCTCATCTTGTCTCTGAAAGTGAGGGTACTGTAGAAACCGAATTGGGGAAAGGGAAAATGGCAGTCCATCACTATAACGGTTCTACTGTTATAACTTACTTTGAAGAACGTGGTGCCCCCTTTAATCTTAAAATAACTGCAATGTCAACTTGACCTCGCCAGTTAACTTTAAATGAAGAAACTTTCAGTTGTTAGAAACAACTGAAAGGAGGCCTAAATCGAAATGAAAGGAAACGTAAGTTTTTCTTTTGGGCCTATTGCTTTGAT
>Ga0180007_10005688_pt1 | contig 12475 bp, 17 predicted proteins | sample MM_PC_MetaG_FD_121122 | JGI IMG/M metagenome (GOLD analysis project Ga0180007, IMG submission 121122) | Groundwater microbial communities from the Aspo Hard Rock Laboratory (HRL) deep subsurface site, Sweden - MM_PC_MetaG | ecosystem: Environmental > Aquatic > Deep subsurface > Groundwater... | reverse complement strand
CTATTTTTTGCCCTATTATAGGCAAATTTTTTGGGAAAAATGAGTATTTATTTTTTTGAAACGGCATCGAAGGCAATGATGGCGGTAGCGACGAGAACATTTAGAGAAACATTGATGCCGTACATGGGAATTTCGATAATTTGGTCACACATTTTTTGGGTTTGAGAAGAAATACCGTTCATTTCACTACCGGCGACGATGGCTAAAGGGAATTTATATTTGGCTTTTTGGTAATTAACACTGTCTTTTCCTTGTTCACAGGCAACGATTTGGTAACCGTCTTTTTTTAATTTCTTTAGACAATCTTGGGTGTTGTTGAAATGTTGCCAAGGTATCCATTTCCAGGTGCCGATTGAGGCACGATGAATTTTTAGATTTGGTGGAGTAACAACAGAGCCACAAAGATATATTTTCTCAGCCCCCAAAGCGTCGGCAAGGCGGAAAAACGAACCGATGTTGTAGGTATCGAGAACTTCATCTAGAACCAAAACTATGGGGTTACGTTTAATTGCTTTTTGCTTTTTTTGCGACTCCCCTACCCTGCTTTTTCTTAGTTGGTGAGAATTTAGTTTCATTGGTTAAGATATTTTAATTTTATTATTATAACAAAAAAAGTCCCGCAAACGCGGGACTTTTTGCTAATTACAATTAATTACAACCACCGGCAGAGGGTGCGGTGCCTGAGAGTTCGTTAAGAGTGGTTTTACAGACGGAAGGATCTCGGTTGAAAGCGGCACAAACAGCAGCTTTGACAACATTGGGAGTGCGGTATTTGTCTTGGGTGGCAACTTTGTTGTCAATTTTTAAAGTACCTTTACCGTCGCTGGTGTAGGCAGCTTCTGGGGGAAAGATAGATCCGTTTATTAGAACTGTAGGAGAAGCGGAAACTTTATTTTCTTCTGTTACGGCAAAATGTTCTTCAATAAGCTTAATACCATCGTTGTTGAAACATTCGGTGATTTTAGTGCTGTCTAAGCCGGCGGATTTGGCTTGTTCTTCCCAGCAAGAATCTGCATTTTGGGCAGTACAATTTTTGTTGACGGAGGCGATGAAATCCCACCATTGAGTTTTATCCTCATTTTGGTTCCAGGCGCAAATTTCACGGATGTCTTGATTGGCTTCTTGGCGACCGTGGAGAGAGGCGTACATGACACCATTGTCTGATTTGATATAAGCACTCTCGTCTTTACAACTATTTAAGTTTTGGGTGATTGCGGTTTTACATTCAGCTTCAGTTTTGAAGTAACTGTTTTGAACATAGAGGGCGCATTGAGCTGGATCTCCGGACCTAGATTTACAATAGGTATCGAGATTATCAATCTTTTCAAAAATGTATTGAGGGGTAAAGTCAGCTTTGTCCTTTAAAAGATCATAAACAGGTCGAAGGACATCTTCTATTTGGTTACCATAAGGGCAGAAGCTCATGACGAAGAATTTTAATTCGGGTTTTTGAGATTTTTTGACGGCAAAAGAATTAGTGGAGATAGGATTTTTCGATGACGAAATTCCCCCGGATTTGGCCCAAGAAAGACCAGAATAGAAGGAGGTGGCGAGCAAGAGAATAACAATTAGGGCAAAGGCAAGGGTGGGTATTTTTATGTATTTGGTTTTCATATTTTTTATAAATTATTTTTCTTCTGTAATAGAGATAGCACCGACAGGGCATGATGTTTCGGCAGTTTTGACAGCTTCGGTTTGGGTTTCTGGTTGTTTTTTAACCTTGGCCTTGTAGGTATTTTCGTCCATTTCAAATGTTTCGGGATCGATAAGGGGACAGGTATTGCAACCGATACATTTTTCTTGGTCTACTGTGACTATTATTTTTGACATATGGAAGATTATAGCAAATTGCCTTTGAGGTACTCGTTATAAAAGCGACCAGAGGTAACAATGGCGTTGAGAAGCATGGTGATACGTTCTTCAGCCTCATCTCGGGAAAGGTTTTTTAAATTATTTGGAAAATAATGAAATATTTCGTTTCGACCAAACTTCCAAGCGTTCCAAAGTTTTTCGGCCAGCTCTTCCCCCTCTTCGTTGAGGGCGGCGAGCTTTTGGTAGATTGAATAGCGCTTGTATCGAAGAGAGGGGTTGAGTGTTTTTCCAACACGAAAACGATCACTTTCGTAATTATAATTGTCGATTATGCCTGTTTTTAGGAAAAAATCTTTGAGATAACCTTCGTAGGCTTTGGAGGCTGGGGCGACAAGAAAGGAATAGTCGCCAATATGGTTTCCTTCAAGACTTTTGAGGACTGTTTGAACATCATTAATCAGGGAGTTTTGAGAAGGCGAGAGATACTTTCTGGCTTCGGAAACTAGTTGGGGAGAAAGTTGACTCATCGGGAAAAGATTAAAAAGAAGATAAAGATTAGGTTAAGAATGGCAAAGGTGAGGAGGTAATATTTTAGGGATTCGGTGGGGAGTTGTTTTTTTTCTCGGGCAAAGAGCCATAATTTTAAGTGTTCGGGGTCTTGTTGGAAATCTTTTATTTGGTCGACTAGTAGATGAATATTTATGGCCAAGAGAAAGGCTTTGGTAAAAACACCGTTACTTGAGGTGAAAACAAAAAAAGAAATGATGGTTAGAACTATTTGGAAAAAGTAATGATGAAAAATTAGATTGGTGTGGTTTTGGTGAGTTGAGGCGAGAAGCTTTAAGAGTGAAGAAAAATCGCCTTTGCTCCAAGCTATTTTGGCTAAAAGGCTCTCTTCCAGATTCGGTTCGAGATAAAACCAGTAAACAAGGTGGTCTAGGTCAAGGAAAAATGAACCCCAAAGAAAACCTGAAAAAAGAAAGACGAAGTTGAACCAGGTGACTTTTTGGATAAGCCAAATTAGAGAGGTTAGGAGAAAAATAATGGATAGCGGAATCAGATGATTCTTTAGCTCTTGTTTCACTAAATAATATTAACAGAAAAAAATGTTCTCATAAAAAATGAGAAAATGGGGTGTTATAATTCACCTAACATGGGAATAGAAATAGATATCGCCAATTTAGTTGAGCTGGGTGAAATTTTTAACGCTTCGTCATTAAGGGTTCGAGTGGCGAAAGAGAAAGAGGTTCCGGTGGAGGAGGTTAAGATTGCCCCCATACTCGATGCGATTTGTGTTTTTTGTGAGTCTGGTCGGGCAAAGTGGGTTTTGACTAGTGAGAAAAATGTAATGAGTCAGTTGGGGATTGATCCTGATGAATTCTCTTCTCAGTTGGAAATAGAAGATGAAATAGAGAAAAGAAAAACGATTCTTGCAGCTGAAGGGATTGCAGTAGAAGGATGGAGGAGAGTTGATTTAGAGAAATAACTGTTTATTCGTATCTAAGAGCTTCGATGGGAGAAAGTTTGCTGGCTTTTCGAGCGGGGGCAACACCAAAGATGATTCCCACCATAAAGGAGACACCAAAGGCGATAGAGACAGAGCTGAAAGTTACTTTAGCGGGGAAGAAGTTGTTGATGGCGGCAGTTCCAAGGGAACCAAGAATAATACCGATGATTCCACCAATACCAGAAAGAATTATTGCCTCAAAAAGGAATTGAAGGAGAATCGCTCTGGGATAGGCACCAATGGCTTTTCGAAGACCGATTTCTCGAGTTCTTTCCGAGACAGTGACCAGCATAATATTCATAATGCCAATACCGCCGACGACAAGTGAAATTGCCGCAATACCGGTCAGAGCGATGGTAAGAGTACCGATAATCGAATTAATTGAGTCTAGGAGTTGTGAGGAATCAAAAACGGTAAAGGCGTCTTTGTCATATTTTTCTAGAAATAATTTATTTAATTCTTCTTTGATGGAGTCTACTTGGCTTTTATTGGGGGTTTTTACTAGAATTTCAGCAAGATTCTCATTTCCGTTTATGTTAAAAACTACACCTAAGGGGGTATAGACTTGACTGTCCTGATCTGGCCCACCAAAGGAGGAACCTTTTTTGTCAATGACACCTATAATTTTATAGTTTTTTCCGCCGATAATAACTTTTCGGTTGAGAGGATTGCCGGTTGGGAAAAGATCGCGGGCAATGGTATATCCGAGAACTAGAACTGGACTATTTTTGTTTTCCTCTTCTTGTGTAAACCAGCGGCCGTTTCCCGGAGAAGGAAGACGGTCAAGGGTTTCGCCGAGTTGATAGGTTGAGCCGGCCAGGGTAATGTTGGTTTTGGTAATTTTATTAGATTTTATTTCAACAGAAGACATGGCCATGGGGATAACAAGATTTCCCCTAAGATTGCGCTTAATAAGATTTACATCAGATTCGGTAAAACTAGTGGTGACGAAGCGGGCACTTTCATTATTGTTAAAACCGCCGTTATCGTTGAAAATTTTTCCCGGGGAAATAAAAATTGAATTTGAACCCAGGCTTTCAAATTGTTGGTTAATATAGATAGTTAGACCATTACCAATTGAGGTAAGTAGGATGACGGAGGTGACACCAATGATGATCCCCAAAGAAGTTAGAAGGGTACGGCTTTTATTTTTTAAAACGGAGCGGATGGAGCTACGGATTAAATCGTCGATGGATGGTTTTAGCATTTTTTGTTGGTGACTTTTCCGTCTTTAATAATGATAATTCTTTGAGCTTGTTTGGCCAGGTCCATGTCGTGGGTAACAAGAATTATGGTCCGACCTTCGTCGTGAAGTTGGTGAAAAAGGGAAATAATTTCTTTACCTGATTTGGAATCGAGGTTGCCGGTGGGTTCATCGGCTAAAATAATTTTTGGATCGTTGATAAGGGCGCGGGCAATGGCAACTCTTTGTTGTTGGCCGCCAGATAATTGAGCTGGGGTATTGTTAAGCTTATCCCCTAGCCCAACCTTGTTGAGCATTTCAATAGCTTTTGGAAGACGAAGGGATTTGGGAACGTCGGAATACAAGAGGGGTAAGGAAACATTTTCGGTGGCAGAAGTTTTGGCCAACAAATTAAATTGTTGAAAGACGAAACCTAAAGTAACATTTCTGGTTTTGGCGAGTTCTTCTTCATTAAGATGGGAAATGTCCTGACCTTCGAGTAAAACTTGACCACTAGTGGGATTATCCAATAGACCAACGACATGCATAAGAGTTGATTTTCCAGAACCGCTGGGTCCCGTAATCGATACGAATTCGCCCCGATTGATACAAACAGAAACACCATCAAGAGCGTTAAAGGTAGTGTTGCCCGAAGTATAGGTTTTGACTATGTTTTTGAGCTCAAGAACAGGAATTTTTGATTTAGATTTTTTTGATAACGACTGAGTCATTTGATTTTAAGCCTTCTAATATTTGAATTTCGGTGTCGCTTTCGACGCCAAGGGTAACGTAAGTTTTTGTTAGGTTTTTGTCGTCGGTTTTAACCCAAACAAAGTTTTTTCCGTTTTCGTCCGAATTTAGAGCGTCGAGAGGAATAACGAGGGCCTCATCTTGCTGTTGGAGGGTAATCTGAGCATCTCCATTCATACCTAAACGATAGTTGAGGTCTTTGTTTTCAACGGGAAGTTTAAAACGAATCTCATAGACAGTTGAGGATTGACCAGCGACGGGAACAAAGGAGATATAAGTTATTTCCGAATCAAAGCTAATGTCAGGAAAGGCGTCGACCCTAACAGTTGCGACTTGACCAACGGAGATATTGGGGACTTCTTCTTGGTCAATTTCTGATTTGAAATAAACTGATTCGGGATTGATGATGGTAAAAGTTGAGGTGGGAGTAATATTGGCTCCAGCTATGGGATTGTCGATACTGACAACAACACCAGCAATAGGAGAAACGAGACTGGATTCTTTGATGGCCATATCACTGATTTCGTAGTTGATGACGGCGTTGTCGAGAGAATTTTGAGTGCGATCTAGAATTCTTTGAATTGTATCGGTGACAATAATATCTTTGTAACTATCTTGGGTGTCCCAAAATTGACTTAGATTGGTTTTGTAATTGTTGTATTGAGTTTGAAGAGATTTACGAAGCTGTTCTTTGTCGAGAGAGGCAATAGACTGCCACTTTTTGACGCGGTCCCCTACTTTGACACCGACCCAAACGAGTTTGCCGGGATTTTGAAAACGGAGTGAAGCGATTTCACTGGCACTGACAGAGCCGGCCAAGGTTAAATCAGATTTGATGGTTTTTGTTTCGACCTTAACGATGGTGTCTTCCTTGCTGTTAAAAAAGCTAGGATCTTTGGCCTTATTGGATTGAATACGGCTGTAACTAATTAGGGCAATTACTAAAATAATTATGCCGATGATTAGTTTATTTTTAAATTTAGAGATAAATTTCATATGGGCTATATTATATATTTTTTTGGCAATCTTGACAGATACCTAAAAAAATTAATGAAAAATTGTTAACTTTGAAATGGTTTTCTTTGGTGGCCTTTGTGATTGAAGGCATTTTGAATTTTTCCTGTGAGGGAATTATTTTTTGACAATGAGTACAGAAAAAAATTCCCTGAGGATGCTGATGAGTCAGCTGATAGTGCTTAGAACCGGCGATTTCTACCCCGGTAATTACTTGTCGATCTAATAAAAATTTTAATTGGCGATAGACAGTAGTTTTGTTGATGGTGGAAAAATGTCGACTTTTTAGTTCTAAAATAATATTGGCCACAGAAAGTGGTTTTTTATTTTCGATAAAAATGGCCATGATGGCTCGCCTGACTTTGCTGGCGCGGCCATGAAAAGAGGCTAAACATTTTTCGGGATCAAATTTGAGCACGTCGTATTATCCGCAACTTAGTTGCGTTTGTCAAGGGGTTACGAAGATTGTTTGATTTCTTTTTCCATACGGAGCTGTTTTAGTTTCCACATAAAGAGACGATAAGGAGTTTTTACTTGGCCAGGAGAGTGGTCTTTGACAAAATAGCGGGCTTTTTCCAATAATTTTCTATCTTGTGTTTTGGCGAGACGGATGTAGAGCGATTTGTTTTTCCAGTCATCTAGTTCGGTAGCGAGTTCTAGTCCGTAGGCTTGAAATTCGTTTTTAACGTATTTTTTACGTTTGGCAATGTTTTCCTTGAATAGAGATAGTGTTTCGGCAATGGTGGTTGGTTTGTCAGTACGCACATCCTATTTTAACTTATTTGATAAGATTAATTTATGAAAATAAAAATTGGGGCTTTGTTGGTATCAATAATGTTGCCATTTGTAGTCGGGGCGATTGGAGGTGGGGCAACCGTGAGTGAAATTGGAAGTTGGTATGCTGGGATAAATAAACCTGGTTTATTGCCACCAAACGGGGTTTTTGGTCCAGTGTGGACTATTTTGTATTTGATGATGGGAATATCATTTTATTTGGTGTGGACGAAGGGGAAAAGTAAAAAAATGTCGACGATGTGGGGATTGTTTTTGGGACAATTGGGATTGAATTTATTGTGGTCTTTTTTATTTTTCAAATGGCATTTATTGTTGCTAGCTTCGGTGGAAATTGTCGTGCTTTGGGGAGTGATTTTGGCGAATATCTTATCTTTTAGAAAAATAGACAGGTTGGCATCGGGATTACTAATCCCCTATTTGTTGTGGGTAAGTTTTGCCAGTTATTTGACAATTGGGGTGTGGTGGCTGAATTGAGAAAGTAATTTTGGAACTATTCTGTCATTTTTGCCAGTGCCTCTTCGACTAGCTGACAGGTACGATTTTCCCCTGGTTTTTCTTCACCTCGTACTGAAGAATTTTTGTCTTTAATTAATGGTGCCCCAGTGGCGGTACATATAAATCTAAAACGCTGGGAACTATTTAGACCAATAGTTTGGACAGCATATCCAGAGGTGCTGAGAGCGTCTTTACCATCAACGGCAAAACAAGGTTGATCACACTCAATTCCATTTTTTCCTACTGTTTTAAATATTCTTTCAGTCATGGCTGTAGTTTATCATACTTATATAATGTCCTATTATTTGGACAGAAAGGTAGGTTAAAGCTATTCATTACTAGGTCTAACGGGAAATGGTAAGTTCACTTTTTCCCCTGGTTCTCTGAGAAGAGATTTTCCCTTCTCAACTTCTACATGGTTTTTAAAAAGCTTTGAGCGACGGCCCATCAGTACTTCGCCTAAATCATTATTTTCTTTGATTAAACAAAAACCTTGTTTTTTAAGATTTCTTACTAGTCCAGTCATTAATACAACAGATCTTGGCGAAGATACGTCTCCACCAACTAGTATCGTGGGGATATTCTCTTCATCTAGTATTTTTTTTAAGTCTTCTGCGAACTTTGCGGTATCTGTTCCAATTGCTAAATGTGTAAGTGTTCCAGTTGTTCCGTTACTGGTATGGACCTCAACACATGAGTTTGCAATCATGGGTCCCTTTATAAATGTTGTTACTTTAAAATCGATTATTTGTGTAGCTTTATTTATATCAACAGGATATATAGGATTAGATTCATTTCTTGCTCTGCTTGTGTAGTGATCAAAAGGGATACTGTTACCTTGGTGTGGTTGAATATCGTTTAATTTGTCACGTCCGTAGGAAAAAAGTTCTATTTTGCCTTCTCTTTGTTTCATAGGATTTTGATTATATCAACCAAGCGGTTGTTAATCAATATTATGGGATGTTGTCTATTCTACCTTTAATTTAATAAGAACCTTTATGTTGGGAATCCGGTTGACAGATTTCGAACATATTTTGAAATTTACTGGTTCTTGCCTCGTGTTGGATTTTGGGCCAAGATCGTTGTTCCAAGTTTTTGTGGGGGATATGTTTTGCAGAGGAAATGGTAATGGCTAACACATTAGTTTAATGGGTTTGAGTTTTTACCGAAAACTGATTGGAATAGGTGAATATTCCTATTTTATTATTTACAGGTAAAAAATAAAGATTTTTTGGAAATATTTATTGTGTAATAAGCAAAATTTGCCAAAGGTATTGAATATTATTATAGTGTTTTGATATACTTCGACATACTAATTCGGAAATATTGTTAATAGATACTGTAAATATCTAAATAATATTGAAGACACATTTGATGTGTATTTTCTTTAGAAAGATCTATACAATATGAAAAATTATATTAATTTAGAATTTAAAATAATAGTTACGAAAGTGAGGCAACATGGTTGAGAGAATAAACGTTTTTGATACTCCACAAAAATATCGTGAAAATATTTTACAGCGTACTAATTTAATAGTTCCCGAAAGAGACAAGTTCAACGGTAAGTCCTTGGTATGTGTATTCTTGACTTCATATTGTGGTGTTGGTTGTCCTTTCTGTTTTTTCAAATCTCCGAGCCCTGAATCTAAAGAAGAAAATGATACTAAAAATAGATTCAATGCAGAGACGGTTGATAAATTTGTTAGCTTTGCAAACGACGCAAATGTTGGATATTTACAAATTTGTGGCGGTGGCGAGCCTTTTTTAGAAAAAGAAGCACTACTAAAATGCGTTGAGGAAATTCGCGCAGACAGAATCATCCTTGTAACAAGTGGCAGTTGGGCGGTTAATAAATCAAAAGCTGAAAAATACTTGGCAGAAATTGAAAAAGCGATAAGTAAGCGTGAAACGCCAGCTCGTGTTTCAATAAGATTAAGCGTAAGTGAGGGACACAGTATACGACTAAAGGAACGCCCACTAATCAATTTACTAAGACTTTTTGAAGAAAAGTATCGTGATAATGAAAATTTCACTTTACAACTTAAAACCTTTGAGGGAGATAGCACACTTGTTAATTACTTAAGTAAAGATTTTAATGGATACTCAATTAAAGAGGAGGGTAAGAACCAATCTGATGATCACAACATTATAAAAATAATACCGCGGAAGTCAAAAATTACATTGCCTTCTGGATATGAAGTTATTGTTGGAAGAACAAAGATTTTTGAGTCATCGCTAAAACCCAATCTCAACGACGGACAATCTATTGAAAACTCTATTGAAATCTTCGACGAAGATTTAGAACAATCGCAAAGTGGCTATCCATCAACGGTTTTTAATACGGATGGAACTCGTGGTATGGATTGGATTGTTGAATACGACGGCAACGTAAGTACTTGGCAAAATAGTGTTCGAGATAATTTACAGAATATCAGTGAAGATGGGTATGACAAAGTGTTAGACGCAACGATACAAGATCCACTGACTCTTTCTTATATTGAAAAAGGAGCAGGATACAGGGATCAAATAATTGCAGAGATTTCTCCTAGAACAGTGAAACTAGCTAAGGCGGTAAGTATACGAGACTATGTGGGAACATTGCTGTTCCAAAATGAAAAAACACGACTTTACTACACTCTCCGAGTTTTGCAAGATTACATTAAAGATGGTCGTGCAGATGCTCAAACCATTGCAAGTTTGCCCGTTGAAATTCAAAGTGCACTTAATCAAGATATTGAAGAGCTAAGTCGTTTATACGAACAAGGAAGACATTCAATGCTTGATCAAGAACTTGCAAAAGAACAGAGTGACATTAGATTTAATGATTTTTTGGAATTGGTCGAGTTAGGACATTATGATTTGGACGAAGTAGATATTGAACGAGCAAAAAAACATGCCGAAGTTATTCGTGGAGTTGGGAAGGAGAACGAAACTAATCAGGATAGACGCTTGACACAAAGGGTAATGACACAAAAAACCTTTGACTGGTTTATTAGAAATCAAACAGGACGTGAGAAAATCATTAATTTGATGAGACATGGTGAAACAAATTTCAATGTTGAGGGTCGTTTAAAGGGGCAAAACGAAAGTATTCGAATAACATTTACTGAACAAGGGTTATCTCAAATAAACGATTTTGGTAACCAGCTGAGAGAATCTGGTACAGAGAGAATTTTTGCTTCTGATTTGGAACGTACAGTTCAAACTGCCTTAATCGCAAATCGTGGGTTAAGCTTACCAATTTCATTTCATAGGCAATTGCGTGGTCTAAATATGGGCGAATTTCAGAATCGAGCCATGTTGGTTTCTGACTTCATTGAGTTGCCCGAAATCCGAGCTGCATTTAGTGACCATGGTATACCAATTCCAGGAGGTGAAAGTATCAACCAACTCATTGAACGCATTACAGGGTTTATTATTAGATCTTGCGACACAATGCAATATAAAAACCTTTCTTTTGTTACACACGGTACGGTAATCGGTAACGTTAATTCTGCAATTTCGGGTGAACCGTATAAGAGTATAGATTACTGTAAACTAAGGTGCTTTAGGGATAATCTTGAAGTATTGGAATATGGTTCGAGATAATAAGGCAGACGGGTTTTTAACTTTTTTAAAAGCTTGTTCACTTAATCCCAATAAAATTCTTTTTTAGACAATTCCTTATCGTTTACCTGTGTTTCGTAACTAACAGACAACTCTTTTTGTCATAAATCTTATTTTACTAAATTTACGAATTAGTGGCTTGAAAAGTTATTCTTTCTGCTATTTTTTGAGCTTTTTTTTCCTTACCTTGTCGTGAGTAGGCTTTATATTCTTGATCTAAACTAATTATTGGTATTTCTGTATCGTCTATCTGAAAATAAATTTTCTTATCTAAGAAATTAGTAGTTTCGTCCCAAATATCTCCACTTGGATTAACAACTAATAAATCTCCCATAATTTCCACATCAATCCCATTAATAATAAATTTTCCGAAGTATGATCTGAATTTTTCTGATTCTTTGTACCCAACTTCTTCCTTGGTAAATTCTTTTAATAGTTTTCCTATGCGTAAAGCCCCTTCTTTGTCGGTCAGTATGTCTATGTCGTGCGCTCTGACATCAACACCTTGAAGAGCTAAATTTGAACTTCCAATCAGTGCCCAGTTGATGTTATCGTGGCTTAATTTTTCTGTAATTATTTTTGTTACTTCAATATTTTCTTTTGAAATCATATTTTTGTATATTTTTTTTAAAAGTTTATTAGTCGACATGTCAAGCGAATTGGTGTGGACCGTAGGAGAGTCGAACTCCTGTCGCCGCAATGCGAATGCGGTACTCTACCAGCTAAGCTAACGGCCCATTTTTTCAATTTCGTCTATGATTGTATCAATTGTGGTGGAGATTTTCTTTTTTTCTTCACCACTAAGTGGTTTTAGAACATAATCTTCAACTGCGGTCGCTGTTTCGGGATGACCAATACCTATTCTGATTCTCCAAAAGGCTTGAGTGTCTAAATTTTCGGTTGTGGACTTGACTCCGTTGTGGCCAGCAGAGCCGCGATCAAATTGTAATCGCCACTCACCCACTTCGAGGTCCAAATCATCATGAATTAAATAGATATTTTCAGGGGAGATTTTGTAATAGGCGGCAACTTTTTGAACTGAAATACCGGAGTTGTTCATATACTCAGTGCTGATGGCAAAAATATTTTTTTGATACTCCCCTATCTGGGCGGATAGTTTATTTTTTTGTGAGAGATTAAAGCCATTTTTTTGGGAAATTCGATCAATTAACATTTGGCCAAGATTGTGACGCGTGTTTTTGTATTCCTTGCCTGGGTTACCTAAACCGAAAAATAGTTTCATTTGATGTATTATATTATAGATTGATATATAAATATAGTCTAAGGATAGGTTTTATTTAATTTGATATATT
>Ga0180007_10005687_pt1 | contig 12477 bp, 10 predicted proteins | sample MM_PC_MetaG_FD_121122 | JGI IMG/M metagenome (GOLD analysis project Ga0180007, IMG submission 121122) | Groundwater microbial communities from the Aspo Hard Rock Laboratory (HRL) deep subsurface site, Sweden - MM_PC_MetaG | ecosystem: Environmental > Aquatic > Deep subsurface > Groundwater... | reverse complement strand
TGAAAAACCTTAAAATTTCTCTAAATTTTCGTTCTGAAATGTGTGCCTTGTTTAAATACTTGTTTTTCATTGTCTAGTATCGTTTAAGATAGATTATATCATCCTAAAGTTGTCTAGACCCTAGTTAAATTATAAAATCTAATAGAATTACCAGCTGTCACATTATCCATCTGTTCAAATGACACCTCGGCCAATTTCGCCATCCGCTCAATCACCCACTTCACATCACTTGGCTCGCATACAGTTGATTCAAAACTCTGTCCTTGAACATTTCTTCTGTTTGACGGTACCAAATAAGGTGAATCCGTTTCAGCCAATATTTGCTGCCTGTACTTCTTCCATCCAAGCTTAAATATCTCTCGGATTTCCTCTGCTCTGGAATAAGTAATAATTCCATTAAACGAAATATAATGTCCCGCCTCCCAAACTGCTTCTGCAGTTCTCAAGCCGCCTGTAAATGAGTGAAAAAAAGCTTTGATTCCAAATTTGTCCTTTGATAATTGATCATTGACAATTGATAAACATTCTTCCTCTGCTCCCCGGCTATGTATAACAAGTGGTAAATCCACTTCTTTGGCAAATTCCACCTGTCTTCTGAATAATTCCTCCTGTAATCCCTTGCTCCTGTTTCGCCTGCCTGCGCAGGCAGGATGCTTAGCTGTTAACTGTTCACTTCTCTCCAGCCAGTAATAATCCAGCCCGCACTCTCCCACCGCCTTAAATTTGTCTCTCCCGATCTCAAATACCGTTTTCAATTTATTCATAATCGACTTAATCGTTTGATCGTATATATCCGACCCCGGCACTAGAAGCTCAGGCAGCAAACCTATCGTTGGAATGATGATATCTGGATACTTGTCATGAAGACTCAGGACCGCCTGAGATGTATCAAGATCAATCGCAGTATCAATAATTCTTTCAACACCAGCACTTACAGCTCTTTGAATTGCTTCTGAAATACTTGAATAACTCTGGGGACTTGAAGCAAGATGGGCATGAGAATCGATCATCTCAAGATACTTTCGTGCCCAATTTAGATTTGTTTGCCTCTACTTCTTCCGGATCAAGTTTTTTGTAGATAACTTCAATCTTTCCGATTTTGTGCCCTGGTTTGATCTCTCTGTACCTCCAATTATTCTTTCCTGTTTCGACTTTTGCTTCCGGAATTTGAAGCATGTTGGCCAGGCGTATCGATGAGTCGGGCATATAAGGATACAAGAGAACGCTTAGGGCTTGGATGATCTGTAAACAATTATATAATATTTCGCCGGCCTTTTTTCTGTCGTCCTTGACTACTTTCCACACGGCTTCCTTGTCAAAATACCTGTTTGCAAAAGCGACAAATTTCATAATTCTAGAAAGTCCTTCTACCAATCGTACTTTCTGAATTAATTCACCTGAATCTGAAAGAGTATCTCTTATCTCAAATCTCACCTCGTTTGAAAGCTCCCCTTCTGGAACTTCGCTCCTGAAATTCTTTTCGACAAATGTAAGCACCCTATGGATAAAATTTCCGAGATTTCCTACCAATTCATTGTTTACAGAACTTATGAAGCTGTCCCATGTAAAGTTAGCTTCTTTGTTTTCAGGCAAGTTTGAGGCCATGTAATATCTGACCGGATCAACTCCATAGATCTCAGCAATCTTCTTCGAATCAATAGTCCAGTTCCTGCTTTTACTAAATTTCTTCCCCTCGTAATTCATAAATTTGTTTACAACCACATTCTTTGGTAGCGTATACCCCCTCTTTGAACCAATAAGCATCGCCGGCCACAGAAGAGTATGGAAAACCAAATTGTCCTGTCCCATGAAGTAATAATGTTCGGCCTTCTTGTTCAGCCAAAAATCTCTCCAGCTTCGGGACTGCTTTTCGTATTTATTGAATATGACTTCAGAAATATCATCCTTTATATCTCCACTTACCCTTCTGCTCCACTCTATCGCCCCGGACAGATAACCCATGACGGCCTCTAGCCAAACGTATATCTTTTTTCCCTCAAAATCTTCAAGCTGTTTTTCCTTTGGAAACTTCTTGATCTCTTCTATAGGCAGATCTATCCCCCAATCCAAGTCTCTTGTAATCGCCCTATCCCGAAGCCCTTCTTTTAACCAGCCCTGCGTCTCTGCCCACACCCACTTCTTCCACTCATCCTTTCTTGCCGTCACAAATTCCTCCAGTTCCTTTCCTACTGACTTAAACGACAGAAAATAGTGTTCTGTATCCTTCAAAACAACCTTCGACCCGGTCAGCTTGCTTGCAGGATTGATAAGTTCTCCGTCCTCAAGCCACCTGCCGCAAGCCTCACACTGATCACTTCGTTGATCCTTCGCCTTACAGTGAGGACACATCCCTTCAACATATCTATCTGGAAAGAACTTCTTATCTTCAACTGAGTAATATTGCTGCATAACTCCTTTTTTGATAACACCATTCTTCAAAAGTTCCAGGAATAATTCTTGCGCTATTTCCTTGTGATTTGCAGTAGCTGTTTTCGTATAAAGATTGTAACTAAGCGCATATTGCCGGAATAAGGCCAGATCCAGCTTGTGATACTTCTCCACAATCTCAGAGGGTGTAACTCTCTCCTTATCCGCTTGAACCGTGATTGGAGTACCGTAGCAGTCTGATCCGGATACCATCAGCACATCCCGACCCAAAAGCCGCTGAAAACGAGCAAAAATATCTGCAGGAAGTAAATACCCTGCCAAGTGCCCTACGTGAAGATCTCCGTTGACATACGGCCATGCTATAGCAATCAATACTTTCACGATACAAGTCCCATAAATTTATTTATTTAATTGAATCGACCTCAAAGCAGTCCCCATGTATACCATGCATCAATGTTAAAATCAATTTTGCCGTAGGTGGCTTAGCTATTCTCTCTTAGTATTTTCATATTTTGCATTCCCTAAACTTTCTGTCCCATTTTCGTTCTCCTTCCCTTCTTTCCGAGATTGTCCCATAGAGATACTTATGAATAATAGTTCGAAAAGAAAAACAAGTGATATAATAACTAGTAGAATGTGCCATTCCCAGTACCCGAAAACTCTTACCCACGCCAAGCCCGACAGAAGAATTCCGAGAAGTACTCCCCTCCTTATCCCAACATATACTTTCGGCCCTTCGTAAAATTTCCTGAAAAACAGCTTATCAAAGATTAGGTGAACAAGTGAAAATATTGATGCTACCACTGGAATAAACATAACAGTTACAATAGCAAAGTTTCGGATATTTAGATTATTATCAGCGTCATACGGCATTAAAGCAAAGTTGATCAGATAGAAAAACAATCCAGTAAAGAAAATTGATGTTAAAAACGAATATAAAAAAACCATGTTTTTCATCTACAAAGCTGTCCCATTATAGCAACACGCTTTCACAAGTAAAATCCTGCACTTTCAGTTCACATTGAACTATATCCTATAATTGCAAATGTTTTTTAAATTAAGTATAATTCAGAAATATCTTAGTTTACCCTCATTGTTATGGCAAAAAATAAAAAGAAAAGTGCTCAGAAATCTGTCTCAAAAGCGCCCTCCAAAGACGAGAAAATTGTTTCTATAAAGCTAGAGCTTATTGCTTTAGGAGTAGTGACAGTCCTCTTTGTACTCAGCATAGTCACTGCGGGATTTTCAAAACTGCCATTCAACTTAAAGTCCCCTATTTCCGGTGGACTGTTTGGCAGTGAGGAGATGGACAAAGATGAGCTTAAGGAAAGGCTCCTCGAATATATTAATAGTGAACTTCTAGGTGGACAAAGCACTGCAGAGATATCCGAGATAACAGAAGATGATGAAAGCGGCATGTATAAAGTCAAACTAGTAATAGCAGGTACAGAATACGAATCGTTTGTTTCAAAAGACGGGAAATTCCTTTATACACAGCGAAATGAGGTTACAGAACCTGCTTCTGCAGATTATCCGAAGTCGGACAAACCAGAACTGTTACTTTTCACTATGAGCTACTGTCCTTACGGTAATGTTGCTGATGATTTTGTAAACCCAGTTGACAGGCTTCTAGGAGACAATATTTCCTTTGAGCCTCACTATGTCATTTACGACAGTTATGCAAAGAACAGTGGAGCAAAGTGGAATGAATACTGCTTGGATAAAGAGGAAAAGTACTGCTCAATGCACGGAGTGCAGGAGTTAAACCAAAATGTAAGAGAACTGTGTACATTCAAGTACCAGCCTGAAAAATACTGGGATTTTGTCCTCGCAGCTAATGAGAAATGTGACGCCTCAAATGTTGATTCGTGTTGGGAAGGAGTCGCAAAGGATCTTGGAGTAGATATAGATAAGATAAAGAGTTGTCAGTCGGAAGAGGCCCTGTCTTTGCTTGCAAATGAAGTCAGTCTAAACGAAAAGTATAGTGTCTCCGGATCGCCAACAATCATCCTAAACGGCAAGTTATATGAAGGAAATCGTACACCGGAAGATCTAAAACTGGGTATCTGCTCAAGTTTCAACAATGAGCCAGATGAGTGTTCTCAGACTCTTGGATCTGATTCAGGTGCTCCTTCTGGAAGCTGCAACTAGCTAAAAGAGAAGATAATCTCTAGAATCTTAAAGCTCCCTCTTAGGGAGCTTTTTATTGACTATACTTATCGTGTTCAAAAGTGCCAATGAAATATGGAACTAGTACTTACGAAACTGCACAACTAGATGAGTTATTCTGCTCAACAATCTCACCATAAATTTTTAACAGGGTCACAACTTAAACCGGTTCTTGAAATAAGAAACTTCATCCGCCAGGCAGTAACTATTTGGACTTAGGACTCTTTTTAAAAACAACTAAATAGTAAACAAACGCACCAATCCAATTTCCAAATACAAGGATCAGTATCCAAAGGACCTTTTGATCACTGCCGCTGGAGGGAAAGTCTTTTTCTTCACGACTTATCACATCAATAAGCATCCACAGCCAGAGAGCAAATACCAAAAGGCTAAATACTCCTACTACCAACATAAGTAAGGCTGGCAGACAGAAGAATATGTTTGATAAACAAGCAAGTGGAGCGAGGAAAACATCATCTTGCATAATACAAATATTAAAAAAATTATAAAGCTAATTTTAACAGTTTAGAAACAAGTTGGAAACTCTTTGAACAAGCGTACTACTAGATACAAACCAGCTACTATACTCTAAGTGCAGCCTTTGGTACTATTAAAATATATTAACATATTCTTTAAATAATGTACTATGAGGCTTTGCAAAATTAAATGAATATACAAGGACAACTAAAACTGCCCCAGGATAAGGCTGTTTCTACAGAGCAACACCTTAAATAGCCGGCATGCCTGCCTGAAAGAGAACTTACTTCTACTTTTAAGATAATGATTTAAAGTTAATACACACGAGTAGTCTTTTCACAGACGCTAACCGAAAGACAAATAACAACAAACTACCCTGTACGGAGGGGTTTATTTACAAGTGTCAAGTCAGCGGGATCTCTACAGTAATAGAATATGAAAATATACTATGCTTAAACGAAGGGTTGTCGAATGTCACGACGGGGTTGTGTGGTGTGTCATGTGGTTATGACTACTCTGGTCGCCGACATAGTTAGTTCTCGGCAATATATCCACAATACCCTGCCCTGTTTGACGCTAATTGGGGGTTCTTATGGCAGCATGGTACGTATTTGGGTTTAGGAACCCTCATTTCTTGGGACAGTACTTTGACACAAACCTGTTACCATAGATAAAATAGCGCCATTTCCAGCTTCTGGCATCTTCATTTGCATAATCTATGCCAATTCTCTCAGATGACCCAATTTTCATATTCGGCATTTCTTTCGGTATTTCCACCCATACATGTTCACCCCTAGTAGCCACTATTCCACTTAAATTTCTATCTATATCAAACGCTTTCGTCAGTTTTCCCGGTCCACTCGTCAATTGCTCTACGTTTTTAACATTGCGGTTTACAGCCATTTTCTCCACCCCGTCAACAGGTTCAACTGCACGAATTAGAACTGCGGCTGGAAAAGTAGATTTTTCGGTAACCAGATTGAGCATATTGTGCACCCCATATGTAAGATATACATACACGAACCCTCCTTCCCTGAACATTACCTCACACCGCGTTGTCGGTCCTTTATGAGCATGGCAAGCTGTATCATTGAAACCGCGGTATGCCTCTGTTTCAACAATGATTCCTGAGTATCTGATCCCTGCCACCTCTCTAATTAAAAGCTTCCCCAGAAGCTCTGCCTTGCTACTTTTCTAGTATCTTGTAAATAAAAATCTTTCGAGAGGATATTCATATGGAAGAATAATCAAGAATGTAGAATTATTAGTCTATGGGTATTCTACCAATTTGACGGCCAATTCTCAATATGATAGGATCATCAGGACTTAGAACTCATTCTAGGAAATCTAAAAAGATGTTATAATGCTAGATACTTAATATTCATCATTGTTAGAGTAATGCCAAAAAGAACCTATCAACCAAAAAAGAGGAAAACTCTTCGAAAACTCGGGTATATGGCAAGAAAAAGCACTCCTGCAGGGAAAAGAATCTTAAAAAGAAGAATAAAAAAGGGGCGCAAACAGGTTTCCGTCTCTGATAGATACCGAGTACTCAGAAAGAAACCAAAAGACAGAAATAGATAAGCGATTACTTCCCCTTGACCAAGATTGAGAAGAAAAGCAGAATTGCTACACTGTACACATATTGATTTTTATAAATTATGCTTCCCCAAAAATACCGGCTCAGCAAAACAGAGTTTAAAAAGGTCCTTCAGACAGGAAAGTCTATTCACAACGACTACTTTGTTCTCCTTTATAGATCTGATACCATACTCAGCACTCCTAAGGTCGGATTTGTTGTAAGCTTAAAGGTAGGAAAGAAAGCAACGCAAAGAAATAGGGCTAAAAGACTGCTAAGAGAAGCAGCTAGATCAAAGCTGCCCAAACTGAAACAGAATATACAGATTGTGTTGATTGCGAAGAAAAAACTTCTTGAACTCGATATCAAACAGATACAAGTAAGCCTAAATCAAGCCTTTGATAGGACTCAAATACTTAAACCCGCGGAAGATTGAAAAATCAATCCGGATTTTATCCTATATCATGGTCTGAAAATTTTACCATTGGAAGTGAGCAAACGCTTTGTTGGCCTCTGCCATTTTATGAACATCCTCTTTTTTCTTCACTGCTCCTCCTGAACCCTTATAGGCCTCAATGAGCTCAGTTGCAAGTGCTTTCTCGAAACTTTCCTTTTTTCTTCTGGATCTTGCCTCGAGAATAATCCACTTGACAGCTAGAGCTAATTGTCTATGTTCAGGAACAGGAGCAGGGACTTGATAGTTTACGCCACCGACCCTTCTTGGCCTGACCTCTAACCGCGGCATAACACTATCGATCGCCTTTTCTAGAATCTCTAAGGGTTTCTTTTTTAGTTCTTTCTCAAGTTTCTCAAGTGTTGAATATACAACTTTCTCAGCAACAGATCTTTTCCCGTCTCTCATAACAGCAGTAATAAGCCGAGTTACCAATACACTTTCGTATATTGCATCTGGTCTTAGTTTTCTTTTTTTAGCCTGCTTGCCTCTCATTTTTTTGGAAACACATTAATAAATAAATCTTATACTCCCTTATTCCTTTGGTTTCTTTGCTCCATATAGAGATCTTCCCTGCTTTCTGCCACTGACAGCCTCGGTATCATATACTCCCCTTACTACCTGATATTTTACTCCAGGCAAATCCTTTGCACGTCCGGCTTTCACAAGCACAACTGAGTGAGTCTGCAGATTATGCCCTTCTCCCGGTATATGAGCGATTATTTCCTGCTTATTTGAAAGTCGGATCTTTGCCACCTTTCTTAGCGCTGAGTTAGGTTTTTTAGGTGTCCTGGTATATACTTTCAAACATACGCCTCTTTTAAAAGGATTCTTTGCCTTTTTGAACTTGTTTTTAATTGCATTATAGTCAACATGAAGTGCCTTGTACTTAGTTGTCTCAGAAAATTCCATGCCTTTATAACGTACTATACCTTTTTTTGGTTTTCGTCCTTTTTTTACTAATTGTGAAACTCTTGCCATAATTCAAAAATAATTAATTAATTTCATATAGTGTTTTCGATTATACTAGAAAACTGCATCTAACGTAAATACTCACCTATCGGAACATATCTTCCAATTATAACATTCTCCTTGAGTCCACGTAAATGATCAGTCTTACCAACAAGCGCTGCATCTGAAAGAACTCTTACAACCTCCTGGAAGCTAGCAGCAGATAAGAAACTTCCAGTATTAATTGAGGCTGCGGTAATTCCCAGAAGTTTCCTTGAGAATTCGATAATTACTTTCCCTGCCTTCTTTAAATCATCATTTTCCTTAAGTATTTTATAGTAGTTTGCATATTCTCCAGGAAGATGTGCGCTATCCCCAGGCTCTTCAACGAATACTAAGTATGCCATCTTTCGAACAATAACTTCTACATGCTTATCATCTATAGAAATACCTTGTACTCCATAAGTCTCCTGTATGTTATCAATGATGTATTTTTCGGTATCTTTCAACCCCTTGAGCTTCATAAGATGCTTTGGATCGGCTGATCCCACCGTAAGCTGGGCGCCTTTTCGAACCTCATCTTTATCCCGTACAAGAACATCTTCTTCGGAAACATCATATTCCTTTTCCTGTGTCTTTGATCCCTGCAGTACAATCTCATCATCTCCGACAGACAAATCTCCATTAAAGGGTGCCTTCTCTACTCGCCCGCTCTTTCTCTCTATGATCTCTTTTCCTGCTTTTACTTTTCCACCTTTCTTTCTGAACAGTTTATCCCCGGTCTTCAAGGTATATTTCTTTTCGATTTTATCTTGATATCTGATAATAATCTTTTCGATATTTTCATCGTCGTCCCGAACTAATTTAACCTTACCGTCCATATCACTCAATGTTGATTTACCTTTAGGAATTCTAGCTTCGAAAAGTTCTTCTACTCTGGGCAGCCCTTGAGTTATATCCGTTCCAGCTCTCCCAGCCAAGTGCTTCGAGTCAAGAGTCAGCTGAGTTGCAGCTTCTCCCATTGCCTGAGCGGCTATTACGCCGACTGCCATACCTTTGTCAACAAGCTTCTTAGTTCCCAGATTATAGCCATAACACTTTCTACAGATCCCCTCTTCTGCTGTACATGTAAGCGGAGAACGAACAGAAATTTCGCTTATTCCTTTCTCCACAACTTTCCCTGCCAACTCTTCTGTTATCTCGTCATTCTTCTCAACAATTACTTCTCCTGTCTTTTCATCTACAATATCATCTGCAGTCCAGCGTCCAATGATTCTTTCCTCGTAACTAATTCTTCTGTTTTCAGACTCCCTAACAGGAATCCCCTCCTCAGTCCCACAGTCATCAATTCTTGTAATAACATCCTGCGCAACATCAATCATTTTTCTTGTTAGATATCCACTGAGAGCCGTCTTCAAGGCAATATCCGTTAGACCTTTTCTGGTACCTCTGGCCGCTACGAAATACTCAAGTGGATTTAACCCCAAAAGGTAATTAGATCTAAGTGGAAGTTCAACTATATTCCCCATCGGATCAAGAATCAGTCCTCTGATTGCTGAGATTTGTCGTGTCGGATTCTTTACAGGATATGCTCCTGAATTCTCTAGGATAACAACATTTCCCTTCTTCTCATACTCCTTCATTGTAAGATCAGAGATCTCCTCTGTGGTCTTCATCCACACTTCTTCTGAAAGCGATTTTTTTTCTTCCTCAGTAATCAAACCGTTATCATAACTATCGTTTAATCTTTCTATCTGTTCTTCTGCTTTCTTCAGGAGAGCATCTCTCTGGTCTGTTGTTACAAAATCATCTATAGAAACAGAGAACCCCAGTAATGTTGCATACTTAAATCCAATATTCTCGAAGAAATCTAGTACTTTAATGGTTTCTTTCTTTCCGAACTTTTTGAAACAAACTGCAACAAGCTCACTGATTCTGGCTTGATTGACTTGCTCATTTACGAAGCCAATCTTCGTAGGAAGACCCTCGTTGAAGATCACTCTTCCCAGACAGGTTTCGATCAACTTTCCGTTTATCAGCACTTTTATCTTCTCATTTAAACCCACTTCATCAAGATCATGTGCTGTCATAAGATCATCCTTTGTGGCAAAAGACTTTATCAGCTTAGTTTCTTTCTCGTCCATTTTCGTCAATAGATAGATTCCAAGAGCCATATCTTTATTTGTATTTATCACCGGATTACCATTTGCCATAAGAAGCATGTTCGAATCCGGCATCATACGCTCAAGTGCTTCCTCAACTGCTTTTTTGGACAATGGGACATGTACTGCCATCTGATCTCCATCGAAATCTGCGTTGAAGCCTTTACAAACCATCGGATGAATCCGAATCGCGTTTCCCTCAGACAAAACTGGGAAAAAGGCCTGAATACCTTGTTTATGTAATGTTGGGGCTCTGTTTAGAAGTACTGGTCTATCCTTGATAACGTCCTCAAGTATATCCCAAACCTCTGCCGATTGCTCTTCAACATAGTTCTTTGCACTTTTAATATTAGGAGAAAGACCTTGTGCTATGACTTCTCTAATGACAAACGGCTTAAACAATTCAAGTGCTATGTCTTTTGGCAATCCGCACTCATATAATTCTAGTTCAGGACCAGCTACTATAACAGCCCTTCCAGAGTAATCTACTCTTTTTCCTAAGAGATTCTGCCTAAACCTTCCCTGTTTCCCACGAAGTGTATCTGACAATGATTTATATGGCTGTCCTCTTGAATTTAGTACTGGGCGGCCTTGTCTATGACTATTATCTATTAGAGCATCAACAGCCTCCTGAAGCATTCTTTTTTCATTCCGGAGAATAATTTCAGGGGCGCCAAGATCAATTAATCTCTTAAGTCTGTTATTTCTATTGATAACTCTTCGATATAAATCATTTAAATCTGAGGTGGCAAATCTTCCGCCCGGTAATTGAATAATTGGCCTAAGCGCAGGGGGAATAACGGGAATAACCTCCATAACCATCCATCTCGGATCTATCTTGTTTATTTGCATTCCTTGTACTACTCTCAGCCGTGACATAAGCTTCCTTTGTTTAACCTTGGATCTTGTGGCCGACTTTTCTTCGATTATTTTTTTCATTTCGGCATCCAGGTTGACAAATCCCAGTAAAGTTCTTACACCCTCAGCTCCCATCAGAACCTTATAAAACTTTGACTTCAGTTCCAATAGATCAGTATTTTGCTCCTCAGAAATCACTTCTCCAACAACTATTTTATCAACCAGATCCAAGAGCAGCTCGTGTTTTTCTCGAAGCTTTGTTTTCTTCCTCATATAAAGCTCATGAAGCTTTGCTATCTCCTTGCCCTGCTTTGCTTTTACAGATTCTACTTCTAAGCCCTTTTTCCCGTCTTTTGTTAACTTATCAAGCTCCGTTTTATATTCCTTTTCCTTTGCAGCGATCTCTTTATTGAGCTCCAACTCTAGATCCTCCAGGTCCTTATCCATTCTATCCTGAGCACCTTGTCTGACAACAGCTTTCTTTTCCTCATCAACATCAGTTACAATATATCTTGCAAAGTATATGACAGCCTCTAATTTTTTCTTCGGGATATCAAGGATTAAGGAAAGTTTGTTTGGTATACCATGTGAAAACCAAGTATGTACAATTGGGGCTGCCAAAGAAATATGCCCCATCCTTTCTTTCCTGACTCGATTGTGCGTTACTTCTACACCACACTTATCACAAATAATTCCTTTGTATCTGATCTTTTTATATTTTCCGCAATAGCACTGATAGCTTTTCGTCGGACCAAAAATCTTTTCACACATAAGTCCATCTACCTCAGATCTTTGTGTTCGATAGTTAATCGTTTCTGCTTTCTTTACCTCCCCGTTTGACCAAGATAAAATCTGTTGTGGCGAAGCAAGTGTAATTTTGAGTTTTGAAAAATCTTTTAACATAATAGCTATAGTGCAATATAATCTAATTATTATAAAGTATCTTGTTACTCTTCTTTCTCCTCCTCATCCTTCACTTCTCTCTGTTCTTCATACAGGTCCAGATTCAAACCCAAAGATCGTAGTTCAGAAAGTAAAACCTTAAAAGATTCAGGAACTGTCGGTGCTTCCACGGGTAGTCCTTGAATAATTGCCTTATATGCATTGGCTCTTCCAACAACATCATCAGACTTAATGGTAAGCATTTCCTGCAGCACATTCGGAGCGTTATGCGCTTCCAGGGCCCAGACTTCCATTTCACCAAAACGCTGACCTCCAAATTGAGCTTTCCCTCCTAAAGGCTGCTGTGTAACCATTGTATATGGACCCGTTGATCTTGCATGTAGTTTATCATCAGCAAGATGCTTTAGTTTCAGCATATACCGAGGCCCTATGACAATTTTTTCCGGAAACTTTTTCCCAGTTCTCCCATCATAAAGATCTAACTTGTTTCGAAGATCTATTCCCTTTTCCTTGGCCAAATCGATAATTTTGTTGTT
>Ga0180007_10005686_pt1 | contig 12479 bp, 13 predicted proteins | sample MM_PC_MetaG_FD_121122 | JGI IMG/M metagenome (GOLD analysis project Ga0180007, IMG submission 121122) | Groundwater microbial communities from the Aspo Hard Rock Laboratory (HRL) deep subsurface site, Sweden - MM_PC_MetaG | ecosystem: Environmental > Aquatic > Deep subsurface > Groundwater... | reverse complement strand
CTCTAAGGCAAGAGCATCTGCCCAGTACGCACTTTATCAGACGTATTTCGGTATTTTGAGGATGGCCTCTCCATTTGTTCCTCATATAACAGAAGAGATGTATCATAGTGATTATATTCAGACAGGAGAAAAAATATTTCAAGGAAACTTAGAAAGTGGTGGTGACCGTGGTTATTTTTATCAGTTCGAAAAAATAAACAGTATTCATAATACCTCTTGGGTAGATGTGGCTAGTGGAGAACAGAACGAAAAGATTATGACTGGTGCGCAACTAATGCTAAATGTTGTATCAGAGGTTAGAAAATTTAAATCAGAAAGAAAGATGAAACTTAGTTCTTCCCTAGAAACAGTAGTTATAAGATGTGATACACCAGAGAAAAAGGAGGCCGTAGAAGCTTTTGTTGTTGACATAACTTCTGTAAGCAGGGCTCAGCAAGTTGTGATAACTTCTTCCGATGATGAAAAAAATTACCAAGAAGGTGTAGAAATTAAAATATGATGCCACTGACAATGAAAATCCCTCTCTACAGACCCCAACTGGATATTGAAGATGAAGCGGTAGCGCTAAAAGTAATTTGGTCTGTTCTGCGCTATAATACCGATACATTGTCAGATAGTTGCTTAACCTCTGCCCTGGGAGGTTTTTAGTTTTTGAAAATAAAATATGAGCAGAGTTGAAGAAAGTGGAAATTACAGACAGGATTTTATTCCTCAAGGAGAATTATTCTCAATTTCTCCTGAAGTAAAAGTTTGGTTTCCTGTTCCAGAACTAGGACAAGTTAATAACGAAGCCAGAATCAGACCAGAGCGAATAAGGATTCCCGAACTGGCCATAGACAGTCTTAAGGGTTATGTTGGGAAAGCGCTTCGTGAAATATCTGGGTATTCAAAACCTGAATTGGACGGGGTTGTAATTGGGTTATCTGGTGGGATTGATTCAACCACTACTGCTGCTTTATGTAAAGAAGCTCTTTCGGGAACAAGACATTTTGTTAGAGGATTAATTATGGGTAGAGCCCCCGAGGGCCAAAAAGGAAGTATGAATGCTGTCGAGTATCAAGATGTAATGTTTGCTATCCAATCGGCAATGGAGATGGGTGTTGATTATGAATATGTTGATATAAGTCCATTAGTCGATGCTGTTCATCAGGTTTTTCCAAAATCTCAGCCATGGGAATTGAGTGGTATTTTACCAAGGTTAAGAGCCTCGCTTTTATATCAGGCAGCAGATAATAACAACGCTATTTGTGCAGGAACAACAAACGGAACAGAATTTATTCTGGCTGCATTTAGTGTTGGAGGCCCGGCAGGTCATTTTCAGCCTTTTATAGATTTCTATAAATCGGAAGTCTACAAAATTGCAGAGATGTTAAAAGTTCCTGACTATATAATAAACAGACGACCAGGAATTAGTGAATTGGGTATTTACGATGAACAATTATATGGAGCAAGTTGTTATGTTTTAGATCCAATTTTGCGAAGAATGAACTGGCAAAAGAAAAGCCCTGAAAGAGTGGCTAAAGAATTGGGGCATGACGTTGAATGGCTTCGAAAAATTAAAGAGTTAAGAATCGAAGGAGAACGAGGCAGGAAGTATCCTCCTGCATTTGTAGTTGGCAGAGGATATAAAATAAAAGTTAAGCCTGATGTTAAATTTGACAGAGATAGATATTTTAACAATTTGTCTGAATGAAAAATTAATTGGATATGATTATTAATATTGGCTACTTTCAATTTTTGCCAGAGTTTCTTAAGGTTCGTAAAAATCTAGAGGAAGTTAAGAATCTTCTTGAGAAAAATAGGGAAGATATCAAAAAACTGGATTTAATTGTTTTTCCTGAATATTTTTTGTCTGGCCCTTTAACGCTTGATTTGATAAATAACTACGAGAAAGAAATCTCATCAAATGAAATTCTTACCTATTTAAAAGAGATTTCAAAATTTTATTCTAAAACAACCTTTGTTATGGGGTCGTTTCTTTTGAAGCAAGGGGGTAAATATTCAAACACAAGTGTTGTAATTAAAAATGGAGAACTATTGACTCGGTATAGTAAGAAGGCTCTTATTTATAATGAGAACTATATTTGTGAATCGAATGATAAGATAGCAACCTTTAAAATAGGAAAAATAAAAGTCGGCTTAGCGATTTGCTGGGATTTGATTCTCCCCGAAGTATTTAGAAAGTATGCCAAGAAGGTAGACCTGGTTGTTGCACCGTCTTTCTGGGGGATTGGTGGAAATGCTCTCCAGGCTAAATATTCATTTTCTTTGGAAAAGAAATACTACACTGCACTGGGAATAACCAGGGCTTACGAAAATTCATTCGCACTCCTATTTGTTAATTCTGTAGGTAAGTATAAATCAAGTTTTTATTCAGATCGAATAATGGGTGGTTCATATTTTGTTAATCCGCCTTTTGGGATAATTCACAAAACCAACAATAAAGATCCACACATTCTACACTCTGTTAAGTTTGATACGAAACCACTTAATCAATACAAGAAATACTATGCGACCGATAAGGATTATTTTTATTATAAAAGCAAAAAAGTAATCTAATATGGCTTACTACGCTGTCTATAAAAATAAAATTGAGGATAACATTGAGAAACTAAGGCGTGCTTTTATAGCTAAAAATTTAGATTTTCAAATATTTTATTCAGTTAAGACGAACTCTTGTGATCCTGTTTTGACTGCTGTTAGAAAGTCTAATTGTGAATTTGAGATTCTTTCCGATTTGGAGTGGGAAAAGGTGAGAGTATTTAATCCTAAGGCAATAGTATTAAATGGGCCTGGAAAAGGAAATGGTTTCGTTAAAGATATTTTAGAAAAAGTAAATCTTCTTTATTTTAATATTGATAACGATACGGATCTTGAAATTCTTAAAAAAATTGATTCGAAGTCGTTGCACAAATTAAAAATCGGATTAAGAGTTTACCTAAATACCGATGGAGTTTGGAATCGGTTTGGTTACGATGTTTCAGATAAAAATCTCTGGAAAATTATTAAAAAAGTAACCTTAATAAAAAAGTTATCAGGATTTCATTTTCACTTCTCGACTAACAATTTTAAGATTTCTAACTATCGACTATTACTCTCTCAAATAAAGGATTTTTGTAACAACTCTAAGACAAAATTGGAATTTTTAGACATAGGAGGTGGTCTTCCAGCTGCTAACGAGTTTGTCTATGAATCTGAAATATATAAAAAGTTACCTAGTCTTATTTCTGAATTATTCCCAAAAGTAAAAGTTATTAGTGAGGTGGGTAGAAACATTGTTGCTGATGCAGTAAATCTAAAAGCAAAAGTAATTTCATCAAAGAAAACTGGAGAGAATAAATTTCAGGTAAATATTGACACCAATATTATGCATTTTCAATGTTTTTTTGAAAAGAATTTTTGGGTGGAGTATAAGCCTAAAAGTAAGAACAATAAACAACCTACAGAAATAGAAATATGTGGAAATTCTTGTATGCAGATTGATAAAATCAGCAACTCGATGATGATTGAGCAAAATCCAGAAATTGGAGATGAAGTTGTTATTCATAACATTGGAGCTTATTCTCATAGCCAAGCAACTGATTTTATTACCAAGATTCCAAAAGTAAAAATATATGAATAAAAAAGTAGCTTTAGTGACAGACTTAAAAGTCGTAGACAGCCCTCAAGCGGGGTTGGGGGTGGCTAGATGTTTAAAAGAGGCTGGCTTTGAGATTATAGGAGTGGATGATACGCCATTTGTTACTCTAAATCCTGGTCTTTTTAAAAAGGTTTTTTGTTGGGACGAACTACGAACCTTAAATTTTGATGCTTTAATCAAAAAATTAATTGACATTAAAAAGATTTATGGATTGGATTATATTTTCTCTTGCTATGACGAAACGACGATTCTTTTTTCTTTTATTAAAGATAAACTCGATTTCCTGAAAATTAAATTGGTTGCTCCGCCCAAACAAACTCTCAAAAGTTTGCGAAAAGACAATCTGGCTAAAATAATTAATGGCAGAGATAAATATTTAGTTCCCAAAGGAAAAGTTTTTTCAGACACAGAGAGGGCGTTGGAGTATGCTGATACTTTAGAATATCCTGTCATTTGTAAGGGATTGATAAAGGGAGCTTATATCAGCAAAAATGGGGATGATCTGAAACAAAATATACAAAAAATCGCAAATATTTGGAATAACGGTGAAGTTTCTTGTCTTATAGAAGAATATATTTTAGGTAAATATATAAATTGTATTGTTGCCATAAAGAAAAATAAGATTGTGGGTTTTGTAGAAATGGAGAAAATCTGTCTTGACCAAAACGGTGCTACTTGGTTTGGTAAAATTAAACAAACCAAAGATTTATTTCCCCTTGCGGAAGAACTTGTAAAATCAAACGATTTTGCAACAAGCATTATTGAGATAGAAACGATTAAAAAAGAGGGAAAATATTTTGTCTATGAAATCAATCCTAGGAGTCCAGCGTGGATTTATGCACCTTGCATGTTGGGCTTAAATTTACCCAAATTAGTTACCCTACCGAGCAATCAAAAGGTTAACTTCATAGATAAAGAAGGATTTTTTGGCAGAGAAGTAAAACATTTTATTCGACAAGACATTCAAAATTATGAAGACAAAATTGGCTTTTACTCAAAAGGTGCGGCGTATAAAAGTGAGAATTTGAAATATCCTTCTGATTTATTGCTAGATTTATAGTTGATTATTCTGCCAGGAAGTATTGGAATCATCCGAATTATTTGAAAGTTGATGACCGTCCTTGCAGGGACGGTCATTTTTGTGGTGGGGGAATCGGCAGGTTGCGTTCCTACTGTGTGCACCCCCCAAGGTGCACGTTTATTTTATGGCTTGATAAATGGGGGATTGATTTTTTGTTAGAATCTAATTATGAAATATAAGGTTGTTGGTTTTGATTATGGTGGAGTGGTTGCTGGTAGACCAGCGGGTGAGTTTGTTGAGAGTGTTTCGAATCATCTTGGAGTAAGTGTGCAAGATTTTAACTGTGCTTATTTTAAATACAATTCTTTATTTAATGACGGCAGTCTTTCTTTTGAGGAATTTTGGAAGAAGGTTTTAAAAGATTTGGGGAAAGTTAATCGATTGCAAGGTTTGATTAATTATTTAAAACAGTTGCCACCAAAGGAGGTTAACCAGGCGGTTATAGATTTAATTAAAGATTTAAGAAGAAATGGTTGTAGGGTTGGGCTTTTGAGTAATAATTCAAAAAAGAAAGCAGGTCAGATTAGAAAAAAGGGGTTGGGTGATTACTTTGATGTTATGCTTTTTTCAGGAGAGGTTGGATTTAGCAAACCTGATCCTAAAACGTATCAACTGTTTTGTAATCGGTTCGGAGTGGATCCTGCGGAATTAATTTTTGTTGATGATGTCCAACATAATTTAGATATTCTTCCTGATCTTGGTATTCATCCTATTTTGTTTACTACTCTGGAAGATTTGGTGGAGGAATTAGTTTCTTTAAGGGTTTTGGCAAAATGAAAATATATTACGTTACAGGAAATAAAAGGAAGATTGACAGGGCTAGGGTGATTGCAGAAAAGGTGAGTGGTGAGAATGGTTGGGGTATGGACAAAATCTTTATTCCTAAAGGGATTGGTAAAACTAAGGCGGAGTTGTCTGACGAGGAAAGGATTGGTGTGTGTAACAAAGGACACTGGGAACAGTTGATTGGGTTTGTGTGCAAAAATAAATGAAACTTGAGATTTTTGTAATTGGAAATTTGGAAAAAGACTTTTTAAAAAAAAGACAAAAGGTGATGAGAACATCTAAAGCACCTTTGGTGATGTTGCTTAATACAGACATAAAAGTTAGTAATTATCAACGGGCGGTAAAGAGGTTTGGAAAGGATCCTAAGCTTTTTGCGGTTACTTTTTCACCAGAGTCGAGTAAAAAAGGAGAGGTAAGTGAGGTGGAGGTGGCTAATGGTGGCTCGTCTATATATAGAAGGAAGATTTGGAACAAGATTGGTGGAATAGATATGATGTTTGAACCTTATTGGTGGGATGATGTAGATTATTCTTATAGAGCCAAAAAAGCAGGGTACAAGATAATTGAAGATGGGACAGTTGGCGTGCGGCAAATTGGAGAAATGGGGGTGGATATTTTGAAACGTAATTTGAGGTCTGTTTTAATACAGCGACGTAACTATTTGTTGTTTCTAAAAAAACATAAGCCTGATTATTATAGAAAGGTTATGTTTCATTACAGTGTTTTTCCGTTTATTCCGTGGGTGGAGTGGAGATTTAAAAAGTTTAAGGGAGGTTTGAGTAGATGTGGTACATTATAAGTATAAGTGGAACAACAAAGGACAGTTAGTTTCGATGGGGGAATGTTTTCCTCTGGAAAAAGAGGTGGGGAAGTAGGCTGTATATTTTTATCTTATGGCTTGACAATAACCAACTTTTGAATTATTTCAATTTTTCCTTCTAATTTACCAATTCTGTTTTTCATGATCATCATCTCATGGAATACATGTGGAGGTAAATCATGATGAATAGATGGATGAGTTGGAGGTTTTTTCACAATCTTACCCTTTTTGTTTATTTCTTTCTTCATAAATATTTAATTTAATTAATAAAGTTATAACAAAAGTATATCAAAAATAATATATAAATGTCTATTTAAAAACTAGACTTAAAATTAAGTTTGAGGAGCAGTTCGTATATTGGAATCGAAATGTATGATTTATCAATTCCACCGTAATATATGGTTTGTGTGGCTGATTTAAACGTCTTAGCTTTTGAAGAGGAAATGGTAGTTGAAGGGTTTAAGTCGATGTGGGGGAACTGCAGGAGGTTAAGTTTGTAGTAAATGTTCAGGGTCGGGGTGAACCAACCTAATTCCAACAGTGTCAATAATAGCTGTTACATCGATGATTCCTCGGGTAACGGATCTTGTTCCAAGCGAACAGAGTCGAAAGTTACCACCCACAATTATGGTGTAAGAACCGTCGGAGATTGACCCCCAGTGACCTAGCGTTGGATAGTGTCCAAGAGTAAAAATGGAAACATTTCCTGTAACGTGATTTAAGCCAATCTGATTAACAGGTACACGGGGATCATCAACTTCTAGAGTTGCTCCGATTTCTCCCTCTGGGTAGGCATTGACAAATGCTTTGTAATTGTTAAATACATGTCGATCGGGGTTGCCATTGGGTTTATGAGGATATTGCCAACTATAAGGGGCAATAGCACAAACATATTGAGGTTCGGTGGGTAAGTTGAACGCCAACCCCGATTGTTCATTTAACCAGGTTGTAAAACCCACAGCTCTTCCGTAGGTGATGCAAGTTACAGGGTTTTTATCGCCCTTTGAAGTATTGGTTCTGCTGTGCCTTGGATCAAACTGCTCATATTCAGTATTTGTGATGGTGTGCTTGGCAATATAAAAAGGCGGCACATTGTATTCTCTTTGTGGTGTTTCATTTCTTCTTTGACCCTCTATGGTACAAGTTAGACCATTTTTTTGACCCATTAAAGTTGGTCCGCCTTTACATTTTACGAAGCCTAATGAGAGAAGGGTTTCCTTTATTTCCTGTGTATCTTTTGATGTTTCTAATCCGTCTGGATATTTTAATAATAGCCTTTCTTTGTCTGACAAGTTATTTTCACAGTCAGAAAAATCTTGTTGATATAGTCGTTTTTCTAGTTTATTCATAGGCCAATAAGACTACTGGTATAGATCTACCGTTTATTCCGTCCCAGGTAGGTGTTTTGCACCTATAGTTTTTATAGTGCATATTACCATAAATTTCTCTTTTATCGTTATTTATTATCATTAACTTACTACTTTGACCACTATCACCTACACATCCCCATAAATAGTTAAACCTATTGATTAAAATATCTTGAAGTTCGAAAGCGGTTATGCCGTTTTGATTTTTAATTTGTGGCCTAGCATCATTGATAAAAAATATTATATTATTTGTTGTTTCGAGAACTACACTCCATGATTTGAGATAGTTTTTTGATAATGGTTTTGGTTGACCATTTTTGGGATATACAAGTTGTTGTTTGAGGTTTTTTATTAGCTGGCTGTTGGTTCTTCCCAAAGAGAAACTTGCACTACAAACATCCTCGCCTTCATGATAGATTTTTTTATTGATTTTGAGCCTTTCTATTGTTTGTCCAATCTTGCAATTCCTGAGGATATTGGTTTTTCCTTTAAGCACATAGGCATATTTGGTTAGATCGACTGGTTTATTGGTAATTTTGGTTAATTCTGCCTTGTTGTTATTTAGATTGATTGCAAGTAATAATTCATTTGAAGAACAAGATACAAACCGTGTTTTATCTGATATTTTTCTTTTTGGTATCTGACCTCCTAGAGACGATTTGGTAATGTTTATGTCAAACATGCCAAAAACTGTTAGGTCGGAGTTTGTTGCTTTGTTTGATCCTGTCCAGGTAAAAAACTTTTTTTCAATTTTGAAACTACCTTGGTTAGAGATGGTGAGTTTTTTGAGATTACCGCTATTTGTCATTAAGGCGGGTCTGTTGTTTGATGGGAGTTGCCAAGTCTGACCATTGTTAATTAGTAAATTATAAAAAGGTACTTTTGGAGAGACGAGATCGTCTGAGAGAAAGAAGCTTCCAAAATTAATGCCGGCTACAATTTGTTTATCGGACAGATTGAAATCAATCAGTGGGATGGGTGTAGTTACCGCCGAGAGTTTGAAGTTAAGTTTAGTTTTATTTAGCTCAACCCAATAAAGATTAGAGCTTCTTTTGTTGTCTAAACTGATTGATTCTTGGGCGAATGAAAGGCCAGTCGAGATTTCCCTCCTTTGATTTTTTAGGGTTTTTAGTTGGGTATGGCTGGTATCTGGATCAATAATCTTTGTTATAATGGGAAATTATACACTTACAGGACAATGAAGTTAAAGCTAATAGAAAGCAGAGAAAAACAGAGAACAGTCAAGAAAAAGTTTAATTTCAGAGGGTTTTCTTTTTTTTCTGGTGAGAATGTTTCAATGATATGTGAGCCCAGTAAAGAAAATACAGGTATAGTTTTTTATTGTAAGGGTGTTCGTATACCGGCCATCGCCGAAAATATAAAGTTAGTGGACGTTCATACAACGGCCTTGACCAAAAGAGGTGTAGACATCTTGGCGATTGAACATTTAATGGCTGCTATTTGGGGACTTGGAATTGACAATCTTATAATTAGATTAAGTAGCAATGTTGTACCCGCACAGAGTGGTTCGGCAGAAGAATTTACGAAGGCATTGCTTAAAGCGGAAATTGTTGAACAGGAAGAGACAAGACAAGTGGTTGTATTTGATGAATCGACTACAATAACTCAACCAGAGTTTAAAAGCCGTTTTGCTAAGTTTGAACCGTTTGATAAGTTCGATATTAAGTGTTTTGTGCCATTTTTGAGCCCAATAGGAGAACACACAGTTTTTTTTAATGGTAGTGCTAAATCTTTCGTAAGGGATGTTTGCTGGGCAAGGACCTTTTTGAGATCGCCAATTGATATTAACGACTTAACAAAATGGAACGGAATTAGATCTGTTTTTAAGGTCTTACCAGAGGACCCTAAGAAATCTCCGATTGTTACTTTTACCGAGAGGGGTTTTTTAACACCTTTGAAAAAAGAAGATGAACCAGCAAAGCATAAACTGTTGGATCTTATTGGTGATTTAGCCTTGGTTGGTTATAGACTTCGTGTTAAATTGACTGTGAATGAACCAGGGCATAAATTCACTCATTTAGTTGCTAAAAAAATTAGAAGTTCTGTGGTTGCCAAGAAAAATGATTCCCAAAAGAAGATTTCTTAAGGCCAGGTTCTTTCTGACAAACTCTTGTGTCTATAATTGTGTTTATTGCCATAACGAAGGTATGGGCACCCAAAAGAGATATGGTGGGGAGTATCTTAACGTGGATGATTACGTTTATCTTGCGGATGTTTTAAAAAATAACTTTCAACTGAAGTGTATTGCTTTAACAGGCGGGGACCCGTTTCTTTATAAAGATTTTTCATCACTTACAAAAAGATTAAAGGGACTAGGTGTTGAACTTGTTGCTTTAACAAAGGGTGCACCTATTCATCAGTGGTTGAGTAATGAACCAGAGGTTTTTAGGAGTTTAGATTTTGTTTATTTTTCGATTGATACCTTGGATAGAAATGAATTTGCGAAGACATGCAGAGTTAAACCTGCTGTTTTTGATGCAGGCATTACTGCTTTGGATAAATTAGTGTCAATGGGAGTGATGGTACGGATTAATTGTGTGGTTAAACCAAATAGTCCAAAAGAATCGGAAAAAGTTTTGTCGATGATAGATTTTGCTAAAAAACACAAGGTCGAGGAATTAAGGTTTATTGAGTTGGCAGACATCAATAATCCTAAAGAACCGTTTGTCGAGAGGGTGTTAATGGGGGCTGGTATAGCCATTTCATGTTCCCAGAAACCATATGATGCGGTTCTGTTGAAACGAAGAAGTTTTAAACTTGATGATGGTTTTGAGTTTCTAGTGTTGAGATGTATGTGTTCGGTGACTTTATTTACTGGAAAGATAACTTGTTTTGATCAAGACTTATATCTGGACTCGTTTGGAAGGGTAAACACTTGCCTTGAATGGGAGGTAGATAAAAATCCTTATGCATTAAAGTTGGGGGAAATTATTAAGAAAAGGGAAACAAAAGTATTGGTGGAGAACTTGAATGGCGTGAGAAGTGGCTTGCATGTGTGTCCTATTTTGTTGGACGAAAAGGATAGGTTAAAGATAAAAGCTGGTTTAAATTTGGGGAGTTACAGGTAGTTTTTTTATGGAATCGTTGATGTAGGGAGTTGTTAATTGAGGTTGTGTGGAAAAATAAATGAGCTCTGAAAAAATGAGGATATATCTTGGTGGTGTGGTTGGGGGGCAAAACTTGCTGATTTGCATATATGGTATACTATAAGTATAAGTGGAACAACAAAGGACAGTTAGTTTCAATGGGGGAATGTTTTCCTCTGGAAAAAGAGGTGGGGAAGTAGGCCGTGCAAAGCACGGTCTTTTTTGTGGTTTGGGAAACTTGCACTTCCGAAGTGCAATAGTAGCTTATAGCTTGACAAATGATGATTAATAATTTAATATAGGGTTATATGAGTGGATATAGAGTTGAGAGAGGTATACAGAATTGGGAGGGGGAGCGTGTTTTGGCGCTTGGGAATATAAACAGGCGGGTAAGTCAAAAAGGGCCAGTGCTGGTAGATAAGCAAGATCGTAGTTTGGTGCATCCATGGGAAGCGTATCGGGAGTATTTAGAAAAGGCTGAGTTTGTAGCAGTGCCTGTGCCAGATGAATTTGGTAGGGTAGTAATTGCTGGGGCGTTTCCTAAAATAAGGAGTAGGTGGCAGGGCAATAAAGAGCTAAAAGGGGCTGGACTTTATACGGCTATTTTGGTGAGAGATGCTGTGAAAATTAGGGCAACTTTGGCGGCGGTGCAAGCTGGGAGAATGAGTGTGGAACAAGTGGAGCGAGATTTTGGAGGTGTGGACGTAGATGGTTTAGTAGGCATGCTTGGGTCTTATGAAACGCAGTTGTTTTTGGGTAAGCCGGTAGTAGTCGAGAAAAGAAATGCAGAAAGGGTAGTTCAGTCTAGAGAACCTAGTGTTGGTGTGAAAGATGAGCCAAAAGATAGTGCACAGAGAGCTGCTTTAATTTTTGGTGGGCCAAGAGCTGTAGTAGAGCAACAGGCAAGAGTAGAGGATAGTTCGCAGGTTCGTAAGAGAGGAAAAGGTAAAATAGTGTTGAAAACTTTGTTTGGAGCTTCTGTGGCTGTAGGCCTTTCTTCGTGTACTGTTTTGCCTGTGGAGGAACCTGTGCCAGCGCCAATTGCGCCTACGGGGGAGGAGGCGGGGTCTTTGAGAGAAACGGAGGAGCCTGTGAAGGAGGTGGTTGCACCTTTGGAGGAAACGGAGGAGCCAGTGATTCAAAAGGTACCGGAAGCGCCAGTGGCAACGGTGGAGCCGGTTGAGAATTTTGATTGGGATGGATTTGTGGGTCAGACAGGGGTAGATTGTTTGTTAACGGATGTGGAGATAATGTCTATAGAGGTTAATGGAGGACAAGAAGCTCAATTAGTTGTTGTAGATACTGGGGAAGTGTATATTAATTATGGGGATGGGTGGATGAAGGGTGAGAGGGAGGATGGAGAAGATGGAGTGGTTGGTTGGTACTTTACTGGGGTTGGTGGGGCAAGGGATTTGGGGCTGTATTTGACACCGGTGCCTGGTGAGGAAGATGATGGTTCGGGTGTGTTTTTTATTCCTTTGTCTGAGTTGGGGGGTGAGGGTGTGGAGGGTTTGCCAGTTGAGTTACCAGATGGGGCTATAAAGGTACTGCGTAAGTTGATGCCTGTGGAGTCGGGTCAATATGAAGAAATGGAACCAGCTTTTGTGCCAGAGGGGTTTGCGATTGGAGAAAGGGGATTGTTGATGAATCCTGATACGGGCAAGAATGTATTGGAGTT
>Ga0180007_10005685_pt1 | contig 12481 bp, 8 predicted proteins | sample MM_PC_MetaG_FD_121122 | JGI IMG/M metagenome (GOLD analysis project Ga0180007, IMG submission 121122) | Groundwater microbial communities from the Aspo Hard Rock Laboratory (HRL) deep subsurface site, Sweden - MM_PC_MetaG | ecosystem: Environmental > Aquatic > Deep subsurface > Groundwater... | reverse complement strand
TCCGATTTTAGTATTGTAGAGCAAGCTAATAGACTTTTATTTCCTCTTCCGAGTAATTGCCTTATTAGTTTTGCAATACATTCTCATGCTCAGGCCAGGTAGGGGCACCTATCTGGCCTTTTTTGTTCAGATATATACAACTACGAAATACGCGAAAGACACGAAATAAAGAAGGAAATTAAAATAATTTTTCGCGTTTTTTCGTGCCTTTCGTAGTTGATTATTTTTTTCTTGTTTTACTTCTTTGAAATCCAGCTCATCATACCTCTTAAGTCCGCCCCTACTTCTTCAATTAAATGCTCGGCATCCCTCTTCTTTAAGGCATTATAAACCGGTCTCTTAGCTTGATTTTCTAAAATCCATTCCCGGGCAAAGGCTCCGGATTGAATCTCTTCTAAGATATCTTCCATCTCCAAGCGGGTCTCATCATTAATGATCCTTCTTCCCCTGCTTAAGTCTCCATATTCGGCTGTATCACTGATTACCTCTCGCATGCCGCTGATCCCCTTCTCATAAATGAGATCAACAATCAGCTTTAGCTCGTGGCAGCACTCGAAGTAAGCAATTTCAGGCTGATAACCTGCTTCGACCAGGGTGTCAAAACTGGCTCTGATCAGCTCACTTACGCCGCCGCAGAGAACTACCTGCTCTCCAAACAGATCTGTCTCTGTCTCCTCGGCAAAAGTAGTTTCAATCACGCCGGCCCTGGTGCCGCCAATTCCTTTAGCGTAAGCCAGGCCAATCTCTTTGGCCTTGCCTGACGCATCCTGATAAATAGCCAATAGATTAGGCACTCCCCCGCCATCTTCATAAGCCTTTCTAACTAAGGTTCCCGGCCCTTTGGGAGCAACCATAATTACATCGATCTTAGAAGGAGGAACGATCTGACCAAAATGGATATTAAAGCCGTGGGAAAATCCTAAGATATTTCCCTCCTCTAAATTAGGGGCAATGAATTTTTCATAAACCTCTGACTGATTCTGGTCAGGGACAAGCACCTGGATAAAATCACCTTCTTTGGCCGCAGCAGAAGCAGATATAACTTTCATTCCGTCGGCTTCGGCCCTCTTGAAGGCCGGACTTCCCTCAAGCTCGGCCACAATCACTTCAAGGCCACTGTCTTTCAAGTTCAGGGCCTGGGCACGGCCTTGCGCGCCATAGCCAATGATGGCAATCTTCTTGCCCTTTAATGCATCTAAGTTTGCATCCTTTTCATAATAAATCTTAGCCATTTAGACCTCCTGTGTTTAGTGAGTAATAGGTTGTAGGTTGCCTGCTTCCTACTTCTATTGAAGTTTCTCTCTTTCTATGTCAAGCTCCTGGGGCAGAAGAATAACTTCTACCCGGCGATTATTAGCCTTTCCTTTTATTGTAGAATTGCTGTCCACAGGCCTGTATTCGCCATATCCAGCCGCAGAAATCCTTTTGGGAGAAATCTTATGCCCCTCGACGAAGTATCGAAGAACAGTTGTTGCCCGACGGGCAGAAAGCTCCCAGTTAGAAGGAAAGAAAGCGGTAGAAATAGGATCATCGTCAGTGTGGCCCTCGATGAGAACCTCTCGATTGCCATACTCTTTTAAGATCTTGCCCAACTTATCAAGAGTAGGCTTTGCTTTCTCCTTTATATCTGCCTTTCCCGAATCAAAGAGAATCTTATCCAACATAGTGATAATCAGTTTTCCTTTCTCTTCTCTAACGCTTACCTGCAAATCAGAAATCTCAGCAGTAATCTTCTCATTCTCTTGTTTTAACCTGTTGATTATTTCCTGGGCTTGTTGACCGCCCTTTTCTGTCTGGGCCAAGCTTTCTCCTAAGGTCTTTATCTTTGTATCTTTGGCTAAAATTTCTTTTTCTAATCCCGCTACATCCTCCTTTAAAAGGCCAATGTCCTTCATCAAGCCTTCTTCTGCTTGCTGCCATTCTGCTTTTTCGGCCAGGAACTTTTTAATTTCTTTGTCTTTCTCCTGGACGGTTCCCTTAAGCTTAGAGACCTCTTTGTCCAGGTCTAAGTTCGTCTTCTTAAGAGATCGGACCTCAGAAAGGAGAGAGTCATACTCTTTGGAAAGCTCCTCAATCTGGGCTTGCAATTTCTGAGTCTGCAAATCCCTTAAACCTATCTCCTCCTCCATCTGGGTTTTGCTGACCATGCAGCCTGTTAAGAAAAAAGAAACAACTAAAGTAAGAAAAATTTGAGATTTTTTCATCTCTACCTCCTTTTTTTAAGAATATCCACAGATTTCGCAGATTACACAGATTAAGAAAAACTAAATTTTTGACAGGATTGACAGGATTATCAATATTTTATTTTTTATTATCCTGTTTCATCCAGTAAATCCTGTCTAATATTTCTTAAATCTGTGAAAATCTGCATAATCTGTGGATTAATCTTTTTGTCTTTATCTGTTTCCCCTGGTAATGGCAATCTTTCCTGTGCGGATAAGATCGCAAATACCAAAGGGTTTAAGAAGTTCCACAATGCCCTTGATCTTAGACTCCGAACCAGTGACTTCAAGAGTCAGAAGGGCATGATCGACATCAATGATCCTGGCCCTGAATATGTTGGCAATTTCCATAATTTCAGCCCTATTCTTAGCCTTAACCTTAATTAGGACCAGCTCCCGCTCAACATGATCCTTATTAGTCAGGTCAGTAACCTTAATGACATCGATTAGTTTATTAAGCTGCTTCTCGATCTGCTCGATGATCTGGTCATCCCCGTGGGTAACAATAGTCATCCTGGAAATGGCAGGATCTTCTGTCTCTCCTACACACAGAGAGTCAATGTTGTATCCCCGACCGGAAAACAGGCCGGACACACGGGCCAGGACTCCAAACTTATTTTCAACCAAAACAGATATGATGTGTCTCATCTTCTCCTTCCTGTTACTTACTCTTCTACGCCATTCCCTCAAGCATCTGGGTAAGAGATGCTCCGGCAGGAACCATGGGAAAGACATTCTCCTCTTTACAGACGAGAAAGTCCATGACTACCGGGCCATCATAAGAGAGAGCTTCATGCAGAGCAGGCTGGACATCCTTTTCTTCTTTTACGCGAATTCCTTTTGCCCCGTAGGCTTCGGCCACCTTCATAAAATCCGGAACAAGGGACGGACACTTATCCGTTGGACTATTACAAACCTTAGGACAATTCTTTGTTCGGGCTAAACAGGTAGCTGCATAGTTCTTGTTAAAGAAAAGCTCCTGCCACTGGCGAACCATGCCTAAATAAGTATTGTTAAGAATGGCAATCTTTACCGGCAACTGGTAACAGACGGCCGTGGCTAATTCCTGAATGTTCATCTGGATACTTCCATCTCCGGCAATGTCAAAGACAACTGCATCCTTGTTTCCAACCTGGGCGCCAATGGCCGCTGGAAAGCCATAACCCATTGTGCCTAATCCACCAGAGGAGAGAAAAGTCCTTGGCTTGGAATATTTATAAAATTGAGCCGCCCACATCTGATTCTGGCCAACCTCGGTGCTGATGATTGCCTTCTTATCCTTAGTTACTTCCCAGATCTTCTCAACTACATATTGCGGCTTCAGGCTTCCTTCTTCCCGCTTATATCTTAGAGGGAATTCCTTCTTCCACTTTTGGATCTTTGAAATCCAGTCGGATATCTCGCATTTTTTGACTAACTCGTTAAGGCCGGTTAAGACTTTTTTGACATCGCCGACAATGGGAATGTCAACCTTAATGTTTTTAGAAATGGAGGTGGGATCGATGTCAATATGGATAACCTTGGCCTCCGGGGCAAACTCATCTAACTTTCCAGTGATCCGGTCATCAAATCTGGCTCCAATAGCAATGATCAAGTCGCACTCGGTTATGCTCAAGTTGGCATATTTTGTTCCGTGCATGCCCAGCATTCCCAGAGATAAAGGATGGGCCGTTGGAAAACCACCCAGGCAGAGCAAGGTAGTGGTAATTGGAATGCCGGTTATTTCTATTAATTTCGTAAGTTCTTGTGAAGCGTCAGAAGCAATGACCCCACCACCGGCATAAATGACCGGCCGCTTGGCCTCAAGGATCATTTTAGCCGCTCTGGCTATCTGTCCGGGATGACCGGAATAGGTAGGATTGTAGCCTAAGAGCTCCACTTCTTCCGGATATTTAAATTCTGCTTCTCCGGTGGTCACATTCTTGGGAAGATCAATAAGAACCGGCCCGGGTCGTCCGGAGCGGGCAATATGGAAAGCCTCCTTAACTGTCCTGGCTAAATCTTTTGTATCTTTGACTAAGTAGTTGTGCTTGGTAATTGGCCTGGTAATACCCACGATGTCAGCTTCCTGAAAGGCATCATTGCCAATCATACTTGTCGGCACCTGGCCGGTTAAAGCTACCATGGGAATAGAGTCCATGTAAGCGGTGGCAATGCCGGTGACTAAGTTAGTTGCCCCAGGCCCGGAGGTGGCCAGGCACACTCCTACCTTGCCGGTAGAGCGGGCATAGCCATCAGCCGCATGGGCCGCTGCCTGTTCATGTCTAACGAGGTAAAAGTCGATCTCTTCTTCGGTGTAAAGCACATCAAAGATAGGGATCACCGATCCGCCTTGATAACCAAAGAGATCCTTTACCCCTTCTTTTTTTAAAGACTCGATTAAAATTTCAGCGCCTGTTAATTTACTCAATTTAATATCGCTCCTTTGTCTGCTGATGAGACCATCCTGGCATATCTTGCCAGGTAGCCTTCCTTGATCTTTGGCTCCTTAGGCTGCCAGTTTGCAAGCCTCTTTTCTATCTCTTCCTCACTTAGCTTAAGCTCAAGCCTTCTATTGGGAATGTCAATCAGTATCTCATCGCCATCGGAAACTATGGCTATTGGCCCGCCAGAAGCAGCCTCAGGAGAAATATGACCAATGGCTGCTCCCCGACTTCCGCCGGAGAATCTGCCGTCAGTAAGCAAGGCTACATATTTGTCCAGGCCAACACCGGCAATGGCTGAGGTAGGAGAAAGCATCTCCCGCATTCCAGGGCCTCCTTTAGGCCCTTCGTAACGGACAACGAGGACATCTCCTTTTTCTATCCGACCGGCCAGAATGGCCTCCATTACTTCTTCTTCAGACTCAAATACCCTGGCCGGTCCCTGATGGGTAAGCATATTCTTATCCACGGCTGACTTCTTAACCACGGCTCCATCCGGAGCAAGGTTGCCAAAGAGGATAGCCAGGCCTCCATCCTTTGAATAAGGGCTTTCAATTGGCCGGATCACCTCTAAGTTCAGATTCCTGGCCCCTTTGATATTTTCCTCTACTGATTTACCGGTAACAGTGATTATCTCTGTATTGATCAGCCCTTCTTTAGCTAATTCGGCCATCACTGCCGGAATCCCTCCGGCCTGATCTAAATCTTCCATGTGAGAAGTCCCTGCCGGAGAGATCCGGCAAAGATTAGGTGTCTGGCTGCTTATCCGGTTAAAGAGATTAAGGTCAAGCTCTATCTTGGCCTCATTGGCGATGGCTGGAAGGTGAAGCACAGTGTTTGTTGAGCTGCCCAGGGCCATCTCGGCAACAATGGCATTGGTGAATGCCTTCTTGGTAGCAATATCCCGGGGCAGGATTTCCTTCTCAATCAGTTCCATTGCCTTCATCCCTGCTTCTTTAGCTAATCTAATTCTCCTGGCTGAAACCGCCGGAATAGTTCCGTTGCCAGGAAGGGCCAGCCCTAAGGCCTCAGAAAGGCAATTCATAGAATTAGCGGTAAACATTCCGGCGCAAGAGCCTGCTCCCGGGCAGGCATTATCTTCTATCTCTCTTAATTCATCTTCGGTTATCTTGGAGGAGGCATACTTGCCCACTCCCTCAAAGACAGTAATTAAGTCAATCTTCTTGCCGTTGAGACAGCCGGCTAACATTGGGCCGCCACTGACTAAGATAGAGGGAATATTTACTCTTAAGATAGCCATCAGCATTCCCGGAATGATCTTATCACAGTTTGGCACCACTACCAGTCCATCAAATGGATAGGCGTAGGCCATGCTCTCCACTGAATCAGCAATCAGCTCTCTTGAGGCCAGGGAATATTTCATTCCTAAATGACCCATGGCAATCCCGTCACAAATGCCAATGGTGGAAAACTCCATGGGAGTTCCCCCGGCAAGCCTTATTCCTGCTTTTACCGCCTCTACAATCTGGTCTAAATGAATATGCCCGGGAATAACCTTGTTGGCTGAGTTAGCAATGCCGATAATTGGCCTCTCCAACTCCTGGTCAGTATAACCCATGGCCTTAAATAACGACCGATGCGGCGCCCGCTGGTAGCCCTTCTTCATTAGATCAGATCGCATTTTCTTCTCCTTAGGTAATTATAATATATAACCCGGACTCTTTTGTCAACCATTTTTATAAATTTTTTGTAATAGCTCAGCCACGAAGGCACTCTCGACACAAAGGAGACAGGAAACAAAAGCCGGTAGCAGTAGAATGGTCATCCAATATTATTGAGGCTGCGATCCCCGGATTCATCTAAGAACAAAAAGAGCATCTTAGCTACATGCTCCTTGTCTTGCCAACTCCACTCTGTTGTTTCTGCTCACTCAACACTCTCCTCCACTATGGCGATTTCTTAATAGGACGCAGATGGCCGCAGATTCACCCCTTTAGAAAGTCCTACCCCTGTTTTCTAACGGGGTTGTCAGGATTAAAGAGGATGCTGTCAACCATAGAAATAATTAGTGAATTGTTGGGTTTCGTTCCTCAACCCAACCTACCAAAATGGCCGAAACAATGACCATCGCCTTCACTTGTCAATTCATTTGCGATTAATTCTGCCTGCTTCAACACCGTTTCTGTAGCCAGTTTCTGCATATCAGGCGGATAACCGTACTGACGCAAGGTTCTTTTTACAATTACTTTCAATTTAGCTTTAACACTCTCTTTTATCGTCCAGTCGATTGTGGCGTTTTGTTTAACTCTTTCATAAAGAACAACCGCCAATTCGCGCAGTTTATCTTTCTGCATGAGTTCCCGAGCGCTCTCATTATTAGCTACTGCTGTATAAAAAGCATATTCAAATGTGGACATATTCATCTCTGCCGGTTCTTTGTCCATCTGCTGAACATTTTTGCCAATATTGATTAGTTCTTCGATGAATTCCGCAGCAGTTATAATTTTGTTGTGATATTTTTTGATAGCGTTTTCCAGCATTTCCATTAATGTTTTGCTTTGCACCAGATTCGTTTTCGCCCGCGATTTGATTTCATCATTAAGCAATTTCTTCAAAACTTCAAGGGCAATGTTTTGATGCTTCATCCCTTTCACTTCTAAAAGGAATTCTTCTGAAAGAATGGAAATATCCGGTTTTTTAATTCCGGCGGCGTCAAACAAATCAATGACTTTATCAGTAACCAAAGCTTTGTCAATCACCTGACGGATAGCGGTTTCCAATTCTTCATCGGTTTTACCCGGACCGCTGGTTTCAAATTTGACAAGACGGGCTTTGACTGCCTGAAAAAAAGCAACTTCATCTTTAACATCCATTGCCTGTTCATGCGGGATGGCAATGGCAAAGGCTTTGGATAAAGCGGTTACTTCATCAATGTATCTTTTTTTGCCGTTATCCAAACCGAGTATATGTTCTTCAGCGGCCAAAATTGATGACAATTTTTTGGATGTATCAGATGTGAAATAATCTTCATAAGAAAAACCGTGATACATAGCTGAAACCACTTCCAGCTTTTCCAGCATTAGTTGCACTGCTTTTTCCTGTGTCACCGTCGGGTCGCCTTTTCCGCCGCTCTCGGAATAAAATGAAAGTGCTTTTTTCAGATCGGATGCAATGCCAAGATAGTCAACAATCAATCCACCCGGTTTATCTTTGTAAACACGATTGACGCGGGCAATGGCCTGCATCAGGTTATGCCCCTGCATGGGCTTATCGATATAAAGTGTATGTAGCGACGGCACATCAAAACCGGTAAGCCACATATTGCAAACAATCACCAGTTTCATTTCGTTCTGCGGATCTTTCATCCGATCGGATAAGGCTCTACGCTGTTGTTTTGTGGTGTGATGTTTTGCCAGTTTCGGCCCGTCAGATGACGCCGCAGTCATCACAACTTTAATTGCGCCTTTACTCGAATCATCATCATGCCAATCGGGACGCAGCTTGATAATTTCATCATACAATTCAACGGCGATGCGGCGCGACATGGCGACAATCATTCTCTTGCCTTCAAAAACTTCCTGCCGTTGTTCAAAGTGGGCAACAATATCTTTAGCCACCTGTTTGACGCGATCTTCACTACCGACTAACGCTTCAAGCTGTGTCCATTTGGCTTTTGCTTTCTGGGTTTCGGTGAGATCGTCTTTTTTAAGTTCTTCATCCAATTCTTTGACTAAGCGTTTACCTTCGTCGCTCAAATGTATTTTCGCCAACCGGGTTTCATAATAAATGCGCACCGTCGCGCCATCTTCAACTGCCTGGGCGATATCGTAAATATCAATGTAATTCCCAAAAACAGCGGGTGTATTTACATCGGCGCCTTCGATGGGTGTTCCGGTGAATCCCAAATAAGTAGCATTGGGCAAAGCGTCGCGCATGTATTTTGCAAATCCGTAAACGGTCTTTTTACCAATAACATTTCCGTATGTATCTTTATCGTCGAGGGTCTTGGCTTTAAAACCGTATTGGGTGCGGTGGGCTTCATCGGCAATAACCACGATATTTTTCCTGGGCGATAATTCTTCGTAAACATTGCCTTCTTCGGGTTGAAATTTTTGGATGGTGGTAAAGACAATCCCGCCTGAAGCGACCTTTAAAAGTTTTTTCAAGTGATCACGATTTTCAGCCTGAACCGGATCCTGCCGCAAAAGTTGTTTGGAAGCGGCAAAAGTATCAAAAAGCTGATCGTCCAAATCGTTGCGGTCGGTAATCATGACAATGGTCGGATTATGCAACACCAATACAATCTTGCCCGTATAAAATACCATGGAAAGTGATTTACCGCTGCCCTGCGTATGCCAGACCACACCACCGCGCCGGTCGCCTTTTTCCTGATTTTTAACACTCGGTAAACCATACGCTGCGGGAGACTCTTTCACTTTTAGCGAGCCTTCATCAACCAGCGCCGCCGCTCGAATGGTGGATTCAACCGCTTTGTTCACTGAATAATATTGATGATACGCCGCCAGTTTTTTAACGGTCTCAATCGTGGTGATACCGGTCTGCAAATCTTCTTTTTTGTTTTTCTCAAAAACGATAAAATGGCGGATTAAATCCAGAAGGGTCTTTTTGTTGAGCATCCCGGTGATCAGCGTTTCCAACTGCCCGATAAGATGTGACGCTTCCTTTCTACCATCCGCCGATTTCCAGACCATAAAACGGCTGTATCCTGAAGAAATGGTGCCGGCCCGCGCTTCCAAACCATCGGAAATAACCGTGATGCCGTTATAGGTAAACAAGCCGGGAATGGCGCTCTTGTAGGTTTGAATTTGTTGAAAAGCCGATTTCACCGTGGCGTTTTCATCTGCCGGATTTTTAAGCTCAATAACCACCAGCGGCAAACCATTGATAAAAAGAATCACATCCGGCCGTTTATTGACATCATTCTCAATAACCGTGAACTGGTTGCAAACTAAAAAATCGTTGTTTTCCGGATTTTTAAAATCAACCGGCCAGACCAAATCGCCGCGTTCTTTACCATCTTTTTGATAACTGACTTTGACGCCTTCGGTAAGCAAGCGGTGAAAGGTTTCGTTATTGGCGATGAGTTCCGGGGAATTGATGCGTTGAATTTGTTTAATGGCATCTTCAATTACAGCCGCTGGCAAGGTAGGATTGATACGCCGCACAGCGGTTTGCAGCCGTTCCAATAACAGAACAGCTTCAAAGGATTCGCGTTCCGGCGTGTCGCTGTCCGGGGCGGTATCCGGACCGTAAATGTATTGGTAACCCGAAGATTCCAATAAATCAACGGCAAAGGTTTCAATTTCAGATTCTGTTATTTTATTTTCCATTTTTAATCTTCTCCGTGTCTCCGTGTCTCCGTGGTGAATTAACTTTTGTTCCCTGTAATCCGTTTTATTTCTCTATCGAAATCAGAGATATAGTCTTTATCCTGTTGAATACGGTAAGTCTCATATTCCTGTTCAGCCTTGAGTTTTGCCTCCAATGCGCTTATTTTGCCCTTATCCTGAAGAATGGGATAGTCAGACAATTCCAGAAAGTTATGCAGAAATTCAATCCAGTCAGTCATTTTCATCAAAATCTGCCGCTGCGCTCTGTTTTCGGCCAGATCAAGATAAGCTGAGACGATCTGATTCAGTTCCTTGATGTGGGCTTCACTCAGGTAATTTTTAGCAACGGCAATATCTGATTTCAAAAATTTGCCATCCGGCGCATGTTTCCAGTTAGTTAGCCCCATGTAGATTTTAGTCGCGTCCGCTGAATCATAAATGATTTCAGCGGCTGTTTTCCCTGTGATGGCCCAATGCAGCTTATTTTGGACCGCAGCGAAAAACTCTTTGGTGATAGGCGCGTTTTTATCATAATCTGCCGAGAGAGCGTATATGTCTGTAATCTTTTGATAAAAGCGTCGCTCACTGGCCCGGATCTCCCGGATGCGCTCTAACAATTCGTCAAAATAATCTTTACCGAAAACCCGATTGCCCTGCTTAAGCCTTTCATCATCCAGAACAAATCCTTTGATGATGAATTCTTTCAGAGTTTTGGTAGCCCAGATTCTGAATTGGGTTGCTTGATAGGAGTTTACGCGGTAGCCAACAGAAATAATGGCATCGAGGTTGTAAAATTGTGTTTTATATTTTTTGCCGTCATTGGCAGTTGTTTCCAAAATGGAAATAACTGAATTTTCTACAAGCTCACCGTCTTCAAAGATATTTTTCAAGTGCTTGTTTATAGCCGGAATCTGAACACCAAATAATTCAGCCATGGCTTTCTGTGTAAGCCAGACGGTTTCATCTTGCAGAAATACTTCAACATTCACTTTTCCATCGTCTCCGGTGTAAAGAAGAAAGTTGGTTTGATTGAGTTCTGGTGTATTAGTCATGATATTTTGTTCTCCTATTTTCTTTCTCTTTTCTGGAATGTTTTGTTGCCACCTTTTCGGATTTGGTGATTTTATTCATTATCAAGACTCCTAATAGGAAGTATGAAAAAGTTCTACCTCCGATTTTTGAATAACAAAATCTAACAATTGAATCTTGTTTTTATCCACAATGTTTGCGTTGTCGATCAGATTTTTCAGGTCTCCTTTTAGCCATTCTGAATTCCAGATCACGCAATTTGGATTGATAACTTTACTACAGAGTCTTTCTTTGTAAGAAAAATCATAATCAAAATTTAATGTGATCCTTTGTAGCCAAAGCTCCAAATAGCCGGTGTTAGGTATCTGCTTGAATCGCTTAATTATTTTTCTAATGATTTCAATTTTCTCTACATCTTTTTGAAGAAAACTCAATAATTTACTCAATATTGCAGAAGCAATGGGATAGACTCGAGGGCTTTTAAGCATAATGTCAGTTACAATGCTAATCATGACAATAGTATCCTTTTTTATTTCTGTATACCCCCTGATTCGATCAAAGAACTTTGATAGTGCTTTGTCGAGGGAGCCTGAATTTGGGTATGCTTCAGAGAGTGCATGAAGATTAAGTAACTCCTCCTGCAAAGTTTTGAACGACTTTTTATGACCAATCCAATAACGCTTGTCAGTCTTCAAAGAATCTCTTACGATATTACTTGATGCGATTGTTTTATGAGGATTAATCCTCAAGCCGAGACCAATCAAAATATCAGTTAACTGTTTTACTATTAACTCTGCGTCAAGCGAATTCTGAGTAAAGATTCTATAATCATCTCGGTATCTTAGAATTCTATAGTCCTTTATGTTAATCGCTTCAATTTTCTTACATAGCTGCCAGTCAACAAACCCCAAAACCATTTCTGCAATAAAATCCATTAATGCACTCCCTTGAGGAATGCCATTGGTTTGAGGGACCGTAAATCATATCCCTTATTCTGCCATCGATTATATTCCCAAGCAAGGCTTCATCTTTCCGTTTTTCCTTTGCTTCATCTTTGCCATGTAATGCCCATGCTATCGAATGCGTGTATAGCGAGCCGTAGCAATCGCTAATATCGGTTTGCAATAAATATGAATAATCCAAGACAAGCTCGATGGATTTTTGTTCGATTTCTTGCCACCACTGTTGAACTGCAGAAGCTTTATCTGATTGGTCAGTATTTGATTGGATAGGTAAACTAAGGCACGAAATTTTTCCGTGGAAACTAAATTCACCAAATCGTTGAACGATAAATGTCCAATTTTGCTTCTCTGTGATTCGATTAATCAAGTCAACATAAATTGCTGGATGAATTAACTGCAAATGTCTCCATGCATATTTCCCATCTTTGTTGTTTATCAATGGATAATTCACATATTCATAACTAAATGGCTTTGTTGATATGTTTTTCTGTTTTTTTTTCATCAAAAATACTTCCGTAAAAATTCGAAAGAAT
>Ga0180007_10005683_pt1 | contig 12484 bp, 15 predicted proteins | sample MM_PC_MetaG_FD_121122 | JGI IMG/M metagenome (GOLD analysis project Ga0180007, IMG submission 121122) | Groundwater microbial communities from the Aspo Hard Rock Laboratory (HRL) deep subsurface site, Sweden - MM_PC_MetaG | ecosystem: Environmental > Aquatic > Deep subsurface > Groundwater... | reverse complement strand
TGCTGGTACCAGTGCACGGTGAAAGGCGGACGGGAAGGCCGGGACGTGGATGCGGTGCAGCTGGCACAAACCTGCGAAACCCTGGGTGCGGGCGAGATTCTCTTAAACTGCATTGACAAGGACGGCACCAACTCCGGCTTTGATCTGGAGCTGGTCAACCAGGTGCGCCGGGCGGTCTCCATCCCGGTCATCGCCTCAAGCGGCGCGGGCAAGGTGGAGCACTTCTCCGAGGTCTTTGCCGCCACCGATGTGGAGGCTGCCCTGGCGGCCGGTATCTTTCACCGGAGGGAGGTGCCCATTGCCGCGGTGAAAGAGCACATGCGGGATGAGGGGATTGAGACGCGGTAGTAATTTATTGATTAAAGATTTTGCGAAATGCCCTTTTTCACAAAATGGAGGGTAAAGGCGGGGTCTCAATGGCCTCGCCTTTTTTTATAATTTTATGGAATGTCCCTATACTCCCTCAAATAAAAAAGGCAGGGCCTGAATGGACCCTGCCTTGGAAATCTTGTTCCGGAAACGCTTATTTTTTTCTGCGCAGCCTGCTGCCAACCAACCCGGCCAAGCCGGAACCGAAGAGCAGGATGGTGGCTGGCACGGGGACAGGGGCAGGGTCACGGTCGAATGTGATGCCAACCATAAAGGCCGCGCGAGAACTATCCTCAGGCGAAAGGTAATCCTGGATGGCAAGCACCGCGTCGAAGGTTTTCGCCCAGTATTCGTCAGTGCCTTCGACGAGCAGTCCCTGGGTGTAGTACATGTACGAACGGATGGTGTCGGTCCCCGCATATATCTGAGTGAGGTCCGGATAGTAGTTGGAAATTGGGTCGGTCGTGTTACCGAAATCATAGGTGCCTGGCAAAACACCATTTGAGCCGTTCTCCCACAGGCCGATAGTGAAGTTGAAATAACCATCCGTTCCCTGGCTCACCGTACCAAAACTGCTCACGGTGTAACGATCGACGCCGTCCGGATTGTCGAGAATATTATCCCAGACCAACACTGTCGAACTATTGGCGGAAAAGATTCCGCCATCTTCCGCCACCGAGTTGGGGCCGTTGCCAATAGACCAGTTGATGGAAGAAGAGCCGGATTCATAGCGGCGCCAATCCGGAGTGCTGGGAGGATACTGCTGATAGAGATTATCCGGAACATAGGCGTTGATCGTGACCCCCAGGCCCTGGGTTATCCAATTCAAACCGAGGTTGGATTGCAGCTGCGCTCCAGCGTTGTTTGAAGCAGCAACATCGGTTGGGTCGTTTATGTTGACCGAAGTTCCATCGCCATAGAGAATAAAGGATATTTCACCAGTAAAGGCGTGGATGGTATCTGCCCAGGCAATTCCGGACAGGCCGAGGGTGAGTAAACCTGTTATCGCTGCCGTTGATATGACCTTCTTCATTTTTCCCTCCATTACTATGGGTACGGTTACCGTGTTTTCGGCCGGGCCGCAGGGAATATGCTTTTTCTTCACCTTGACTACAGTCGCACCGGTGGTGCCTCCCTGGTTGAGATCGTCCCTCAGCCGGACAAAATCAAACAAGTCCGTTACGTCAAACCCGTAGGCGGCGATATCAATCCCGTAGGTGCCTCCATGTATCTTGCCGACATCATACCAACCCGAGCCGTTTTTGCTTATCTCTTATGAAGGTGTCTTCTAATCCGCCCCCAATTCGAAAATATACAGGTCGGCGGCTGAATTTCCGCTTCCGTTGAGGGCAAATTTGAAAAACCGCACCTAAATATTTACAATTTTCATGCCAAGTGCTGGCTATTTGCGCAGACCGCGTCCCCTCTATGTTTTATCGGTCAAAGAAAATTGTCGGCAGCCAAATAAAGTCCGATTTTCCGGAAATCTATTCATAATAACAGGAAAATTTGTTGTTCCCGAATTAATTCCGACTCTCTTCCCTCTCAATACATCCCTTCCGAGCAAGGTGATAAGAAATCACAAAAAGGGACCGGACTAATTTCCCCTTTCCATCATCTCACTCCAGGCTCAGAAGAAAACACCACGCCGGCACGACGTTAATCTGTCCGGTTTCAATCGGAATTGTCTCTTCCTCGTAACGAGTAACGATTGTACCTGATGCCAGTTTCAGCTCGGCCCTGGCAGCTGGCATCTTCCATCGTCGGGAGGTGCCCATTGCGGCGGTGAAGGAGCACATGCGGGAAAAGGGGATTGAGACGCGGTAACCTGGCGCCCATTTTTCCCGTTTACAGAGGAGCGTAGCTTCTTCGCCGTGGGCCGGTTGGTCATCGATGGTGCCTAAGGGGCATCAACAAAAGAGCAGGTGACGTTTCGTGTACAGCAGGGATGCAAGGCGGAAGGTTGTTGTTTACGTATTTGCTTGAACCGCTTCCGCGTGCAATTTCAGCCCCAGCGCGCCGATAACTTTTAATATCGTGTCAAAACCGGGAGTTCGTTCTCCTGAGAGGGCTTTATAAAGGCTTTCACGGGACAGACCCGCATCACGCGCCACCTGTGACATGCCTTTGGCCCTGGCAATATCACCCAGAGCTTTGGCGATAAATGCGGCGTCACCATTCGCCTCCTCAAGGCAGGCCTCAAGGTAAGCGGCCATTTCCTCAGGAGTACGAAGGTGTTCAGCGACATCATATCTGGAAGTTTTGGTTTTTACCATGATTCCGCTCCTATAAATTACGTGATAGATGCAAGGCGGTTTTTATGTCCTTGGATTGGGTGTTTTTATCACCCCCAGCCAACAGGATGATTACCTTTTGGCCTATCTTTTTGAAATAGACCCGATAGCCTGGTCCGTAATCAATCCGCATTTCCGATACACCCTCACCAACCGGCTTAACATCTCCCGGGTTGCCGGCTGCAAATCTTTTAAATTCGGACAAGGTTCCGAGCACGGGCGCGGATGTCTTGCAATCCATCGATCCATTTGGCAAAAGTTTCTGTTTTGCGGATTTCGACCATGATAATATTGTAGCCATCAGGCTACATTTGTCAAGGTGTTTGTGGTTTGTGGATGAGGCCAGACACTTATTATTCCCTTTGAAATAATCAACTTTTCTTCCGGCTTGCCGGAACTGCTGGTACCAGTGCACGGTCAAGGGTGGCCGGGAAGGCCGGGACGTGGATGCGGTGCAGCTGGCACAAACCTGCGAAACCCTGGGCGCTGGCGAGATTCTCTTAAACTGCATTGACAAGGACGGCACCAACTCCGGCTTTGATCTGGAGCTGGTCAATCAGGTGCGCAAGGCGGTCACTATCCCGGTCATCGCCTCAAGCGGCGCGGGCAAGGTTGAGCACTTCTCCGAGGTCTTTGCCGCCACCGATGTCGAGGCGGCCCTGGCTGCCGGTATCTTTCACCGGAGGGAGGTGCCTATTTCCGCAGTGAAGGAGCACATGCGGGAAAAGGGGATTGAGACCCGCTAAAGGGACCTTGAGCCAGTGCGTGGCGCAGGGGAATAGCCGGAATGAAAGAACTTTGGGGTCAGGTCTAAGAACTTTGGGGTCAGGTCTTGAAAAATGAGTTTTTCCCTGGAGTGATCCGCAAAATTTATATTTCAAGACCCCGTGCCCCACATTGTTTGGCATCGCCTCGATTACTCAAAATAAGTGCTCTCTGCCCTCGATGCGATGCAGCTCCTCATGCGGTTATCATCTGAACTTCGCTTTTTTTCGACTAACCCCATTTCTTGGAGTTTCGATGTGCGCTTGCCTACGAGTTGGTAAGTAATATCAAGAAGCCCCGATATCTCTCCAGCCCTCATTTTGGTGCCTTCTTCGTGGAGAACTCGTAGGATGTCAAGTTCTACTGGCTCTATCATTGTTTCTTCAACCAGTTGGCTGAATTCCAACTGGAAATCGTCTGCAAGTATAACAACTCGACACAAGCCTTGTTTGCACTCAGGACAAAGCCATTTGAAAAGATCAAAACTCTCTTTCTTCTCCATTGGGAAGCAGGAGCCGCAATGGTTGCAGCGGATTGTCTGCTTCTGGGCGAGAAACTCTTGGAGCGCACGACTGTAGTCAAAACATCTTTGGACAAAATAGTTTCGGTATTGACGTCCCGCTGGATAACCCCATGACATCCGGTGCATCTCAGTGATACCATAATATAGTGCGTACACAGCAACGGGCGCCCCATTCTTGTCACGAGTATCTTTGTATTTTGTTATCAGGAGGTTGGCTTCCAGTGAGCGGAAGAGCGGCTCTAAGCTCGGTTGGACGATGAAATGACTCGTGGGCGGATTGCTGAGTTCATTGAAGTACGAGCCACCAATACTGCCGTCTTGGATCTTCCGCCGAACCGTTCGCGCCTCTGTCACAATACATTCTAGGAGTCCTTTCTGGTTGTGCCTATCCAGCTTGTTCTCAAAGGGCTCTAGTGCATAGCGAAGCATGCGATCAAAGTACTGCGATACCGTTGATTCGTAATACTTCCTCGCCGCCAGGCGGATTGCTGCCTGCGTGATGAGTTGCCCCTTTGACACTCGGTCCAAGTAGCACGTGTGGAGCAGGGCACCCATAAGCCGAGGTACATTGAAGGATGCTTGAAACATGAGCGTCAAGTAATCGTTCAGGGGTATCGCTAGGTCAAAGTAGTCCGAAACCTTTTCTCCAAAGGCAGCAAAGCGTGTATCAAGAAGACGTGTTGCGTAGTCGATGGCACCAGATTCCATCTCTTGCACTTCATTGGCTTCGTAGAGCGAGGAGAAGTCGATGCTGATGGTATCAACTTTGGTTGGATCGATCTTGCCATAGTAGACACGGCCTGGATATCCAGCGATTTTGAGTTTTACCATCTCATTACTGGCGTTGTTTAGAGGAGCCAACACGACATCAACGAACAAACGCTGATCTACGTAGTTCAGCTCGGAGAAGTCGTCAAAGAAGACAACCAGTCGAGCCATACGTGCTTCTTCCAACAGATCCCTGATCTCGCCAAGTAGATCCGAAAACGGGAACGCTTGCAGTACGACTTCGGAGTATTCCTTATAGACTTCAGCATCCTCCAGGGTCTTGTCGAAGTCTGAAAGAGAAGCGGAAGTATTTATCTTCGGACCCGTGGCAGCGATTTCACCGCCTACCTTCAATCCTGTGCTTCCCCCATGTTCTTTCGAATTTTGGAAACGCCACTGCTGGGATATCCGCTGTAGTATCGGGATCTCATGCTTCTCAAGTTTTGCGTCGGTGACCCTCTCGCGAAGAGCCGAAAGACTCTGTTGCAGGTCTTTGTATGAGCGTCGGACACCGCGCCAGACTTCGAGAAAGCTCATCTTGCTGCATGTCTTGTCTATCTCCTTAAGGAGCTCCGATATTACAGTCCCCAAAAACACCTTGCGCAGTATGTGTGCTCGACAGATTCCAGGATCTATACCTTCTTCGGGTCTACCCGCGATCATTTCCTGCGGGGACAGCAACTCGTAAAGAGCTTTGACGTCCACATAAATCGACAGAACATCACGAGAGTTCCGGTAGTCGAGCTGGGCTTTGGCGAAAATGGTACTTTTTCCAGTACCTTTGCGTCCAAGTAGAAATGTCGTATTGCTTGACATTATAGAGCGTAGCACCGCATTACCCGGCAAAGGATCAACATAGAGCGAATCAACGGGATCGTCGCCAAGCTCTTTGCTGAAGTCCCGCAGGTCTGCGCGTCGATACTGCCGCAACGATTCCGCAATGCGAGCGAAAGCGTCTAAATTCATTCATCTCCTCCGTTTGCTATCAAACTGGGGTTAGGTCGTGAAATATCTTTTTGTTAATATTCACCAGTGAATATATTTCCAAACATCCTACCATGCATAGATCGGTAGCCTCTGAGAACCGCCTAGCACCTAGAGGGTCAGGTCTTGAAATATAAGCTTTTGTGTAAATATCCGTAAAATTGAACATTTCAAGACCCCCAAAGCATTTACTCTTTCATAGTTTATCGCAAGCAAACGCTCTTCTGGCTGTTGGTTCTGATGCTTTTTGCGCATGGAGGCCGCCTTCGAAACGGCCTGATTCATTTTACGGTTCGATCTTTGTCCCCAATAACTCCAGGAATTTTCGAATCCATTCAGGATGAGCAGGCCAGGCCGGGGCTGTGACCAGATTGCCGTCAACCACGGCATTTGATGCGGTTTCATTAATCTGCCCCAGGGTTGCACCGGCGGTCGCCAGATCAGGCAGCACCGCAGGATAGGCAATACAGGTTTTGCCTTTTACTACGCCCGCCGCCGCTAACACTTGCGGTCCATGGCAGATGGCGGCAATCGGCTTGTTGGCTTCTGCAAAATGCCTGGTCATTGCAAGGACCTTGTCATTCAAACGAAGATACTCCGGGGCGCGTCCGCCGGGAATAACCAATCCATCGTACTCTTCAGCCTTCACCTCATCAAATGTGGCGGTCAGCATAAAATTATGCCCTGGTTTTTCGCTGTAAGTCTGATCCCCTTCAAAGTCATGCACAGCGGTTCGCACCTTTTCTCCGGTTTTTTTGCCCGGGCAGACCGCATGAACCGTATGACCCACCATGGTCAGCATCTGAAATGGGACCATCACTTCATAGTCTTCAACAAAATCTCCTACCAGCATTAAAATTTTTTTTGCACTCATTATGGTTTCCTCCTCATATTGGATCTGGTGGATGCAGTTTGCAGAAAGCTATGGGGACATGAGAAATCACTGCAATATAGTGGCATACAATATTTTTACCATCAAATAAGCAACTGCACCAAGGGTGATCAGCTGTATTGATAAAAAGATCATCATGTCTGACCTGGTTGCAGTTTCGCTTCCAATCTTGATTGGTCTATCCTCAGATATTCTACTCAGAAGCATAATAGTTGGCGCAAAGAATGCAGGTATGCCAAATAAACATAATACAGCAACAAATTTGCTGTTGATAATTTCAGGATGATTTCCTTGCAAATAAGCAATGCCCAAAAGAGATGTGCAAGCGCAAATTACTTCAAATATTTTCCAAACTGTCACACATATGAGCATGTATAAATATTTATTCATTATTTCAGACCTGTCCCCAATTCTATACTGTATAGTATTTGTCCGGTTTTAACGTTCATCACTCTCGCATGTGATGAATCGGCATTGAGCAAGACTATGCAGTGCTTTGAGTTCTTGAAATATAAGTTTTTGCGTAAAAATCCTTAAAATTCAACATTTCAATACCTATTTACATATGATGGCATGTGGCAATGTTACGCGCACCAGTTTGCGTATTATTACCTATCCTGACAACCTTTACAAAATGATGGAGTATATGCAAATATGGCAAATTGTCGCGGCTGTTTTTTAACTATGCGCAATAAGAGAGATACCGGCTGGAATAGTACGAGATGGATTGAGATGCTTCCAAACATCCATTATACCCCTCAAGGGGGTACAAAACAGAGCCCGGCTATGGCCCGGTAGACTCGGGGAACCACCAGGTGCGCGCCCAACGGAAGTGCCCTTGGGGTAGACCTGCATGCCAGGTGGTGTGGGGAAGGGGAGAGAAAGACTCCGGCTACCCGATTAGGGCGCCATCCTGATCTTCAATAAATTCATTTTGTTACGACATTTCTTCAAGAAATCTCCTTATCTGCCCCTGCTGGCCGGCATCCGGATGATCAAACATTGCCCCGATGGTCAGTATTGCAGCGTCTGCGGTTTTATGCAATGGAACATCTTCACGGCGAACAACTTTTAATCTCAGCCTTTCAATCGACATATTCCTGGCCTTGTCAAGCACGTTGCCTCGCCAATCGACTGGTTTCGCATCTTGATTCTTGTACTGCATTGCCAAACCACCATAACTGATGTTCAGGACTTTGCAATGGCTGCCATTATATATGAACAGGATGTCGTCTCCTGCTGAATGCCTGATATGCTTCCTCCTCTCAACATTCCTGCCGGCCTCTTGATTTGGACAATATTGCTTTATGGCGCTCAATATATGTTCGAAATTGAACGGCTTCAAAATTAATTCATCCATCCCTGCCTGGAGGACCGTTTCACGAAAATCCAGATTTGCCGTAACAGCCACCACAGGTATTCTCGTACCTTTTCTGAGGGAATGGAGAGATTGGGCAAGTTCCGGATACTCTTCCACCGAGGAATGGTCACCGGCTTCGCATTTCCGCAAAACCTGCGTTGCAGTCAAACCGTCCATCACCGGCATTCTGATATCCATCAAGACCATATCAAAATTTTTCTCGACCAGGATATGCAGGGCCTCCAGGCCATTATTTGCTATTTCAACCGCATGACCGTGTCTTTCGAGGATGGTACTTAATAAATCATGAATCAAGGGTTCATCATCCACGACGAGAATTTTCTTCCCGGTATTTGCTAAAGCATCTTGGCCCATATTGTTCCTTTGATTTTATGTAATCACATTAGCGAAGATTTTATGCAATGATACTACCGAATGTCCAGAAAAATCATTTGGCTTGTTAGAAGGGGGGGTATTCAAGCCAGGACTTCTATTGCGCGAGGTCTGATGCTGGAGAGAGTTCACAAGCCAGCCGCTCTTTGTTCAACATAGGTCAAAGCCGCTTCAAACGCAACTTTGATTTTGTCATTCTGTGGCAGTGTCAGGTGAAGTGTCTGCAGGTAGTTGCGTGCAAGTATCTCTCTGAATGTATGGGTAAAGTTGACATCATAGACCCAGGCAAGACGCATGAGGGCAAAATCATTTTTGCTGACGATGTGCCGATAATCAACGAGCTTCCTCGCCATGATATCGGCAAGGGCTTTTTCAGAACAGGAGTCGCCATCCGGTAAATCCTGATCGACTGTATTGTTCCGCGCGTCTTTGCTCAATTTGTTGTGTTCGGTAAAAACACGCCAGATATCAAGCTTATCCGCATCGCGTAGCATTCTTGAAAGCAGATGAACCTTCCTGTCTCTATCAGCGGGCAAAACCGCTCTGTTGTGATATCGTATGGCTGTTAAAATTCGCTCTTGTTCCCGTTGGGAAAATTTCCGAAGGACCAGATTTTCCTTGAGAACCCGCGCGCCGAGTTCGGCATGATTGACGGATACGGAATCAACAAAAGTTTTATGGGTGCTGTACTGGGGAAAACGGCCGATATCGTGCAGAAGGCCCGCCGCGTCAGTTATGCCCAGATCTCTTGTGTCGAGTGCCAGGTCGCGGCCTAACGTCAACGCTTCCCGACGGACACGCTGGCAATGGACAATTTTCAGTGACACCGGGTATCGATCTGTAGAGTTTATCAGCATGTGATGTCTGGTATATCGGCCAAACCATGCATGAATATCGTCGTTGCCATATGAGTTCATAAATGAATGCGTCTCCTTGCAGTGATTACCGCAAAGTGTGATCAAGGAAATGTGGTTAGTCGAAAGAGGCCGAAAAAAGATCTTATTGGTGCCTCATCGGCCGTTCTTCTTTTTAAGGGAAACCCGTCATCTTTCTGCAACTCATTGATGGCTCTAAAGATTATAAAGAGGATATCTGCCAGATTATTGTCATCAAGGGAGAAAGCAGCAAATTCGGGATCATGGTCGAGGCCCTGGGCTCCACTCCATCTATTCCCCTCGATAGAATTGACTTCAACGCCTGCTTGCTCGATGGTGCTGACAAATCACCGAAGGGGTGATGCTGCCCGCTGATGCCAAGTCTCAATTAGAAATGCTTATACTGCTGGACGCCAAAAGAATGTGGGATTATCTGGCCAACATAGGAACCTTTAAGGTGTCAAGGCACAAGCGCGACAACGCGGTTTTGTCCACAGTCGAAGGTCACGAAATCGAGGGGGCAAATCTTTAGGGTACTTTTTCATTTTCCCTGTTTCTTAATCTCGAGCGAAAATTATAGTTATTCAAGATACCCTTTATTTGTCAATTACGCGGTGTTTCACAATTCAACCCGCAATATCCCATACGCTCGTAAGCCTTGATTTGCAAGCCATAACACGCAAATTGGCCTGTAGCGGGAAAAGTGTATTAATTGCACCCGTCATCTGCTTCATCGGTCAAACCATCGCAGTCATTGTCCAGTGTGTCGCCGCAATTCTCGTTAGCCTCGATTTCCGAAGCGTAATCATCGATGAGGGGATAGTAGACGGAAGTCCACTGTCCATCCAGACAGCTCATCCTGGCACCGTAACACACGCCTGTCTGGTTTTCCGTCAACGGCCCGGCGAGATCAAGGTTTTCATCCGTCATACCGTCGCAGTCATTATCCAAACCGTCACAGCTTATCTCGGTCGGCTCATATTGTGGAATTGATGCAAAATCATCCACCCAGCCGTTTACACCTTCACAAATTTTCAAGGCACCTGAACAGACACCCGGGAGACTGCTTGTTATCAGGGGCAGATTGTCGTCAATCGAACCGGAGCAGTCATTGTCCTGGCCGTCACATCTTTCTTCGGCATCAGGATTGATGGCAAGATCGAAAGGACGGCAGTCTTCTTCATCAAGCCATCCGTCATTATCGTCATCAGGGTCAACGCAGTCCATTTCTCCGTCCTGGTCGTTATCAGGGAAACCTTCATCGACAATGCCGTTGCAGTCATTGTCCAAACCGTCACAGATTTCAATTGCACCCACATGTACTTGATCATTCGAATCGTCACAATCTTCGCCAAGGCTATCGGCAACAGGAATCCAGGTCGGATCGGGCTGCTGGCATTCTTCAGTACATGCAGATGTGTAAAGATCTCCATCAGCATCTTCGCACCACCTCGGCTCCGTCGGATTATCAATTACTCCGTCACAGTTGTTATCCTGGCCGTCACATATTTCCGGAGCTGGTGCTGTCTCTCCGACACAAATGCCGCTCCACAAGCCATTTTCGCCACAGGTTTCAATGCCCTGCTCACAGAGACCTTCGCTGCTGCCGCACACCCGGGTATCTCCGCTGGCGCATTGAGGTGGAACGCTGCCGAAAACATTTTCCCACTCGACCTGACAGTCGGAACGAATACAGTCAAAATCAGGATTCAGCGGTGTTCCGCAACCATTGTTGACCAGGCATTGGCCAAGAGTTATACCAGCCGCTTGGCACTCATCTTGAGTTTGCTGTAATATGCAGCCACCAATACATATTGCCTCATCCAGGTCGCACAGAGCGGCACACGCCATAACATTGTTGATGTCCGTCTCCGTACACAATGAGGTGACACAATTATTATCCACAAGCCCGTCACAGTTTGAGTCCTTGCCGTCGCATCGCTCGCCCAGATCGGGATTTATTGCCCAGGAGCCGTCATTACAGTCATCGGAATTATCAACATAGCCGGCAACGGCATTACAGTTTTGCAGGCTTACAGCAGGATCCCCATGACCGTCATTGTCTGTGTCCGCATACCACAAAGGAGAGTCCGGCACATTGTCATCAATAATGCCGTTGCAGTCGTTATCAAGTTGATCACATACTTCCTGCTCAGGAGTATGCTGGTTGACGCAGGCTCCATATTCGGTGCCGGATTCGTCGCAGAATCTGAATCCTGAAGTGCATGCAGCTACATCTAATGTGGCAGGGTCGCCGGTGTAACAGTGCAGAAAGTCACCCTGGTGGCAGATCTGCACCACAGGCTTGCCGCAGGACCAGCCGCTTGCTGTTTTAACGAGGATATCGCCTTCCAGGCAAAAATCAGCAAATTTTTCAGCGGTGATGGACCCATCGGCTACCTTTGATGTCGTTACTGCATTATCAGCCAGTTTTTCCGGACTGATGGAATAATCAGCAATTTCAGTTGTGCTGATGGAATTACTCAGCACCGTTGATGCCACGGCTGCCTCACCGGCCTTTATGGCAAAAGGAACACTGGTGAATTTCTGACGGGGAAGGAGAATTTCACCGTTTATTTCCACCTCCAGCCATAACTCCGGTTCGCTGCTGACCGCAGCATCAAGAAACTGGTACTGTCCGTTTCCGGTTGACGCCCCTTCAGCTCCAAGCTCAATGGAGTAAATACCTTCAAGAACAGTGACATCCTGCAATTCCTCATAAACAAGATTTCCTGCACCGGGAGAAGAAGTGTCATACAGCCTGAAGGTCATGGGAAGGGGAGATGTTTCGTCGGCAGAAACAGGCTGACCGTTTTCAAGCAATTTTCCCTGATAGTTGATAGTGGTTGGTATGGCCATGGCAGGGACGGCAAAATAGGACAGCAAAAGGCCTACAAGTGGATAGACTATATATTTTTTCTTCATGGTAACCCCACAATGTTAAATGTTCTTCCGCAACTATTTACTCCAAAGTTGATGGACTTGTAACATCTGAAAATTCACCACAGAGAACACAAAGCCCACAGAGCTAACTGTCTGTAATAAAAAATATTTCTCTGTGATCTCTGTGTGCTCCGTGGTGAAAAAAAGACTTTTTACGGGTTCATCAAAGTTGAATGTGTAAAAAAATGGTTTAGCTTTAACACCGATTTTCGCGAACGCTTTTACAGATTAAGACAACCAGGTGGTGAGTCTGGTTATCTTACAATGTAACACATTGAATTTACATGGAATATATTGCAAGGCGACCATAAAGTTCTT
>Ga0180007_10005682_pt1 | contig 12485 bp, 12 predicted proteins | sample MM_PC_MetaG_FD_121122 | JGI IMG/M metagenome (GOLD analysis project Ga0180007, IMG submission 121122) | Groundwater microbial communities from the Aspo Hard Rock Laboratory (HRL) deep subsurface site, Sweden - MM_PC_MetaG | ecosystem: Environmental > Aquatic > Deep subsurface > Groundwater... | reverse complement strand
TCTGCTCGATAGGGCTTAAATTTCGCCATTGATAACCTCCTTGTTTCAATGACTATTATACCAATTTCTTATCTTTTTGTGGTAAAATAATCCTATTCTCGGTCAGCCTGTTGACTTTGGACACTTTCCAAATCAAACCCTAAACTCTAAATAAGCCAAAACGAAAGCGACCTTACCCAGCAAATAGGCGTTTCAGCAATAGTGTCACAGTAGCTATTTCTTGCCCTTGAGCAATTTTTTAGCCTGAGGGGCTTTAAGATAGTTTTTCTTACTGGTAACCCTTTTACCACTTTTCTTTTCTAAATCTCTGCGGGCTTTCCCCGCAACGCTTCCGCCTTGTCTTGCTGATTCTTTATTTTCATACATTCCTTGAGCATTCTTATTACGGGCAATCTCTGTTGTTGAGGCTTCGCCAAGCATGGAAAAGATAAGTTCCAAATCGTTCATATGATCCCGCAAATTCTCACGCTTTAATTTTTTATACTTCTTATATTCAGAAGGCGTCATATCAAACGTCGCTTTGGATATTTCAGCCGTTAGAATAGCATAATCCTTCTGCTCCTCTATACCTCTTTTCCGCCATTCATCCGTTAATTCATCACGAATGGCAATACCTCGCAGACGCTTCTCAATCCAAGCGTCTGAATAACCTTTTGCCTTATATAACGCCCTTGTGCGTTTAGTGGCAAGCTCGGGATCTTCTATTTCCTTAATTCGCTCATATCCAACCCTTGCCAGCCACCGCTTGAAAGGTTCTGCTTTTGGAGAGGGAATTGATTGAATTATGCGAAAAATACCCTCTGTATTGGCACAATCTGTTTGACGCATTTTCCCATCCGGAGCCTCTAACTTCAACTGTCGACAATTTGTCGACAGTTCAACTTCGCTTTCACTTTTCTCCCTAATCTTCATTTTATACCAATAATCACGAGGATTATCGCTATCTGTTAAAGCTCCTACAACATCAATAACAGAAAACCACCACTCATCATTATGGATTAACCTTCTTATCTGCTTGCCCTTAAAAACGGCTAATTTATGAACCGTTTCTGCTTCATTCTTTTTCTTCTTTGGCATTTTCATACCACCCTTATCTTTTTTTACCCTGACGTTCTTAAACCAGGGTCAAACCTTGACTTTACTAAACTCTAAATCCTAATTCCTATTTAGCTGCAAGCTAAATCCACTTTTACTATGTCTGGTCCTAATATAGTTGCCTGTCCCGCCGTTATGTGGCGGGGACAGTTTTTAACATAAATAATTTACTTAACCGCCCGCTTATCCTGAGCAAAGTCGAAGGGCTTCGCTCGATAAACACTGTTTAACACTGTTTAAGACAATTATCTTTTCAAAACATATATGCTCAATATGTTTTCTTTGAAAACATTGGTTTTATTCAAAGTGAACTCAATAAGAAAAATTAATTTTTCTTTTAATTCACCTTTGAATAAACTTTCGCCGCGCATAGCGGCTTGAGCATATACTTTTTATCTGCGTCCATCTGCGTTCATCTGTGGTTAATTCATTTTTCTGTCAACCTTTTTCAGGATATCACATATTAGCTACGAGCTATCAGCTAAGTGCTTTTCACTTCAGGCCTTCACCTATCGTCCGTCTATCAACATAAAACATTTTACCAAGGTCAACATGAGTAAAATTGTTTATGTCCTTGCCTTCAGCTTTTAAATATGCCTTTATCAGCATGATGAACTTCTTATCCAGGCGCTGTTTTGCCAGAAACTCAGGAGCAAAAAACTCGCGTTTAAGATTAAACGTCTTTCCCTGTATATCAATTAATTTTATTTTTGCCGCATGGGTATGCTGAAATTCAACATCAATCAATCCATATTTAGCTTTAAGCTTTTTTAAGGATTTGATTACCTGCCGGCGTAAAGCAGCAGCCTTCCAATTAACAGGCATATTCAATTTATAAGCAAACCTCTCTAAAGAAATTTGAAATTCCATTTCTTTGCGCTTCAAAGACTCTGCTTTTAGCAGTAAATAAAGATCCATTGCCCGGTTGTCTTGCTTACTGATCATCCTGGGGAAATACTGTCTCTTGTTCATCAGCGTTTCTGGTAATTCAATCAGTTCCGGAAGCGGGTAAATTTTTTTAATGCTTATCTGGGGCGGCCCCCTTAAATTTTCTCCTTTTAGATGAATCGTCTTCATCCGCGCTAAACACTGTTTTGCTAAATCCGGAGAATTAATAATAACTGTTGATTCAAAGTTATCCTTTAAAGCCGACACACTCCAGTTTGTACTGCCAATAACCACATACCGCGAATCAACAATAATCATCTTGTCATGGAGCATATAGCGCTCCGTAATCGGGTAAATTTTCGCGCCTTTAGCCTCTAATGCCTCAAAAGCTTTTCCTTGCCCAGGCTCGGCACTTTTAGAATTAAGAAATATTGTAACCTCAACTCCTCTATCTAAAGCTTCTTCCAGGTCTTTCATCAGCCGGTTTATTGGATGTTGCGCTGATTCCGCTGGTTTTATAATGTACATTGAAATTAGAATTAATTCCTGAGCCTTATCCAAAAGCTCAATAACTGCTTTTTCATATCCACGGTCAGATATATCCATTACCCCTGCTGGGTAAAAACTCTCTTGCCCAGCGATCAAAGGAGCTGCTATCAACCAACAGCAGATAAACAGACCTAGAATAAACTTATTTTTTATCATCAATTAATTATCATTTTTCTATCTATATTTATCACTTTTTTCATCTGTGTTAATCATTTAAACCTAATTTATTTTTTGCGTATTCAACAGTTGAAGCATCACCGGTTTCTGAAAGTTTTTTTAAGCCATGTTCTCTGGTCATCACACCGCTTCGCACCATCTCAGCTATTTCAAAAGCATATGGATGAAAATTATATCGCTTTAAATGTATCTGGTTAGATAATGAATTAAGCAGACAATTCGTTGAATTGCCGTCTACATCACTAGGTGCCTGCCAGCCAAGGCTTTCCAATTTTGCCACAATTTTCTTTTCATCGTATTCCATAAAAGCAAGCGGACTTACGCTATAGGGAAAACTCTCCGCGTCTTTAAATTGTTCTTCATTTAAAAAATAAGGATTGATATCATCGCCGACAATTTCTTGCATTGGTTTTTTTAAAGCTGCCTGAGTCATTTTAAACAGCGCCGGGTTCAGCTTCATAATCGAAGATCTGATCGGTGCCTGGCCTGGAGACCAGCCCCAAGCCATTAATGGAATTTTCTTTTCTATAGCGATCTTTAAAAATACAAACTTTACAAACGCGATGCATGATGTACACATAGTACTGGCGCGCTCAAGAGTTTTCAATGAATACATCGGATGATCAACCGCATGTTTAAAAATCTTCTTCATTACTTCAAAATTAGGCTTAAAGATTTGACAATCAGCTCCCAGATTTTCAGTCAATGTATGGATATTTTTTAATGCCTGATCAGACAAAAATCCATTATCCAGAACCAAAGCCAAAACACGCAGATTAAATACTTTTCTTAAGATATAAAGCGTATAGGAACTATCCTTGCCCCCGGAAAAAGATAAAGTACAATCATAATCTGATTTGCCTCTTTCCTGTTCAACCAATTGTTTAAATTTCTCAAGATGTTCAGCCTTATCATCTCTAAGTTTCTCATCTCCTTTATAGCTCTGGCAAAAGTTGCATACACCCTCGGCATTAAAAGAAATATGCGGAAAGGTTTCCGGCAAAACGCATTTGGTACAATGTCGCATAATGAGCTCCCTTGTACAGCTAATAGCTAATGGCTAATAGCCTATGGTTAAAACAGCTTATGGTCAATAGCTAATAGTCAATAGTAAAAACAAAAACTAAAATAATTACTAATTGTCCATAGCCAATATTTAAAAAATATTACTGTTTTTTTAAATAATTTCTGAATGCATGTAATTGTTTTGAAATTGTTTCACAACTTAAATACAAGTTATCAAATTCCTTTTTATTAATATATTTTTGTTCTAATGCTATATATAATAATGTTACGGTCTCATTTAATGAACCTATCGCTATTTGAATAAATCTAGCGAAATCATTATTTGAATTTCTACCTTCACCTTCAGCGATATTCAAGCTGATTGAGACTGCTGCTCTATTCAATTGACTAGTTAGTCCGAATTGTTCTGATTTAGGAAATTTTCTTGTTATTGCATAAATTTCATTAGCAAACTTAACTGCTTCTTCCCAAACTTTTAATTTTTCAAATTTAAATGCCATGAGCTTTTCCTGATTTTAGTTTTTAACTTTTTTTACTATGAGTTATCAGCCATTGGCCATCAGCCATTAACTAAATCTTTCTTGCTAATTTTTCCTGTTGATGTTTTTGGCAAAGCACTGTAACGAATTTCTATGCTTTTGGGCACCATAAAGTTTTCTAGACACTTGGAACAATGCAGCAATATCTCATTTTCCTTTAACTGCGAGCTTTCCTTTAATACTACAAACGCTTTTATCGCCTTACCCAAAATTTCATCATCCACACCAATCACTGCTGCTTCAACAACTTCTTCAAGCTCATACAAAACATCTTCAACTTCTTTAGGACTGACCATCTCCCCGGCAGTTTTAATTATATCGTCTTTGCGGCTGATAAAATAAAGATCCCCGTCCTCATCCATTTTAAATAGATCCCCGGAGTATAACACTTTCTCCTCAGGGTAGAATGCGGATTTCAACCTTTGCGCTGTAAGTTCAGGAAGATTCCAATAACCTTTCATTATATTCGCTCCGCGAATAACTAGTTCGCCAATTTCATCAGGCGAGGTTATTTTTTCTCCCTTTTCATTTACAATGTAAGCTTCAGTATTCGGCATGGCCTTGCCCACTGAATTCGGTTTTTGATCAATTTTTTCCGGAGAAAGATAAGCCACCCTTTTACATTCAGTAAGACCATACATTGAATAAAATTCAACATGCGGGAAAAATTTTCTAAATTTTAAAATATGCTGAACTGATAATGCCTGCGCTGTATTTGTAACATAACGCAGATTAGAAAAATCGATTATTTCGAAATTCTTAAGCTGTAATAAAAGAGCCAGGATTGCCGGAACAAACGGAAAACCAGTTACTTTTTCTTTAATTATCAGATCAATAATCTGATAAGGGTAAACAAATGACTTCTCCAACACCACCGTACCGCCGAATTTAAAAGCCATTAAGACTTGATATAAGCCATAATCAAATGCTAAAGGCAGGCAGTTTAGAATAATATCATCACTCGTATTTTGCAAATATTCAATGATTGAATCTGCCGCGGTAACCATATTCAGATGAGTAAGCATTACTCCTTTAGGATTTCCCGTAGAACCCGAGGTATAGATTAAACAGCAAAGATCTATATCAATACATTGTTTAATCGGACATACAGCCGACTGTTTTTCAAGTGTCGCATAAAAAGAAACTATATTGGTATTGTTTATGGGGAATTGCGGATTACGTTGTTTAGCGCGTTCAAAGTCAATAATAAGTACTTTTTTAAGACTTGGACAATTATTGAAAATTTCCGGAATAGCCTGCAAGTGCTTTGAATCTGTGATTAATATCTTTACTTGAGCATCATTTAAAATATATTCTATTTTTTTTTCTTTTACCTGTGGGTTTATCACAATAAACATTCCGCTGGCTTTAAGTATCCCAAAAATAGAAACAACTGTTTCCAGCGAATTATCCAGATAAACAGCTCCCCTGTCTTTCTTATCAAATCCAAAACCAATACAAGCATTGCTTAATTGATTTGCCATACTATTTATTTCATTATATGCAAACCGTTTATTCTGGCAAATCAAAGCAGTTTTTTCCGGATTAGCCTTGGCACTATTTTCTAAAAACTCATTAACCAACATAATTTTACCGTTTTATTTTGTTTGTTTCCTTAGAATAAAAGCCGCAACTTTATCAATTGAATCTAGATTATCCGGAATCAATTCTTCATCTTCAATCATAATTTTAAAAGTTTCTTGCAAAAATTCTACCAGCTCTAAAATTCCCGTTGAGTCGATCACGCCTTCTTCAAGAAATGAGGTATCATTCTGAATGTTCGCCGAATCAGCTCCCATTAAAAAATTATTAATTATGAATTCTTTTATTTTTGGCTTAATCTCCATTACAATATCTCTCCTTCAGTTTCCCCTATCTTTACACTGTTTTTAGCTTTTTCATTATTGTTCTTAAAAATTTAAACACAAGCATTCCCACACAAATACCTATAACGTCAAGGCAAACATCCATCACGGACGATGTCCTCCCAGGAACAAATGATTGGAAAAACTCGTCAATAAATCCAACGATTATCCCGCAGGCAATGGTAGCAAAAAAAGCCATTTTTCCGAATCTTAAATACTTAAATACAATTAACAGAAAATAGCCTAAGACCCCATACAAAGGAATATGCGCCCCATTATACAAAACCTCAAACACTACCGAGTGTTTAACTGTTGACTGCGGCCTGAAAGATAACAGCAGAATTACTACCACATATCCCAGTGTAAAAGCAATCCATTTAACTTTATTTAAGTATTTCATTAATAATTCCTTATTTAATCAACCAATAGTCGATGGCTAATGGTCGATAGATACAAGTCAAAAGCGTATTGAGTATTGCGTAAAAACTCTTAAATCCTAATTTCTAATTCCTATGTCTTGTCCTATAATTTAAACACTGATAATTCAATTAACCGCCCGCTTCGCTCGATAAACGCTGATTAACGCTGTTTAAGACAATTATCTTTTCAAAACATATATGCTCAATATGTTTTCTTTGAAAACATTGGTTTTATTCAAAGTGAACTCAATAAGAAAAATTAATTTTTCTTTTGATTCACCTTTGAATAAACTTTCGCCGCGCATAGCGGCTTGAGCATATATTTTTTATCTGCGTTCATCTGTGTTCATCTGCGGTTAATTTATTTTCCTATCAACCTATTTCAGATATCACATTAATACTATGAGCCATCAGCTATCAGCCAAGCATGTTTTTCATGCTTATTGCTGCTTCTTGAACCAATCAAAAGTGATCTTCATTCCCTGCTCAAAAGTAAACTCAGGTTTAAAGTTCAGCTTTTTGGTAATATTAGTTACATCAGCTAAAGTCTTATACACATCGCCTTTTCTGATTGGTAATAGATTCGCTGGTATATTTTTCCCGGCAAATTGATTAATCAACTCAATAAGTCCTAATACGCTAGTATCGCTGCCGCAAGCCACATTAAATACTTCACCAGAAACATTTGGAGTTATTGCTGAGAGCAAATTTGCTTGAACAACATTTTTTACAAATGTAAAGTCTCGGGATTGCAGCCCATCACCAAATACCGGAGGCTGCTGATCATTTAGAATACAAGTAATAAATTTCGGAATAACCACTGCGTATTCATCATCTAATGCCTGTCTTGGTCCAAATACATTAAAATATCTTAAAGATACAGTTTCTAAGCCATAATTCTCACTGAATATACGACAATAAAATTCTGTAGTTAATTTTGATAAAGCATAAGGCGAAATCAATAAAGGATATGCATCTTCTCTTTGGGGAAACTTATCTGTATCTCCATATACTGAGCTGGATGAAGCAATAACTACTCTTTTAACACCAGATTCTTTAGCTGCTTCAAGAACTGTCAATGTTCCATCAATGTTAACTTTATTATAATCATGCGGAGCTACCATGGATTTCGGCACACTACGTAAAGCAGCTTGATGCAGAACATAATCAACACCTTTGCAAGCTTCTAAACAAGCCTGCTTATCACAAATATCACCTCTAATCAGCGTATAGCGATTAGCGTCTAGCGAATAGTCAGAAACAAAAGACAGATTAGACTCTTTTCCGCTGGAAAAATTGTCTAAGATAACTACAGATTCGCCTTTTTTCAATAATTCTTCTACAATGTGTGATCCAATAAAACCTGCCCCGCCTGTTACTAAATATTTGCTCATTCGTTCCACTCCTTCGGTTGCAACCAATAGTCGATAGCTAATGGTCGATGGTTAAAAAACTAAAATAGCTTATGGTCGATAGTAAAAAATATAAACAAAATAAAATAAAACTAAACCTTCAATTCTACTGCTTTTTTAAATAATTTCTAAATGCATGTAACTGTTTTGAAATACCTTCACATCTTTTATACAAGTTATCAAATTCGTTTTTATTGATATATTTTTGTTCTAAAACTATATGTAGCAATGTCACTACTTCGTTTAAAGAGCCTATAGCAATTCGAATAAATCTAGAGAAATCATTATTTGAATGCCGGCCTTCACCTTCAGCAATATTCAAACTTATCGAAACTACAGCCCGATTCAATTGGCTAGTTAATCCAAATTGCTCTATTTTGGGAAATCCTCTTGTTATGCCATAAATCTCGCTAGCAAATTTAACTGCCTCTTCCCAAACTTTTAATTTTTCGAATTTAAATCCCACAATTATTTCCCATTAGCTATGGACTATTAGCCCTTAGCCAAAAGCGCTACGCGCTTTTAAAATTCCCTCTGCCGATACATGTATATTCAAATCCTAATTTTAACATTCTCTCCGGATCATAAAGATTTCTGGTGTCGATAATCACCGGAGCATTTAATAATTCTTTGATTTTAGAAAAATCGATTTGTCTAAATTCATTCCACTCAGTAAGAATTACCAAAGCATCGCTGTTTTCCGCAACCGCAAAACTACTCTCACAATACTCCACATTATTCAGAACTTTTTTCGCCTCATCCATGGAAACAGGATCAAATGCCTTTATTTTTGCGCCTAATTCCTGTAATCCATTAATAATCGTAATTGCCGCGGCATCGCGCATATCATCAGTATTGGGTTTGAATGCCAAGCCCAGAATTCCAATTGTTTTTCCCTCAACATCCTGCATTGCTTGTTTGATCACTGAGATCATCCGCTTTTTCTGATATTCATTTACTTCTATCGCGGATTTAACAATTTTAACCTCATAACCAACTTCTTTAGCAATACTTAGTAATGCCTGAGTATCCTTAGGAAAGCAAGACCCACCATAACCTGGCCCAGTGTGCAGAAATTTCGAGCCAATTCTCCGGTCTAATCCCATGCCTTTGGCAATCATATTTACATCTGCCCCGACTTTTTCACAAATGCAGGACATCTCATTAATAAATGAAATCTTTGTGGCTAAAAAAGCATTAGAAGCATACTTAATCAACTCTGCTGTTTCTAAATTAGTAATGACCATTGGGGTTTCCAATAAATACAATGGCCTGTATATATCTTTCATTATCGCGATGACTTGATCGCTTTCCGCGCCAATAACAACCCGGTTCGGACGCATAAAATCTTCAATTGCCGAGCCTTCTCTTAAAAATTCCGGATTGGATACAATGCTGAATGTTGGTAAATAGCCATTTAAATTAACATCCGCAGCCAAGTTTTTTTCAGAAACTCTTTCTTCCAATTTCTTGGAAATAATTTCCCGGACTTTGGCACAGGTTCCTACCGGCACAGTGCTTTTTAAAATAATTACTTTATATCCATCCATCTCTTCAGCGATTTTTGCAGCAACTGCCTGCACATAAGATAAATCAGCTGTTCCATCCGCTTTATTCGGAGTATTTACCGCAACATAAACTGCTAAAGAAGCTTGAATTCCGTGTTTTAGATCAGTAGTAAAACTTAATCTACCTTCTTTAACATTACGATGGATTAATTCTTCCAAGCCTAATTCATAAATCGGACTGATTCCATTTTTTAAACCATCAATTTTATCTTTATTAGTATCCACACATACAACATTATGCCCAAAATCAGCAAGACAGGTTCCCACCACTAAACCAACATATCCAACTCCCACTACACAGATATTCATGTTTTGCTCCTTGATTTAGCCAATAGCTAATGGTCGATAGTCAATAGTTACAAATTATAAAGTCAAGAGCTTATAGTTTTCACTTTATAAACTTTCTACTTTTTTTACAGTCTCCAATAAAGCATATTAGTTTTTTCAAAATCTTTATTTTCAAACATACCTTTGACATCCATTACCACGCCTTGAGTTCCGGCATTAACGTTTAAATGATTTTCCAAGCAAGCCATGGTTAATTTATGTTTGAATTCATTATGATTGACCGCGATCACAACAGCATCAACTTTAATATCTTTATTATATTCACTTAATACAATCCCATACTCATGCTTGACTGCTTCATGATCAGCATGCGGATCGCAGACAATTACATCAATATTATATTCTTTTAATTCATTGATAATATCAATTACTCTTGAATTGCGGATGTCAGAGATATTTTCTTTGAAAGTAATACCCATTACCATTACTTTTGCACCACGCACAATTTTATTGCCATTGATCAGCAATTTGACTGTCTGTTCCGCAATGTACTTGCCCATATTGTCATTTATTCTTCGACCAGCTAAGATCACCTGCGGATCATAGCCTAATTCTTCAGCTTTATGAGTTAAATAATAAGGATCAACTCCAATGCAATGTCCGCCGACCAAACCAGGATGCATTTTAATGAAATTCCATTTAGTACCAGCTGCTTTGAGCACACTCAAAGTATCAATGCCCATTTTATGAAAGATAATTGCCAGTTCATTCATCAATGCGATGTTAAGATCTCTTTGCGTATTTTCAATGACCTTGGCTGCTTCAGCGACTTTAATTGATTGGGCTCTGTATACTCCGGCTTTGACAATCAAAGCATAAGTATTTGCCACTTCTTCCAAGGTCGCCTGATCACAGCCGGATACTACTTTAATAATACTGGTGATATTATGTTCCTGATCACCGGGATTGATTCTTTCCGGAGAATAGCCGACTTTAAAATCAACATTGTACTTAAGATTTGAGAACTTCTCTAATATCGGCACGCAGACATCTTCAGTTACTCCGGGATATACTGTTGATTCAAACACAACAATGCTTCCTTTTGATAAATTTTTACCTACAAGTTCAGAAGCGCTTTCCAGACAATACAAATCCGGCTGGCGATTTTTCGTGATCGGCGTGGGCACAGCCACAATAATAAACTTGGCCTCTTTGATCTTTGATGCATCTGATGTAACTTCCAGTAATTTCGCGGCTTTGATCTCATCAGTTGAAGTTTCCTTGTTAGTATCAATAGAATTCTGCAGATCTTTAATTCTTTTTTGATTTAAATCAAAACCAATGGTATTGACGATCTTACCAAATTCCACGGCCAAAGGAAAACCCACATAACCCAAACCAACTACGGCGATCTTGCTCTTACCTTCCTTTATCTGTTCGTACACACTCATGTTCTGCTCCTTTTTTTCGTATTGCGTATCGCGTATTGCGTATCGCGTATTGCGTATCGCGTATTGCGTATTGCGTATTGCGTATTGCGTTAAAAAAATTTTCTTTTAAAGCTTCTTTTGCAGATTAACAATCATTCTGCAAATATAATCAATCTTTTCTGTCACCTGTTCCGCATTATTATCAGCTATATAATTCAATTCTTTAGCAATCACTGTTTGAGTTTCTAATTCTGCTAAAGACCCCAATGAAATATTAAGAAATTGTTTGTATTCTTTATTATGCTTACGTCTAAATCCTTCTGCTATATTAGATGGTATCGATACAGCAGCCCTCTTCATTTGGGAGGTTAACCCATATATTTCTTCTTTAGGAAATCCTTTAGTTAATTCATAAATTTCTTTAACTAAACTAATCCCTTCACTCCATATTTTTAGATCACGAAAACTATTAATTTTTTCTCCCATTTCTTATCCTCCCGTGATACGTGTTTTATATTCTTTTCAATATTGCGTCGTGCGTATCGCGTATTGCGTTAAAAATTCCACCTAATAAACAACAGCATACTCAATACTCAATACTCAATACTCAATACTCAATACGATTTTAATCTTTTGCTAATCTATTTAAGCGATCCAGAAAAAACTCTTTGCTCCAGACATCTAAGCCCGCGACTGCGGTTGGCTTTAAAAACCTGAGCATTTCCTGTTTGCTGGTATTCCAATCAATCCGCTCAATTCTTTTGGCAATTTCTCCTGTATACCAGTTTCTCTCAGCTTTAAGCTTTAGGCCTTTCCATGGCCCCTGCTGATTCAAAGCGCTGGATAAAAAATCCCAATTCATTTTAATTTTATGACTGATATACCAGATAAAATCATACCAGTCTCTGGACTTTGTATATTCCCGGCATAATAAAGCATGACTTTTGCCGCTAAACAAGCTGGGCATATCCTGCATAGTCACGCTAAACGGAAACGGAAAATCCAAAAATCTATTCACAAAACCACTATTTTCCGGAGGATTAGTATCCACTTCCAGTTTAATCTTGATCTTGGCTGTATTTGTTTTAAACTTTAAATGCGTCAGACTTAAAACCTGGCCTAAAGAATCCTGTTTTAAAAAACACTTTTTTACAATATCTTCTGCTTTAGAACGATCAATTACCTCAAGATTATATCCATAAGATTCAAATTCACTAGCCATATTCTTA
>Ga0180007_10005680_pt1 | contig 12487 bp, 13 predicted proteins | sample MM_PC_MetaG_FD_121122 | JGI IMG/M metagenome (GOLD analysis project Ga0180007, IMG submission 121122) | Groundwater microbial communities from the Aspo Hard Rock Laboratory (HRL) deep subsurface site, Sweden - MM_PC_MetaG | ecosystem: Environmental > Aquatic > Deep subsurface > Groundwater... | reverse complement strand
CCACGACTATGGAAACGGCACAATGAATTTGTTTTGTGGAGTGTTCAAAAAACCCCCTAGACCCGCCAGGTGTTAGGCCGACTTCCCTTATCCCACAACATGTCAAAAAATAGAGAAAAACTTTTAGCCACACCCTTATCATTAATAAACAGACACAGCCTGTGATCAGGATTATCACTGGGAAGTTCAATCCCAACAACTTCCTTGTCTCTGATAGCAAAACTCATGCCATCGACCTTGCAATTCCTAGTTTCAATGCCCATTTTAGCAGCCACATCCGCTCGTTCTTCTTGAATAGGATCTTTTAAATCACGTATAAACCGGATTTCAACACCTTTCTCCAAAGCTTCCTTTCTTAACCGATCGAGCTTTTTATCTACCGATTTATCATGATGTGTAGTTACCGTACCACTTACACAAATATCCAAAGTGTTTTTTACCCTATCAAAGTCCTCTACCCTTCTTTTTATCGTGTTCTCATAGCCCCACCAGATCTTAAGTTTAGCGACACCGCCTCTTAACAAAAATGCCTTCACCTGTTCCTGATGATAATATCGATAATTTGTCTCAGGATCTCTGTCAGGAACCATTATCCCTTTCTTCTCCCAGTTCCTAAGGGTATTTGGATGAACACCAATTATTTCTGCAGCCTCTGAGATTGTTAAGCTTCTTGGTTTCATATTGGTAACCTTTATCTTAATTCCCCCTATTCTACACTAGTTTTCAAGGTTAATCAATTGCCAATGTTTTATTATTGCGTCTTGTTAAAGTTACTTGCTAAACTCCCTAATACTATGGATAAAAGTAAGATTGAGAATGTTGTAGAATTCATCAACACAAAACTGAAGGCTGAGTTAGGCGCTAAACTAGAAAGTGTTTACCTGGTTGGTAGTTACCCTCAGGGGGCTATCTCTCTGGCACGCCCCGATATCAATTGGCTCTTAATTTGGAAGAACTTCATTTCAGGTGAGGGATTATGGCAGCTTGGGACTATATTAACCTCAGCCATTAGTAGTTTTGAAAATGACTTCACAGTCCGTCCCGAATTTCGACCCTTCAAGTTCTCCTGCCCTGTTAATGACACAGGAAGCAAAGATGAGGTTTTTGTAAGCATTGCCTTTGCCTTCGCCGCTACCACGGAGGAGAAGTTTAAAAAAGTGAATAGCTCCATTCCTGAATACGTACTTGATGGGTTTAAAGCTAGCAGAAAATTAGTACTCGGGAATGATATCCTCGCCAATATGAACTTTGTCACCACTAAACAATCTATCCTCAACTCTGCAAGGGATAAAATCATGTCTCATCATAAGATTCAACTGGACCGAGTACCTCTAACCTATCACCAGGAAAAACAGACCAGCTTGATTTTTAACGAGGCATTCTCTCACGGTAAAAATCTTCTATATTTTGCTGTAGAAATACTAATGTCCGATGAAGAGTTGGCAAGGAAGGACTACCTTAAACTTTACGGCGAAAAGGGTAAGCTCTTAAGCTACATTAAGGCTCATTTGCCCGAGGCTGAAGAGTCTGCCATACGGATCCTGGAGGCTAGGGAGCACTATCCGGAATGGAAGAACCAAGGAAATAGAGCTAAAGAAATCTATCTTGCTTCCTCCAAGTTAGCTAATATTCTTCTTAGGGAAATAACTCGCTAATCAATCCCTTTGAATGTTTGAATATCGTGTAGTGCGGGGCTTCGACGAAACTGTTATAATGCTGTATAAGAAAGGCTGCACAAAGAAAAAATCAAATAGCAGGAGGTAAGAATGGACAGACGCAGGCGAAGTGCGTATAAAGTTGGGGCTGTAATGACCGTCGGGTTTTGGGGTCTAACTAGCGTGATCACGCTTGCACAGAACATCAAATCATTCTGCGCTGGCGTTGCGCCACACAAAATCACCCTAGTCACCCTAATTACAGCCATAGCCACCATCACCGCGACCCTCATTGGCGGCAAGATGCGTACTATCGTTGGCTATCTATGGATAGCTGTAAGCATGATAGCGGCATTTGTCCTTGCTACCTCAGCTTTCCTCGGAATGAGGTGGCTGCTCATTAATTCGCTCTGCCTTCTATTGGTCAGCTTGGTCAGCGTAGGGTTGATCTTTCAGGGCTACAAGAGATAGGCAATTATCACATCACCACATAGTGGGAGGGACTGCAGAAAAATGTCCCTCCCCATAGTTTTTCCTGATACAACGCGGCTATCAAACACTGGATGTTTGTTTGACGCAAGCGCCCCTCTATCTTAATTTGACTCACTATGGGCATTGTGATACAATGCGAGCGAAATTGGCTGTACTAGTAAAACAAATATAAGGAGAGATTAATGCCAGCCATAAACATGGGGAGAAAACTAACTGTAACCGATACCGGGGTGCGCTCGTTCAGAAACAAAATTAAAGCCGGCAAAGCTCGTTTTAGCTCTGAACACGGGATAAAACCCAGAACGTGCTACGTATCACCGGCAACCTTACAGGCTCACGGTCGGCAGGTCCAAGATTGCAAAGTAGCGGGAATCCGCGTCGTTTACCTGCAAACGTTGAAGCAAGGAGAGTTCTGGTTTGTAGAGCGGCGTGCAGGTAAGAGAGTGGAAACATAAAACCCAAACATCCCTATAACACAAAGAGTTCTACACAGTAATCACCACAAAAGCTGTGTAGAACTCAATTCTGCACAACAGACGCCGCGGACGTTCCTCGTCCGCGGCTATAATTTCCATTCAATTACCAATCAAATCCGGCTGATAAATTCGCTGTCTCATATAATCCAGCATTCTGTAAGGACGATAAAGCGGCGAGAGCGGCAAGTCCAAAACACCTAAATAATCAACTCGTTTTCCTCCAAAGCCCTTTTTAAACAGGGTGTGGCCGCTCCAAGCATGTTTTGAATTATCCGTGGGAGCAATACCCCAGAGATCATACTCCTCAACTTTGTCCCTTTTAAGCGAGTTCATAATTTCCCACTGTAACAAATAGGGAGCATACAAGTTTTTGGTCTCCGGCGTGATATCAGAAGCTCCCCATAAATAACAGCCCTGTTTACGAGTTTTGAGAATAATAGCGCCGGCAATAATTTGGGCTCCTGGCGGCAGTTTACTTATTAATGTTTTGGGTATGTCTTGATGCTCGTCTCGCTGGCTAGCAAAAAAACCCGCCTGCCCAACCGACCGACGGGGCAAGAAAGCTAGAAATAGTATTGCTTGACCGTTTGGAGCCATCAATTTGAAAGTTTTTTCAAACTGGCGCCAAGATCGGGGAACAAACCCTTTCTCGGCTGTCTTAATATACATTTCATAAAAAGCTTTCCAGAGTTCCAGCTTTTGACCAGTATCCATAACTACCTCAACGCCCTCGCGCGCCGCACGCCGAATCCCGTAGCGAGTATCCTTATCCATATTATAAATAATTTCCCCTGGTTTAGGTGTCAGGTCAATAATTGAAGTATGAGAAGGCTGGATGGATTTGAAATAGGGAGATAGGTTATAGGTTGTAGGTTGTGGGTTGTAGGTTTTTCCTATTTGGGGTTCGAGGCGAAAGAATAGTGTTTGAAGACTAGAATAGTTGTTCTTGATATAACCCAGAAGTGATTTTAGGGCTAGGGCTGACTGAGGAGAACTCCAATCAAGCACTGGCCCACGGGGACAATAAAGAAGATTAAACCCCAAAGGCAAACGTCGTCTAAGTATTTGAGCGGAACCAACAAGCTTTTTGTGATAAAAGATACCTAGTCGGAGCGGCTCCCAAATAATAGAACGTTTTACTTCTCCCCATTCCCACAATTGCAGAGGCCCACTGTAAGGGTGGTTAACAACGAAATTATTCCAAGTGTTACGAAAATCGGATTTGAGTGGCTGAATATGATAAGGGGACATCTTTAGGTTTCAAGTTTCAGCCAAAGGCTGATCCGCCTATGGCGGAAAAAGTTAAAAGTCACCACGTGGCAAGCATGTCAAATGTCATCTATTTCCTCATGGTCAGTCTCTGCCATTCTGTTTTTCAATAACAAACATCCCAAGTTTCGGCAATACCTCTCTAAACTTCATATTACACTCTTTAAACATATCTTTCCACCATTCGCTTTCTTTCACATTAATATGTGTTGGATCACGGAGGTAGTGCCTATTTTTTTCCAACAGACTGTCTTTAACACAGATTTGCAGTAATACACGTTTGCGGGAAACCCTGAGCATTTCTTTTATCACATTTTCGCATTCCCTCTCGGGAATATGTTCCATAACGGCGAAACTGGTAACAAGATCAAAATAATTGTCTTCAAAGAGTAGCTCGTTGGCCGGGGATACGCGACACTTGGCACGCACACGCCTGGGAACCTGATTTATTGCAGTTTCACTAATATCTACACCATAGCTGTCAATACCAAGCAAGGAGGTGAAATATACAAATTCCCCTTTGGCGCACCCAACATCGAGGAGCGTTTTGGGGCGGAATAGTGTTTTAATAGAGATGGCAAACAATGAGCCCTTGAGGTAGGGAAACAGCTTGCCTCTTTTTCTGAAATAGTTGGTGTCGAAATGATGACTATTATCACCCATTTAATGTGAAACCACGCAATTAATTTTAATGTAATAGCGCAATTTATTGCGCGTAAGAGTGCGGATTAAAATCCGCTACTACAGGTTTTGTGTCAACTAGAACGTAGTTCTCAATCACCTCGCGAACATACTAATAATAGGCAATAGCACCATTGATAGCAAGGTGATGATAATGATTACGCCCCAGAATTTGCGGTGTTGGCGAAAAAAATCCATAGGTTTTTAATAGCTTCGTTAGCCTGCCTCGACTCGCAGCGCTCGCCGACCCGTTGAAGACGAGGTGGGCGCGAGGCGGGCTTTTCAGCTTCATCATTATGACTACTTCGCTAGACTAAAGTCTAGCCGCTACTTTCAGTAACCTATAGCTTCATTAGCTTGTTAGTTCAATAGAATTGTGAATTATGAACTATGCGAATTCTAGCTGATCGCAACAAATTAGATTTTTACCTAATAGCTAAAAGCTGGCAGCTAAAAGCTATTTTCCATCAACTATAACTCTCGCAAACTTTCTCTTCCCCGCTTTAACAATCATTCCGTTAGTTATTTTGACTAAAGCCGCGGTCTCCCTTTCTCTGCTACCGTCTATTTCTACAGCATCTTGATTAACTAATCTCTTGGCTTCAGCTTTGCTGTTGGCTAATCCAATTCTAACAAGTAAATCAACAATGTTCATTTCAGTTTCATCAATTCTGACTTCCGCTATTTCTGTAGGTGTATCACCCTTTTGCACAACTCTTTCAAACTCTTTCTCGGCTGTCTGAGCTTTATTTTCCCCATGATAGAACTTGGTTACAGTAAATGCTAAAACCTTTTTAATCTCCATCGGGTTTTCGCCTTCTTCTATTTGTTCTCTGAAATTTTCAATTTCTTCTGCTCCGTAATCCGTACACATCCTTAAGTATTCAATAATTAGCTCGTCTTTAACCGCCATTAGCTTCCCGTACATATCAGATGGTGTATCAAAAACATCTATGGTGTTGTTGAGGCTCTTGCTCATTTTATGGCCATCGGAGCCAACCAGCAGGGGACAGGTAAAAACAAGCTTTTCCTTGTCAAGCACCGACTTCATCAACGTTCGCCCGACGAGCATATTAAAAGTTTGGTCCGTCCCTCCGATTTCAGCATCCACATTCATTTCCACGCAATCATAAGCCTGCATTAGAGGATAAAAGAATTCGTGCAGGTAGATGGGCTTTTCGTTTTTAATACGCTCCTGAAACATGTCCCGTTCAAGCATTTGCTGAACAGTAAAGTTAGCCGCTAATCCTATTAAATCCTCGAAGTTTAATTTACTCAACCATTTTGAATTGAATTTAATCTCGGCGGGGTTATCGCCGTCAAAATCCAAAAGCAGAGAAATTTGCTCTTTGTAAGTTTTAGCATTCTTTTTAACTTCTTCTGGAGTCAGCTGTTTCCTAACAGCGGTTTTATCTGTCGGGTCACCGATCAGGCCAGTAAAATCTCCAATTAGAAAGATAATTTTGTGGCCCAAATTCTGAAATTCTCTCAACTTGCGTAAAACAACAGCATTGCCCAAGTGAATGTTGGATGAAGACGGATCTACGCCTAGATAAATAGAGATTTGTTTACCACCCTTAAGCGCTTCGACAGCAAACTCTCTGGAAGGATAAAGGGAGGCAATATTGTAGTCCAGAAGATGGTTAAGTTGTTTTTCAGTTGGTGTCTCAATTTTCATGTGGTATGGACATAACATTGGAAAACCGCAGGTTTTCCACGTTATTCTTTTAAAGTGTAGAAACTAAGTTTCTACTCATGTCCCAAGTGCATTTTTATAATGTGACATCTTTAATTGTACTGTTAATTCAAATTAATCTCAAGGGCGAATTGTTGTTAATAAACGCATCAACAAGCGATAAACGTTTGTCGTGGCTTAGTGTAGAGCAAAAAAAGAAGAGCCGGCGCTGCGCGCCGGCTCTGGGTTGCGTGAGAAACAATTAATAGGTGTGAACGGGATGCGGGTTTTGGAGCCATTCTGCCTGACCCGATGCACAGTTTGCAGTACCGCTAATCACAAATATGCGTCTGCGCGTGTTGATGGTAAAACTGCACCCGCATTTTGAACAGCCCGCTACGTTAGAGCGAGGCTGCTGCTTCAGTCTTGCTCCACAATGAGGACACTTCGGCATCTTTCAACCTCCCTTTTCGTTTTACTAGACAGACTTGCTTATCCTAACTAATCCTACATAAAGAACCCTACCACAGTCCGATAGTATTTGCAAGTTGCAAAAGTTGGGGCTGAGAAATAATTAGAAGGTTGCGGGAGACTATGGGCGTAAATAAGGTTAAATTCACTTTTTCTCTGAGTACAAGAGGAACGTGTGTAATAGAGGTCGGACTTTTGCCTGTTGTGGGCAAAAGTCCGACTTTAAGTTTATAGGCTATAGCTGCGGCGCCACGCCGGGACCGGGGTAACGCTAGGGAGAGCAAGGAACTTGCGATTGTGGCAAGGGCAAGCGAGATGGTTTGCGCTTAACAAATTTTGTTGCCGGTGCCCGATGATTACCACACCGCCGGCAAGTTCTGCTAACAAGCCTATTATCTTGTCCGCAGGTACAGATCCACACTAGTGTTTGCTGATATACATTCATTTTTAGCTCCTTTCAATTTGCCTCGGATCGAAATTGCCACCCATCAGCCAAAGCAGTAGTGCCGAGGGACGGAAACCTTTGGGGGAAAGCCAAGCGGCGGGACAGCCCTGCGTGGACGTAATTGTTACCGCGCGCGCTATTCGCCACCTTTGCTGTCTTGCGGCACGTTCAAGTGGTTTTTCATATTTTGCTCCACCGGTCCCGCGGACCATAGGCCGCTTGAGTCTACAGCGAACGATGTAAACCAGAGGAGCGGCCTGGGGGATTAGTTGGCCCCGCTGAGCGAGAATTAGTGCCTGAGACACGGAGCCGACTGGCAAGCGTTTCTGTTCTTGTTTATCCCATGCCCAAAAGGGGATAGAACTAACTCGTCCGTCAGCACGGCGTATTGCATTTCCCCAGCTATTTAGGTCCTTGAGAACAGTCAGAATATTCCTCTGCCAGTTTCGCTGGCCCAGAAGATCCGATAAGCGCACTATGCGCGGCACGGGAATCCCAATTCGCGGAAGAATAAATCGGAGCAGTGCAATATTCAATTCCGCAACATCCTTGAATTTTCGCGAGGGAGGAAAAGCTCTTCGGAGCGCCCGAATGCGCCTATCAGAAAGTTTATACAACCCCTTTTCTCCGTCAGCAAGAGTCACTAGCGCCCGCCGAACATCGTCCCAATCACCACACACAACTGGACCAGCGGTAAATAATTGGTCTGGCTGAATTCTACCCCTAACGAGCCGGATACCTTTTGTGTTTTGCCCACGCGGGTTAGGTATTTGGATGGTACGACTGCCTCTTTCCTGAAGCGTGTCAAGGTCATGCAATAATAGAGTGCCTCGAGTGGGAGGAAAACCATCCCGCCTAGACACAACCCACAGCTTTGCCAACAAACCAGTGTGAAAATCCAACACCGGCTGATGTCCGGCAATCCACTTGCTCATTTCTCTTGCTCCTTGTTTTTCTAGAGATAATTTTAATGTGCTTTCTATTTCTTCTCAAGTTCCGGAAATGGTTCCAACTGCGGCATATCCGCTAAAATGACTTCCGCGTAGTCTTTTTTGATCATTAGACCCCAATAACGATTCATTGCCGTCAGGTACTCCAGTTCATATTTTTGATTGTGGGCATGAAAAAGCATTTGCGAGGCATAGCATTTTAAGGCTTCCATTTTAGTTTCGAAATATTTGGATACATCAACCAAGAACCCATTTGGAGGTATTCCCCGGGTATGAAATAATGGAAAATAATAGACTTTCTTAATTCTCCAAGGTGGATGTTTGGTTTTAATTGCTGTGGCAAAACCATAATGAATAGCATCCCGAACAAGCTGATGTGCCGCTTTATGGTCAGGGTGAGATGGATCGTCTGGATGAGTAACAATAACATCCGGCTTCTTGGTTCTGATAATCTCAGCAATCCTAAGACGATTCCCGTGCGTATTGGATACTTTGAGCATACCCATATCAACTACAGTTCTCCTAACACCTAATACTTTCGCAGCACATTCTGCTTCTTTATCTCTCTCTTCTTCTTCGGAATAATACATCCCTCTCCTGCGCGTGAGATCAAGAATTTCTACTTCATAACCACGATCAACTAAAGACAACATAATCCCTCCAACCGTTGCTTCTACGTCATCTTGATGCGCGCCAATGAAGAGAACGTCAACTTTCCTGTTAGTTTGGTGATTTTTCATATGCGGCATAATAATTAAAATTCACTAATACCCAATTGCTTTAACGCGTCCATCATAATTGTGGTATAGGCCTCGAGCCTCGCCCCTAAATTGTGCGACTCGCCGTAGACTTCTAGAAACTTGCTTGATCCCTCGGTATAAATTAATGGATGTGGAATCTCTAGTATCTGAGCGCCGGCAAAGTGGGCTTGTAAAATCATCTCTAACTCGATTCCGTAATTAGTGGTTTTTAAGTTGAGTTTTTTTAATGTTTCGACAGTAAGCCCAAAACATCCACAGAAGACGTCGGTAAGGTTTTGCCTAGTTACACTGTTAATGGCTCCAGTGATCATTCTGTTGACCAGTTTGCGCTCGGCCGGCGCTGTACTTTTGCAGTCAATTTTTCTTTGGTATCGCGACGACAGAACATAATCTGTCCCGCCGCGTTTAAGGATTTTGATAATCGTTTTGATATAAGCAGGCTCGTGCTGTCCGTCACCATCAAGTTTTGTAATATAACCATAATTCTTTTTAAGCGCATAATTAAACCCGCCAATTAATGAGGCTCCATAACCTTGCCTGTTCGGATGGTCCAAAATTAAACATCCTCTCCGTTCGGCAATTTGTCTAGTCTTATCTGTAGAGCCATCATTTACGACTAGCGTATCTACTTGCGCACCCAAACATTCGTCCGGCAACCCAATTAGAACTTTATCTAAGCGCTGTTCCTCGTTATAGGCTGGAATAATAATTAGAATATCTTCGGTTTTGGATATATTTTGATCTTTTATATTCATGTTGTTTTTCGTTAGTACACTTTCCGCTCCGGGGGGTAGTAGGCACCACCCCCCGTGCAGAAAGACGCTTACCCTATGTTAACGAATTTATGCGAATTAACGGTAAAAACTTTTGGTATCGCGAATAATCACCAATAATTTAAAAAATTTCTCGGTTAATTATTAGTGGTCAATTTGCGATATAAAAAAGCTTTCTGCCTTCCATTCGTATCAATTCGTGTCACCTAAAAAAACAAAACCTCCCGTTAAAGGGAGGTTTCTTGCTTAATTCTTATTTTTTTAGCTTCTAGCTTTTCTTAGAACCCTCCCAAGTAGTCAGATACTCCAAACAAGGAGCATGCTAATACTAAAGAGGGCAAAAAAACACTTGCCCTGCAGGGAGGAATTGTTTACTCGATTTAAGCTGGTTCGGTTATCTTTTTCAGAAATCATTTGAAATTCACGGGTAAATAGCCTCTATTAAATTAACCAATTAACTAGTTACCAAAATTACCCAGTTGCCAATTTTTATACCACAATGCGTCAAGAGTTGTCAAAAAGAAAATCTTCCCGGCTGAGACAGGATAATAGCCGAGATAACAATAATTATCAGTAAGAATAGAATGAACAGAATCTGAATAGTCTTGTTCTGTCTGTCTTGTTGCAGCTCATTTGGTTGGTTATTATCTTCCTGAAATTGTTCCATCGGTAATGATCATTTCAACTTCATGTCTTTTGGCCGAAGTGTCTTTGTTTAGCTGCTTGGCTTTTCTCCCGCCTGGCTTTCGCCTCTGTTAGAGTAGGTCGTTGCCTTCCTTGCGATCCCATATTAATAGGTTCCAAAACCTGCGACATCCTTGCTTCTTCAAGTTCTAATAACCGAGTTGTCGTAATACCTACCACATTTTCTTGATCCAGACTAGAAAGATAAGCTCGATACCGCGCCTCGCCAGGTTTAATAACGCCTGAATCAAATACGCCCCCATAATACTGCTTCATTAGCGAAGGCTCTTCGCGGCCTGGTTTTTCCCAAGCTCTAGATATTCCAGACGGTGTTCCTCTTTCCCTAGTTCCCCTAAAATTAGCTCTTCCACCATGATAATCAGTAACACGGGTAACTGCCTTACCTGGACGCACCCCCTTCGCGCCCGGCGGCCGAAATTCACCAGTGCGCGCATCCTTTTCATCAAACCATATTTGTTCCCCGGTAGGCTGTTCTCCTGTAGATATTGGCTTTATTACTGCCATAGGCATAAATCAACAATCAAAAACTAAGTACAAACAATAGCCGCGTAACTACTGGCTTAAAGACTAACAGCTTAAGGCTGTTTCTCACTTCTCCACCTGCTTTTTAGCAATATCACCAATAATAGGCAGTTCCCATTTTTCGTTATTATATGCCTTATACATCAACACAAACCAAATAACAAGAAAACCAATGTTGACGATAGGAATTATAGTCCATCCAATAACGGGAATAGCGCCTAGAACAACACTAACGATAATAGCGGCGGCGGTACAAAGCATTGACTGCATTGCATGAAAACGAACAAATTTGTTTTCTTTTTCCGTCATCCAGAAATAGGCGCCAGAAATGGCTCCCAAAATATAGCTTAACGCACCTGCCAGATTAGGCTCCATCGCAGTTGCGGTTTTAGAAACCGGGTCCACTACCTGTTGAACTGACTGCTCCTCGGATACCTTTTCGGTTATTGTTGAAGCTTCTTCTATATTATTTATTTCGTCCATTTAAATTCACCCCCTTCAATAACAGCCCCGGCAGTTGACCGTATTAAGCGACAGTTATCTGCCTAAGACACATTTATATGAAAAATTCAAAACGCACTTCCCCTTTCAAGTGGCAATAAATAATTTCGCCATCTAATTAGTATCCTATTTTTTCTGGCGCTGTCTGTCAATAGGAAAGACCCGCCGATTCCACACACGAGCCCCGTACCAATGTCAAGAGCGCCGATAGTAGCCCTTGAAAGAAACAATTGAGATTGACAGTATTGAGGTTTTTTTGTTACCTTGACTCTAAGGTTCTCTGAGTATTAATAAAACACATGAAAGGATTTTGCTTTTCTCCATTTTTTGAAAGGCGACTTTCCCAAACCGCTTTGTTGCTAGTCGCAGCTTTCTGTATCTGTATGCTTGCTAACTCTCAGAAACAGCGAGCCATAAATGTTAACGCTGAGGGGCTAGTTATGCAGGCTACTGCCAATCCCGGGTATGTCCAAATGGATCCCTCAGGTAAAGGTTTTATTTACGACAATGGAGAAAAATTTATTCCTGTGGGTCACAATGCGCACGCTGTATACAAAAGGGAATGGCAAGACGATCCAGTTACTGGCAGAGAATATATTTCTCGGTTAGGAGCACGCATTGAAAGAGATGGGTGTACAGATTGGTGTGGGGATGGGTGTTTACCCGAGACTGAAGGCTTAACCTATGACGAATGGTTTTCACAGTTGGAGGAATCGGGTGTCAACAGCCTGCGTTTGCACTTTAGTTCCAATGTTTGGCGGCCTGGTGTGCACCCTTTGCCAGTTGGTAAGTACAACGTTATGGATGAGCAGGTTTGCGCCATGCTGGATGGCGCTAGAAGTAACGCCGATGGGTTCCAGGATAAACAGATTGACGGGGAAGACTTAATGATAAACTATCCGAGTTGCAGATGGCCAGATTTTTCCAATGAAAACTGCGGCCCCCTATACGGACCAAAGCTACGCAAGAGTCTAATTACTCGAATGCTTGCATCTGCAGAAAGCCACAGCGTAAAGCTAAAAATTGTTTTTTTCGGAACAGATGGCTGGAGTGGTGACCCCTATGAAGATAATGGTAATTTTAATTGGAACAGCTGGGAAATCAATCCCTT
>Ga0180007_10005679_pt1 | contig 12489 bp, 11 predicted proteins | sample MM_PC_MetaG_FD_121122 | JGI IMG/M metagenome (GOLD analysis project Ga0180007, IMG submission 121122) | Groundwater microbial communities from the Aspo Hard Rock Laboratory (HRL) deep subsurface site, Sweden - MM_PC_MetaG | ecosystem: Environmental > Aquatic > Deep subsurface > Groundwater... | reverse complement strand
GATAAAATCAATTTGCCATCATTCCAGCGAAAGCGGGAATCAAGCAAGCACAATGGATTCCGGGTCGCGCTGCGCTTGCCCGGAATGACGACCTGTCCATTATGGTCATTTTGCAAGAGGCTCTGCATGAAAGAAAACCTAAAAGCAAAACGCACGCGTCACGCGCGCGTTAGTACAAGGATAATGAAATAATGGCCGGTACTATCTACAACAAATCGACAAGGGAGTTATTTAAGGAGTTCATTGATTCGTTCGTGCCTCCTCCGGCAAAAGGACTTGGCCTTATCGAGAGAAAAGCACTTGCTGAGGGTGGTCACTTCACGAGGCAAGAAATTCTTGCTTGGTTCCAAGAGCACTACCCCAAACTCAAACGTGGTACTGTCAATGCACACCTTATCGTAATGTCAACAAATGCACCAAGTCGTGTTCATCATAACCTTCGGCCAAATGGAGCAGACGATCTTCTGTTCCAAATTGATGGAAAGAACTTTCGACTTTATGTGAAAAATTCTGACCCTGCACCAATTTATCGACAAGATACAGAACTACAAACAGAAGAGGATACTGACGACAGCGAAACAAACTGTGGAGAAGCACATGAGTTTGCATATGAGCGTGATTTGAAGAATTTTCTTGCTCATAATTTACAAGTCATTAGTCCATCTCTCTCCTTATATAAAGACGGAGATATCACTGGTGTGGAGTTTCCCGTTGGTGGAAGATACATTGATATCCTGGCCGTCAATAACCGGCAGGATCTACTTGTTATAGAACTTAAAGTGTCAAAAGGATATGACAGAGCAATTGGGCAACTTTTGCGATATATGGCGTGGATCGAAAAGAACCTTGCAGAACCAGATCAGAGAGTAAAAGGGATGATTATCGCTCGAAGCATTTCAGACGATCTTCGCTTGGCGACCTCACGAGTGAAAGATGTTGAGCTGTTCGAATACGAGCTCTCTATCTCCCTAAAGAAAATTGAAAACTGAAAAGTGCTAACCAGGCGCTTGAGTGGATGCGAAGAACTTCGGCGGCGCTGTCGCGGCTAAGTTCGGTGGCGCACCACTCAGCTTAACGTTAGGCCTAACAGGGAGGGTTTGAAGATGGAATTGAAAGATAATGAGTTTCAAACGTTGCAGCTTAGAGTCAACCAAATTTCATCAGAATTGGAAAAGCAACATGCAATTCGTGCTGTAAATACTAAATGGATGCTCATAGTTGGCGCGGTAATACTTGCAGCGCTTGGATATACGAGCATTTTTCAGTTGCCGAGGGAGGCGGCAAAAGCGGCTATGGAAAAAATCGGACCGGAAGTCATCGAAAAGGCAAATAAAACCATGGCTAACCTAGGACAGTACGATGTTGAAGCGAAGAGTATTCTTGACCGCCTCAGAGACAGTTCAGCAACCACAATTCAGCCGGATACGCTCGCATTCTTTGATAGAGATGTTTGCCCAGAGGGTTGGGAAGAATTCAAAGAAGGGTCTGGGCGGTTCCTTATTGCTGCAGGAAGCGGTTATCCCTTTGGGACGATAGGAGGCAAAGAAAAGGTCTCTCTGTCGCTGGAAGAGATGCCGTCACATGATCATAAGAATCCGGTATATAAATATGGGAAAATGACACCCGAACTAATGACTTATGAGGCACTACAAGGCGGTGATAAAAAAGGTAATTATACCGATAATCCCAGGCCAACAGCCAAAAGTGGAGAAGGAAAGCCGCATGAGAATATGCCACCTTTTCTGGCCCTCACGCTGTGTCGAAAGCAGTAGGTCGCATGATCAACATGGTTGAGAAAATTAAGGCCAACCACAGCCTCCACCGGACTTTGCACCACTGGTCAGCGCCGCATTATCTAAAGATGAAATGGAACTCACCTCACCCACGGCCGCTCTTTGACGAATTACTCCCTTGAACCCCCTCTTACTCCTGTGTTCAGTGCCATACCAGGCAAGAAGTAATTTTTAGTTTTCTATATTACTTTCAAAGTAATAATAATTTTTCTCAAATAGTTGAAGTTTTGTTTGGGATGATTATATTCTTATCAGAAACAATAACTTTTATCAATAATGATCCTAGCCTCACTGGTTGTAATAAAGGGAGGTGGTAATCTGTTTGATATTGAAAGTAGTAGCAGAAAATTGGCAAGAGACGAGGACGGATTCTTTCTGCATTCAGAAGACTGGAATGAAAAGGTAGTAGAAATTCTTGCTGATGATAAGGGATGAGGGGAATTTTCTCCTGTCTGCACATTGAGGCAGCATAAGGCCAATGGCAGGACATCATCCTGAAAACGAAGTAAAAAATGAGGTGTACCATGAAAACATCAAAAAAAATGCTAATCAACTTAGTTGCAATTTCTCTCACAACCTTTTTCGCAGGTTCCGCAATGGCCGCCGGAAATATCCATTTTTTTTCCGAATATCTCGGAGGCGTTACGACCTCACAGGAAGAGGCAGCAGTGATTGCCGCTGATCGAGAGATCCAGAGGGCACCAGTGGTTATCAGTTCCACTGCTGGCAATGAATTAACATATTCTTCCGAATATATGGGAGGTTTTACAACACTCGGCCTGGAAGCACGAACCGCGGAAAAGGACCGGGAAGTAATGGCTAAACCGGCTATGGTTTCTCATCGTTACTAGCCCGGTGAGATCGTCAAAATAGCTCCTACACATAAAAGACAAGATCAGCACAAAGTGACGTGAACCGTGCATAAGTGCTGATGTAATCTGACGCCGTCGCCAGAATAAGGATGTAAGTGTTTCCGCAGAGTTATGACCATCCGCCAATTATCGATGTGCCCAAAATCAATTTGCCTCCCAATGTATAGACATTCCCTGCCAAAATAGATGTGACGCAGATCAATCTTCCTTCTCAGGCCTTCATGTCTGTTCCCTGAGCAGATACTGCAAAGCCGGTTTCTTTCCCGCTTCAGCCCTGAAAATTCTCAAGACCATGGGGACTTTTCCCATGAGGACAAACGGTGCGAATTGCACCGCCGCCTAGCTAATGATTGACAGTGCCGGTTCTGCTGCGATAGCATTACTTTCATGGCATAAAACAAGAGCGGGTATTGCTTCATTACCCGCTACTTCACGGTAATCAGATCCAAAGAAAGCAAATAAGGACCCAGCCATGGCCTCACCCCGCAGCCAGTTCATTGAACTTATCGAGCAAGGCGCCATTCCGGTGGAGAAGATCGGCGATGCCCTCAAGGCGGCGAAAATTACCCCCGACGCCAGGGCCTGGCGAACTTTTATTGATCATCTCCTGCTCTGGTTGGGTGGTCTGGCCCTGGCCTTTGCTCTGATGTTCTTTGTCGCCTACAACTGGAACGACATCGGACGTTTTGCCAAATTCGGGGCGGTGGAGGGACTGGTGGTCCTGGCCATTGTTGCTTACTGTAGGTTTGCTGAACATGCGGTGGCCGGCAAGGTGTCGTTACTCGTTGCAACCATCTGTCTTGGCGTATTGCTGGCCCTCTTTGGCCAGACCTACCAGACCGGCGCCGATCCCTGGCAGTTGTTTTTTACCTGGGCCATGCTGATGCTGCCCTGGGCGATTATCGGCCGCTTCCCCGCCATCTGGATCCTTTGGGTCGCTCTCATCAACACCTCCATTGTCCTCTATTACCAGACCTTCCGGGGTATATTCGGCTTTATGTACGATGATGAGACCGGCATGCTGTGGCTGCTGTTCATTTTTAACACCCTGCTCCTTGTTGCCTGGGAATTTCTGGCGGCCAAGGCCTGGCAGTGGCTGGCGGAACGCTGGGCCCCGCGCCTGCTGGCCATTGGCAGCGGCGTTCCCCTGACCTGGCTGGTCCTGCACTCCATCTTTACCCACGGCGAGACCAGCTTTCTGCCAGGACTTGCCTGGGTGACATGGCTGGCAGTCATGTATTTTATCTATCGCAGGGTGACGCCTGATCTTTTCATGCTGGCCGGCTGCTGTTTGTCCGTCATAACGGTATCAATATCATTTTTCGGCGAGCACCTGCTGCAAAGGAATTCCTCCGGCGGTTTCCTCTTTCTCTCTCTGCTGGTCATCGGCATGGGCGCTGGATCGGCTTTCTGGCTTAAAACCGTGCATCAGGAGTTGCAGTCATGAGCCGGCAAACCGAGCAGATGTGGGCGGCGCTGCTGCAGGCCGGCCTGGTTCAGGGGGCGTCGTCTGCAACCGGAAAGTCGGAGTCCCCCTGGTATGTGAAAGTGCTGCTGGCTCTTTCCGGCTGGTTCGCCGCGTTTTTCCTGCTTGGTTTTATCGGCATGGCTTTTGAGTCCGTCTTTAGAAACAGCACCGCATCCTTCATCCTCGGCGGGGCGATGATCGGCGGGGCTTTTGCCATCCTGCGCATCCCCAAAAATGAGTTCGTCGAGCACCTGGCCCTGGCCGTAAGCCTGGCAGGACAGTTTCTGGTCGTGGTTGCCCTCTTCAAGATTGCCGGGCATCACGGGCACATCGGCTGGCTGCTGGTGGTTTTGCTGCAGGCGCCCCTGGCCGTGGTCATGCCCAATTTTGTCCACCGGGTCTTTTCCGCATTTATTGCGGCCTTCTCGTTGAACATGTTCCTGGGTTTCCAGGGCTGGCCGAATCTCGTCGACGGCCTGATCATGCTCCTGGCTGCCTGGTGCTGGCTCAACGAATTCCGCTATCCCCAGCAGATGCAAAGAATTCGGGCCATCGGCTATGGCCTGGTGCTGGCCCTGATTGTGCTGAAAGGGATGGCATTGCTTGGATCGCAAATGACGGAGTGGTTTTTTTCCGGGAAGCAGGCGGAGTTATGGATCAAACCCTACATTGGGGAAGTGCTTACCGGGCTGGTCGTGCTGTACGTGGTCTGGCAGTTATTGGAACGGCATGGCCAGGGGATTTCCGGAAGCATTTCGGTGCCGGCCCTGGTGGCCGCCTTGCTGGTCAGTACCCTTTCAGTGGAGGTCACGGGCCTTACCGCGGGGCTGGTGATCATGCTCTTGGGTTTTAGCGGCGCCAATCGCGTGCTTCTGGGTTTAGGCATTGGGGCACTGCTTATTTATATCTCATCTTACTATTACCTGCTTGATGTCACCCTGCTGGTCAAGTCCGGGACCCTGCTTGCCGCCGGGGTGGCGCTGCTTGGAATGCGCTGGTTGCTGGTAACCATGCTGCCGAAGGACCGGGAGGTGGACCATGTCTAAGAAAATTGCTCTCGTTTCTCTGGTGATTATCCTGGTCTTGGTGAACTGGTCCATTGCCGGCAAGGAAAAACAACTGACCAGCGGAAAAGTCGTCTATCTTCATCTCGCACCCGTGGACCCGCGCTCTCTCATGCAGGGTGACTACATGGCCCTGGGTTTCCGGCTGGCCGATGAAGTGTATAAGGCCTTGCCCAAGACCGAGGATGCCAAACGGTGGGGCCATGGTGTGGCCTCGTCGGACGGTTATGTGGTGGTGAGTCTTGATAAACGTGGTATCGGTTCTTTCAAGGGCCTTTGTAAAGACCAGGTTTTGTCTGGGGATGATATGAAGATGCGCTACCGGGTGCGTAATGGTGCGGTCAAGTTTGCCACCAATGCCTATTTCTTTCAGGAAGGCCAGGGAGAATACTATCAACCGGCCCGTTATGGACAATTCCGGGTGGATGACAGGGGAGAGGTGCTGCTGGTGGCCCTGTATGACAAGGACCTGAAGAGGCTTATGCCGGACGGTAAAGAATAATCAAAAGCGCGTATTTAAAATCTGTTTACCCATCCATGCAACATGTTCATTTCGCGGGATTTTTTTTCCATGCATATGGGGTAGCAATGACATGGGAATTCCGTGGCCGCCATTCTTAATCATTGACACCCTAAAGGGAAAATAGGTATTTGTCCTGTAAATTGCGGACAGAGATCGTCCAACGGCCAAGCCGGCCATCCGGAAGAAAAAAATGTTTTTCAAGGAAGCCTGAATAAAAAATGACGAAAAAATCCATACCAACGCCGATCTGTTCAACCTGTGGGGTGCCCGGCGGCACAAGCTTTACAAGCGGCGAAACCTTCTATGTCTGCCCGAATTGCGGTACGGAAATGAAATATCTGCACTCTGGGGGGATGTTGTTTGCCGGCGGCAGTGAAGTGAAAAAAAATAATGGCTGGATAACGACCTTTTCCATGTTCAGCTCGGAACTCTCTACCGGTCGGGTAATGATCGGAGCTGGGGTTCTGATCCTGGTGTTGACCATTTCTTTTTTATTTCTTCAGAAAACAGGGGTTGAAAATGCCTTGTGGTGTGCAGGAGCAGGCATTGTCCCGATCATCCTCGGCGCAAGAAAATCTATGAAGCAGAAGAAAAAAATGCAGATAGTCAGAGAAGATTATCCCTACTGGAAGAAAAATTAAATCTGTATCCCGGTCTTAAGTTAACGCCATTGAGTGAAAAATATAAAATTACTCCCTTTTTGCTATTATGCCTTGGAAATGCCCGGAATGCGATTCTGTCAATATTGATGACGACATTACGATATGCAATTGCGGTTATAGAATTGACAGCGGCAAAGCAGAAATTATAGCAGAACCCAGCCCTGAAGTAGAAGAGAACTGGGAAAAGGTGGCATATGCCTTTACCAGCCTTTTGATCCCGATATTTTTTGCTTTTTCAGTATTTATGGGCGTAATGTCCGGGTTTCTTTCCATCATTTATACGGCGGCTTTTATTTGTTTATGCGTGGCCGTTTTATGCCTGAGGACAATCAGGGGAAAAAAGAGCTCGGTCAGGGTGAGACAACTGGCCTATCTGGGAGGGGCCGTAAATTCCGCCTGTGTGCTGTTTTTTTTGTCCGGTTGCTCATTTACCCATGAATATGGGCCATATCAAGGGAAGGTGATCGATAAGGAAACCGGACAACCCATTGCAGGAGCTGTCCTCACCATGAGAGTTTATACTACTACTCCGACTGCCGGCGGTCCTTTTGCCAGTTTTGCCTATGCGGCAGAGACGATAACCAATGAAGATGGTGAATTCTCCGTGCCGGCACATCGCTTGAAGAAACTCAGCCCCTGGACCCGTTGGCATAATGAAGATATCCTTATTTTTAAACCCGGTTACGCCTGTTATCCCGGCAAGGATTCCGAGCCGGATCTTTTTCCAAGCCGCACCCTGCCGGCAAACCAATTTGTGACAATCAAGCTTCCCAAGTTAAAAAATCTCGAAGAACGAAAAAAAAACCTCCCCTGCCTGGATAGAGCAGAAGACCATTTGTATATTTTCAGCAGGTATTATGACGAGCAGAGAATGGAACTGGGTTATGAGGCTTGCAAGTTGGAGAATTATTATCGTCATAAAGGATTAATAGGTTTAAAGCAAAAAACAATCCTGGATTATCCCAAACCTGAGAAAAAGATCACTGCGAAATTTATTTCTCGGTATCCTCCTCCCTTACTGGGCAGTAACGGAGTTATTTTTGAGCAGTCGGAGAAGAGTCAGCAAAGAAATTATGGCGGCCGGCAAATTGTCATACCTCCCAGCCCCCCTGCGGATAAAGTTTACCTGGTCAAATATCAGAACGATGAGATGCAGGCGGAGTTGATCGACAAATTACAGCGGGAAGAAAGAGAATTTCAGCTTGAAGATGGCAGCGTTGTCATTCCAGAAAAAGATAGGCCTGCGATAGATAGGATAATAGAAGGGATAGACAATAAGTCCCATATGTTGTTTTTGGATAAAGAAAAAAAAGATATCTTCGTCAACCTGCTCCGGGCAAACAATATTCCTTATATTCTGCGCACCGTTCCAGATGTAATCGGTTATGACGTAATATGGGATTACGCGGATAACGACAAAGCGGAATTGCTGAAACTGCAGTTTTTCAAGAAAATATTACTTATGAACTAATGCCGTTGACTTAAGGCTTTTCTCCCGTTTCAGTAGCGATTAAACGTCATTCCGGCGAAGGCCACCCGATTTTCCCTTTAGGGAATTTTGAATAATTGTCTTTTCGCCCGATCGCTGTGTCACAGCAAAAATAAAAAATGCTCACATATACCTAATATGCGGAGTTTATATCCCTTATTGGGATGCTCACTGTTTCTTGATCTCAAACGAAAATTCTCATTATTCAAGGCACCCTTATATCATTTCAGTGGAATAAAGTTATGGATGACGTCTGCGCAAGGAGTATTTTTGCGAATTACCAATACATTTCTTCTCAGGATGATGTTTTTTTTGTAATGTCATTGATAGGCATTTGAATTCCGTGCCCTTGGTAAACCAGAATTATTTTGCCCCACCTACTGAACCGTCTTTTAATGCGGGCTAACCCTTCTCTATGAAAAACAAACTCTTTATTGATATGCTGCCCCAGCCGGATGATACCACCTGCGGCCCTACCTGCCTCCATGCCGTGTACCGGTATTACGATGATCCGATAACCATCGGGGAGGTGGTCAGCGGGGTGACCCACCTGGAGAGCGGCGGTACCCTTGCCGTGTTTCTCGCCAGCCACGCCCTGCGGCGGGGTTATTCGGCCACTATTTTTACCTTTAATCTGCATTTTTTTGATCCGACCTGGTTCCATCCCAAACCCGGCAACCTGCGCGAGAAACTGATCGCCCAGGCGGAGTTCAAAAAGGACAACCCCCGGCTGCAGGTCGCCACCCGTGCTTATCTCGAGTTCCTCGATCTGGGTGGCAAGATCTATTTCGAGGACCTGACCCGCACCCTGATCCGCTGGTATCTCAGGCGCTCCATGCCGATCCTCACCGGGCTCAGCTCGACCTATCTGTACCAGGCGATACGGGAATATGGGGTCAACGGGGACGAGGATGATGTGCGGGGCGAGCCGGCCGGTCATTTTGTGGTGCTGAGCGGCTATGACAAGGCGGCCCGCACCGTGTCCGTCGCCGATCCCTACCATCAGAATCCCGTGGCCGGCCAGCAGTATTACAAAGCAAACATTGACAGGGTTCTCTGCGCCATCCTGCTCGGAGTGCTCACCCATGACGCCAATTTTCTCATCATTCAACCAAAAAAGAAATGAAGGAAGTTTACGCATGCAGACGCTGATCGTCGTTAATGATCCCAAGGACTGGCCCCTGGAAATCGAGGGTATCGAACTGGTTGCGGCCCGGGCCTATCTCACGGATCCCCATTATGCCAAACTGCGCAAAGCCACGGTGTTCAACCTGTGCCGTTATTATCGCTACCAGAGTATCGGTTACTATGTGTCCCCGCTGGCCGCGGCCCGTGGCCATAAGCCGTTACCCGATATCACCACCATCCAGGACCTGAAAAGCCAGACCATCATTCGCATCGCCTCCGACGAGCTGGATCAGTACATCCAGAAGAGCCTGGCCCATATCCGCTCCAAGGAGTTCGTGCTCAGCATCTATTTCGGCCATAACGTGGCCAAACAGCATGACACCCTGAGCCAGCATCTGTTTCACCAGTTTCAGTCCCCCTTTCTGCGGGCCTTTTTCGTCTATAATGAAAAAAATGAAAAGTGGTTCCTGCAGAATATCAACCCCATCCCGGCCAGCGAGATCCCGCCGGAACACCGGCCTTTCGTGGTGGAGGTGGCCCAGGGCTATTTCATGGGACGCCGGCGCATCGTCAAACGGCGCAGCCACTACCGCTACGACCTGGCCATCCTGCATGATCCCAAGGACCCCGAGCCGCCTTCCAATGCCCGGGCTTTGCAGCATTTCATCCATGCGGCGGAATCCCTGGGCATGAACAGCGAACTCATCACCAGGGATGACTACGGCAGCCTGACGGAGTATGACGCCCTGTTCATCCGCGAGACCACCAGCGTCAACCACCATACCTACCGCTTCTCACGGCGGGCGGCGGCCAAGAAACTGGTGGTCATCGATGATCCGGAATCGATCCTCAAATGCACCAACAAAGTCTTTCTGGCCGAGCTTTTTGAAAAAAACCATGTGCTGGCCCCGAAAACCGTCATCGTCCACAAGGACAATGCCAAGGAGGTTGGTGAGCAGCTCGGGCTGCCCTGCATCCTCAAACAGCCGGATTCCTCTTTCTCCCAGGGAGTAAAGAAGGTGGAGACAGCCGATGAGCTGCGGCTGCAGGTGGGCAAGTTTCTGGAAAAATCCGACCTGATCATTGCTCAGGAATTTCTTCCCACCGAGTTTGACTGGCGGGTAGGCATTTTTGACCGGCAACCCATCTACGTGTGTAAGTATTTCATGGCCGAGCAGCACTGGCAGATCATCAAACGGGATGCCAGCGGCACCAAGACCGATGACGGCCTTTTCACCACCGTTCCGGTGGAGCACGCCCCGGACCAGCTTATCCGCACCGCTCTGAAGGCGGCCAATCTCATCGGCGACGGTTTGTACGGGGTGGATATCAAGCAGGTGGGCAAGAAGTTTTATCTCATTGAAATTAACGACAATCCAAATCTCGACGCCGGAGTGGAGGACGCGATCCTGCGGGACGAGTTCTACCTGCGCATCATGCGCGTTTTTCTTCGCCGCATCGAAAATAAAAATGAACGGGGGCAGATATGGTAAAGGTTTCAACGCCGCATATTTTTGCGGGCTTCGGTGTCGAGCTGGAGTATATGATCGTAAATAAAGACAGCCTCGATATCCTGCCCGCCGCCGATGAGTTACTGCTGGCCGCTGCGGGCAGGGTGCAGAACGAGGTGGAGATGGATGATTTTGCCTGGTCCAACGAGCTGGCCCTGCATGTGGTGGAACTCAAGACCAACGGGCCGGTGGCCACGCTGGCCGGTGTAGCCGACCGCTTCCAGGAGCATGTGGGCAGGGTGAACAGCCTGCTCGACGGCCTGGGGGCGCGGCTCATGCCATCGGCCATGCACCCCTGGATGGATCCGCTCCGGGAGACAAAGCTTTGGCCCCACGGCAGCCGGGTCATCTACGAGGCATATAACCGCATCTTCGGCTGCCAGGGGCACGGCTGGTCCAATGTGCAGTCCACCCATCTCAACCTGGCATTTAACGGTGACAAGGAATTCGGTCGGCTGCATGCGGCAATCCGCCTGCTGCTGCCCCTGCTGCCGGCGCTGGCGGCAAGCTCTCCCCTGGTGGACGGACGAGCCAGCGGCCTGCTCGACACCCGGCTGGAATATTACCGCTCCAACCAGAAACGCGTTCCCTCCATATCCGGTGCGGTGATTCCTGAGCAGGCCTATACCAGAAAGGATTATGAAAAGATGATTTTAAGCCGCAACTACGAGGATATCGCCCCCCATGATCCGGACGGCATCCTGCAGTTCGAGTGGCTCAACTCCCGGGGCGCTATTGCCCGTTTTGACCGGTCGGCCATCGAGATCCGGCTGCTGGATATCCAGGAATGCCCCATGGCGGACCTGGCGGTGGCCGCGGCCATTGTCGCGGCCCTGCGGGCGCTTGTTGCTGAGCGCTGGCAGCCTTTTGCCGAGCAGGCGGCCTTTGGCGTGGCCCCCCTGGCCGAGCTGTTTCTTTCCGTCATTCGCGATGCCGACAGCACGGTGATAACTGACCGCAATTTTCTCGGCCTTTTCGGTATGCAGGAGGAAAAGATGACCGCCGGCGAGTTCTGGCAGACCCTGGTGGAAAAAAACATGGAGCCAGACGACCCGTACCGGCCCGCACTTGATGTCATTCTTCGCCAGGGGCCACTGGGCCGCCGCATCCTCAAGGCGGTGGACAGCGATTTCTCCCACGGAAAACTGCAGGAGGTCTACGCCAGGCTCTGTTCCTGTCTTGAGGCGGGGGAGATGTTTGTGGGTTGAGTTGTATCTTTTTTGAGGAGTAGACATCCAAAGATTTGAAGATGATGAGAAACAAGTAAATTCGATGTGGCAATCTTAAAGCTGAAAACCAAGTGCAGTAACGGGGCCAAGGACGATGCCGCGAAGCGCCTCCGCCCAAGGCCCGCCGTCTACTCAAGCGCATGATTCGGCGATTTTTATTATGTGGGTATGCACTTGACTCCAGTTAAGGACAAACTCACCTAATGAGTTTACGGATGTTTGCCTGCTCTAAATGTTTGGCCTAACTACGTTCATGGTGTCAGAATCAAATTGCCCATCACGAGTAAAAAAAATGCCGCGATACCAGTGTGTTACCTTTATATCAGGATCAGAAGCATCCCTGCTGCAAACTCTGCTGCCAGTCAAGTTTAGGGTTTGATGACAGCTTCCGACAGCTGGGATACAAAAAATCTGAGAAATAGCAATGGCTGGAGTCAGTGCATACCCACATTTTATTATTTTATGGACGTCCCCTTGGCCCCCTTATTTCCGAGGAGACGACAGGATCACTCTCTTTGTGAGAGGTTGCGAGAACTCAGTTGTGGCTTCGTGACGGGTGCCTACTCCCCTTTTCCGTTTTCCTCGTCTTCCTTTTCAGGGTTGGCGGGAACCGTATCTACTGATTTCCGCAGGGAGGACGCCACCTCCGGCAGAAACTCCTTGAAGGATTCTCCATAGATCTCCCATATTGCGACAAACAGCGCAGCAAGTATGGGTCCCACCATAATACCGATGAGCCCGAACATGGAG
>Ga0180007_10005678_pt1 | contig 12489 bp, 18 predicted proteins | sample MM_PC_MetaG_FD_121122 | JGI IMG/M metagenome (GOLD analysis project Ga0180007, IMG submission 121122) | Groundwater microbial communities from the Aspo Hard Rock Laboratory (HRL) deep subsurface site, Sweden - MM_PC_MetaG | ecosystem: Environmental > Aquatic > Deep subsurface > Groundwater... | reverse complement strand
TCGAAATTTTTTGTATCACAAAAATCTGCCTTTTGTGAAAGTGTTCGTTCATACCACATCCTTTAGGGTGTGGTAGAACACTTTCGGCAGATTTTTCATGATTTTCTATTTTTTTTATAGACTTTTTCAGCAAAGTCAATGGCTTTTTGAAGATCATTAGGTGTACAATTTTCTCCAATAATTCTTGTAGTGAAATCACAACAACTGTACAATAAATCTTCTTTATCTTTATTCTCTCTTTTTTTGAATTTATCACTTCTATGTCCAAGACTTTCATCTACATATGGTGTGGATGGTGGGTTAAGTCCTGGTGCAATAGAATCTCCAAAATCAAAAATACATGAATCTCTACCAATATTAATTGGTAGGAAATTTCCGTGAGTCATTTCAAGATTATGCATCCTAGCTAAATTTGAAGCTACCATTTCAATCCACCAATGGTGATATTCATCTAAATCTTTCCAATCATTAATTGTATTGTCTTCTTCATAAAATTGAATTAAATCTTCTATGCCTGCTTCTTCAACTCTCATAGGATCCTTCATACCTCTGAAAGATAATGCTGTGGTAAACCGATAACTCAGATTGCCATCATTGTCAAACCTATCTAAATCATTTAAATTATTTACATCTACAATAGTTCCGTCTTTTTCAATAACTTCTTTTAATTCAACAACAGCAATCGGAACAAAAGTTCTAGTTATACCTCTTTCTCTTAGCCAATTACAAACATCAAATTGATGTTGTGCTTCTCCTAAAAAGTATAAACCTACTGAGTGACAAGCAGCATATTGTTCATCATTCCAATTTCTTAAGAATATTTTCCCATTATCTGTATCTGCTAATACGCCTTCCAATATTTCATTACCTTTTTCATCAACAGGGTCTGGTTTTCCACCACAAGCAAAAGGATAACTTAAGTTGACTTCTAAGACCATCCTTTTTCCTTCATGTAAAGGACCATAACCAGCCATCATTGCTTCGCGTGGATGTCCACAACCTTTAATTCCAACATAAGGTAAGACTCTTCCAATTTCATCTTCTAACCCTCCTTGTTGCCACATTAATTCTCTTCCATGATATTTTAACCCTTCAAGCTTAAGAGAAGAATCTCCATTTGGGGAATAATTTACAAAAATACCAGAATTGTTTTGTTCTCTTCCAGAAACCAACACTTCATGCAATAATCCACTTGAAGGCATTCTTATTTTATTATTAATTCTATCAATAGACCCTCTTACAATTGATACTTCTTGATAAAAATGTGGTTGCATAATTTAAACTCAGAATTAACGTTTTTTTTAAATGTTACTATTATTTCCTTACTAATAGTAACAAAAAGAAAAAATTAGAACGATTAAGAAATAAAAAAATTGTGTGGAATTTAATATCTGCTACTAGCTTCAGTTACATAATCTGGTTCTTTTATGCAACCGGGTTTAAGTTCATAGATTCCTTCGTTTTTAAGAGGATCTAGGTTTTTTGCACCGTACAATTCTCTTTGATCCTTATTTTCAACAAGTCTTGCAATGTCTTCACATTCTGCCATTTTTTTAATCACCAAATTTATCTAATCACATTAATTATATAAAGTTTTTTGTTAAATCCTAATAGAATTTAATATATTCCAATCAATCTTTAACATAACAACCATTAAAAACTACCTAACCAAAAATATACTTTCTTCAAAAGATAAGGTTTTAAAACATATTACTAATTCTTCAGTTATGGAAATAACTGTTGGTGAAGTTAAAGAAGGTCTTGAGTCAATAACAGGAGTTCCAGGAATTGTTATTTTTGGGAGAGACCGTTCATTAATTCCAGAACTTTACCAAGCAATTAGCAGAAATTATGTTGACAATAAGTGGCAAGAAGCTCCTCCTGAAAAATCTGTTCACCAAGAAGTAGCAGATGCTTACCGGGCTCTTGCAAAGGTATACAATATAATTACCAGTGATTCTCTAGAGGAATTAAGTGAAGAAGAAACAGAGTGGTGTATAGGAGAATCTATTGAAAGTGAAACCAGCGTGGGAACAATTGATCCAGACTAATAAGAAAACTTTATATCTAACTTCTTCTTCTTCTTCATTTCAAGTATGGTCAAGATAATATCATGGAACGTTAACGGGTTTAGAGCTATTCTTAAGAAAGGGTTTACTGATTGGTTCAAAAAAGAACAGTTTGACTTTCTTATGCTACAAGAAACTAAAACTCAAGAAATTGATTTGCCGTTATCCCTTTCAGAAAAATCTTCTAAATATCAATTATATTACAATTCTGCAAAAAAGAAAGGTTATGCAGGTACTGCTATCTTTAGTAAACACAAACCAGAAAATGTAACTTATGGTATTAATCAGAAAAATCATGATAATGAAGGCCGAGTTGTTACTTTAGAATTTGCTAAATTCTTTTTGGTTGATGTTTATGTTCCAAATTCTGGTCGAGGTTTACCAAGGTTAGATTATCGGAAAGAATGGGACCTAGCGTTTCTTAAATATCTAAAAAAGTTAGAAAAGAAAAAGCCAGTAATTATTGGTGGAGATTTTAATGTTGCGCACGAAGAAATAGATTTGGCAAGACCTAAACAAAACTATAACAAAACTGCTGGGTTTACACAGACAGAAATTGACGGGTTTGACAATTTTGTTAAAGCAGGTTTTGTTGATACTTTCCGTTATCTTCATCCAAAAAAGGTTGAGTACAGTTATTGGAGTTACCGGTTTAATGCTAAGGCAAATAATGTTGGCTGGCGGGTAGATTACTTTTTAGTTAGTGATAAGATTAAGAATAAGGTTAAAGCTGCCGAGATCCTTACTGATGTTAAAGGTTCTGACCATTGTCCAGTTAGTGTTGAGTTAGATTTTTAAATTAAGATATTCCCCTAAGATAATCTTCTGTTTGTCTTTTTCAAAGATACAAAAACACAAGAAAATCTTTTAAATTTTCTGTGCGCAGAAAAGCTAAGCTTTTCTTGCGTTTCTAATTTTTAGTATGCTCTAGTTGCAAGGGTATTTCTTTTAACTTTAGTTACTACTGTTTTGTGACTAAATAAACAAAAACTTTATATGTGGGTAATGTAAAATATCATAATATGAAGGTTCAAACCAGTATTACAATAGAAGAGGAAGTTATGTCTATGATTCAAGACAATCTTAGAGATGGCACTTTTAGAAACAAATCTCACATATTTGAATTTGCAGTTAGAAAACTTATGTCTGGTGATGGAAAATGAGCAAATCAATTGAGTTTCTGAAAAAGAATGCAAAGAAACATGTTATTGATACAACTGCAATGCTAACAGAATCAAACCCAGCATTTGCGGCTTTTGAAGTAGGAATAGCAGGAATGTCTGATGATGTTTCAATAAAATCAAGATTTGTGGCGGCTGGTTTAGCTTTTGGGGGTTTGGGTTTAATTTATGCAAGAGGACGAGACCTATCGAGAAGGTTATTTAAGATAACAGATCAAACAAGTGAAAAGAAACAGTTTATTCATGATAGTCTATACAATGCTTTGTTTAGTGCATGTGTCGCTCCTCCAATTTATTTAGCTTCAGGTGCAAGGGATTGGAAGGAAATTGCAATTGCAACTGGATGTTCTACAGTTTTTGGTGCTGTGAATGGGATTCCACAAGGTTATGCCGTTGACGTTTATCGTGACTTAACTGGAATTAAAGATTGTGACAGAAGAGTATATCCTGATTATATTAAAAGACAAGGACTAAGAACTAAAAGAACTTTAGCCACGGGACTTGCAGTTGCTTCTATTGGACTAATGGGTTTGATTTATACAGCAACCCCTAACAATAATGGGCCTCTGCAAGAAAAAACTGCAATAGAACAAACAATTAACTATGATGCCCATTTATCTTTAGAAGAAACACTTCTGACAGGTGATGGAAAATGACAGAATTAACCCCACTAACATTAGACGAAATACTAAGTACAAATTCAATAGATGAACTTAGAGGAACTTATGTTGATGCTGGCGTCAAGTTCAAATCTGAAAAGAAATTTTTAAGACAACTTGGAAAGGATTGGAAACAATTGTGTAAATTAGAAAAGAAAATTGCTTCTCAGAATGAAAATATTCCTGAAACTATCCCAATAGTTGAAATTAATGTTGATGGAGTTAAATGTCGGCTTTTAGGAGTTGGTCATGCTTTAACTGGTGAACATTACAAAAATATTATACGTCAAACTGCTTGGGACGAAAAGAATGTTGTCCTGGAACAAGGGATGAGAGATTTTGTTTCCCTTGGTGGTCCTGAGATGAAAGATCACCTTGCTGCTCCAGGTTATACAAAGTATTATGTTAAAGGTTTAATTATGGGAATGGGTCTACCATTATATTTTCTTAGTAAACCCTTAGTTAGTATAGGTAAAAGAGTTAGCAAAAGATTGGACCCTTCACGATTGTTGGAAGGTTTAGCAATTACAACTTTATCATTAGATCCAATGATTTCAGGAGGATTCAGAGAACTTCCTGCTCATGTTGAAATAGAATTACAAGAGAGAGAAGAAAGATATGAGAAAAGAGTTCGCAGATCTATATATATGGCAGAATTTCTAAAAGCATGGGATGTTGAAGGTGAGAGAAGTACTGTTATTGGGTTAGGGCACGTACCAGAAATAGTTTACTTTTTACATAATGGAAATAAGGATGAAAAGTCTAGTGAACTTGCTCGTGAACATGTTAAGATACTTAAGAAAGATCGAGAAAGATACCGTAATTTAGACGAGATGTATATGATTAAAGGAGCATTAACGATTGCAGCAGGATTTGCAACACCTTATGCAATTGGTTTTAGTTTTAATATGATGAATGGTATGTGAAAACTAACTTAACAAGCATATGTTATTCTTACACAACCTTAGTTCTTCCCACCATTATGAACACATAAAATAAGGCAACCTTTATTAAACAAAATAACTTTAGTTCAAATTATGATAAATGTTAAAAGAATTAGTATAATCCTTATTATTCTATTACTATTACCCTTAACAGCTTGCACTACTCAAGAACCAGCACAACAAATTCCTGAAGACAGATATTCTATGCATTTTGGTATCAATGGCGGAGCATACCCGGACATTCATGAAGGAGAACAAGCAGTTTATACTGTAACAAAAGAACTTGACAAATTGGGAATGATTTGGTTAAGGCAAATTGGAAGAGGCTCAGCATGGTATGAAGTTCAGTCAGATAAAAATGTTTGGGACTGGAGCAAGTATGATGCAGTTATCAAAAACAATAAACATCCCTGGATTATGGAAGTGTATGGTCAAACAGGGACAGTTTATCCTTTTATTGGTGAATGGTCAAGGGAATATTTAGAATCTTTAGGTGGGAAGCAGGAAATAATGAATTACATTAAAGATCATTCTGTCGATTTGAACGATGCTGAACAAAATGCAGATGCTGAATTATATGTGAAAATGTTTGTCAGTAGATATAAAGATAAAATAGAATATTGGGAAATTGGTAATGAAGGAATTAATTCTCCAGACAGATTTGAAATTGTTACTAACACTTACATTTGGATTAAAGAAGAATTTCCAGGAGCAGTTGTTGTACTTACAGGAGTTGCTGGAGATAATAACAATTTATTTAATGAAGGAATTGAATCAATGGACGAGTTATTAGCAAAAGGTATGGGAAATTATTTTGATGTTGGAAATTTTCATTATTATGGAAAGATTGAAGAAGATTTTGAGATGCAACTTGAGCAAAGATATGATGATTATAAAGCAGTTCTTGATAAGTATGGAGTTGAGAAACCTATTTGGGTTACAGAAACATGTACTTCAAGTGCCACGAATTCTGTATTATCTGGCCCAAGTTCAGAAGAACTTCAAGCGCAACATGTAGTAAAACGTTTAGTAATTTTTTCAGCAAAAGGAGCAGAAAAGGTTCTTTGGCACGATTATAGAGATACTCATGAAGATAATATGTTTTATCAATGTAATCTTGTAGATTCTGACACAAATATTCCTAAACCAGCTTACTATACATTCAAATTAGTTGTAGAGAAGTTAGGTTATTATGAAACAGTTGAAAAGTTAAGAGGAAACAATATCTGGTTATATAAATTTGTCAATGATGATAATGTTGTTTATGTGGCTTGGGGAAGTGGCGAGCTATTGTTAAGTGATCTAGGTTTAGAAAAAGCTCAAGTAACACATATCATTGAAGAGGAAGGCATAACTGAACCTGAAACAGAAATAATACTAACTTCAGTTATAACTTTATCAGAAAGTCCAGTTTTTCTCCAATAAGATGAGAATTGTTAGTTTTATTAAGCAGTTATCTTTATAAAATCTCAGATTATTCTTATCTTCGGTGATTATGATGTTAAAAAAAATATGGATCAAAAGAGAAATTACTCTTGTTCATTTGTTAATGCTGCTTGCTGGAAAATTGTTTATTGGAATTTCTGTCGGGATGATTATTTCACATGTTTATTTGCCTTATACTTATCCTTTGATGGCATTAGGAATCTTAATCTTCTTACCAAGTTTATATTATGCGTTTAAAGAAGAGCGAGACTTGGAAAAAGATTTAGTTGAGAAACTAAGAAAAGGTAAAAAAAAGTTAAAAAAGTAAAGAAACAAAGATTAAAAGACAAAATAATCTAAAGTAATCAAATGAAAACTGTTAACCTTGTTTTATTATTAATTGTAATTTTGTTAGTGTTCAATTTGATGTTTCCGAATACTAACCATCTAACTGGGGGGCTATCATACTTCTTTGACAATTCTGAACCTTTGTGTTACTTTGAGAATGCTAGAGACCAACGACAAATACCAGTAGACCTTTGCTGTTACGAAATTCAGTCTCAGATAAATTGTGTAAAAAGTAATGGTTTTAATGTCCTAGACTCTAAAGGGCAAGTAAGTGGGTTTGATTGGAAATGTTACATCTCAGAAGGTTCTGAACGGTTTTATCTGGTTAACAACAAAATGTTAAGTTATTGTTTGAAAGAGGGTTATGATGTCAAAACTAACTAGGGGGGGGATTGCAAAAAGAGTAGTTGTAATAGATGTAGTAATAACTTCAATATTATTAATAACAATCATAGCTCTCGTTTTTCTTAACATCCAAAGTACTGGTGTTGCGTATTTAGAAAATCCTGACAATGTTGTTTACGATATTAACAAGAAAATTTTAGAATACGATTCTTTAACTTTGAAACAAAAGATTGCTCAGATGTTTATTGTGTACGGTGAAGAAGAAAATAGGTTGACATTTCAGAAAATGATGGTTGGCGGAGTATTCTTTGATGCCAGACCTACACAATTTGATTTTGAAAGATCAGTTTACAGTTATCAAAAATATTCAAACATTCCAATGTTAATAACTTTAGATCTGGAAGGATGCCGTAACCCATTTGAAAATTTTGCATCATTCCCAACTTTTAGCGAGATAGAAACTGTTGAAGAAGCTTACCAGGTTGGTGTTGAAGAAGGTGAACTGATGAAAGAGTTAGGGTTTACCATGAACTTTGCACCAGTAGTTGACTTGGAAGACGAAATTTGGGGTTGCAGAAGTTTTCCTGGAACTCCTAAAGAAATTGCTGCTAAAGCCAATGCTTACATTAAAGGTCTGAATGAAAGTGGAATCTTGGCAGTTGCTAAACATTATCCTGGAAAAACTTTAGTTAACAGAGATTTGCACCTGGAAAGTTCTTTTGTAGTGATATCTGAAGAAGATTTGATCCCTTTCAAGAGTGTGGTAGCAGAAAATGTTCCTGCAGTGATGGTATCTCATGCTGTAACTACTGGTGCAGTTGACACTTTTTCTAAACCAGGTGTTGTTTCTCAACCGTTAGTTTCTGATCTAAAAAATGGACTTGCCGGAAAAAGTTTCACCGGCTTAGTGATCACTGACGAAATTGGCATGTTATCTTTAAAGAACCATTATACTGACGATACTGGTTGGACAAATTATGGTTTGATGTTCACTGAACTATTTAATTCTGGTAATGATATGATCCTGGTGTTTGACCGCGAACCAGCCAGGGTTTATGAATTTATTGAATATATTGAGAAAGAGGTTAAACGTGGCGAAATCAGTGAAGAACGGATTGATGAGTCCGTTATTAAAATCTTAGAAGCAAAAGGGATTACTGTTGTTTGATAATTAATCTGTTCCTGCTACAGGAAAATCTATTGTTGGATTATCATTGGAGATGTTAGCTATTTCTATCACATCAACTGGTTCAATTAGATTTTCGGTTCCATTTTCATCAACTGTTTTTCCAGTATCTCCTGGGACCAGTTTACTTTGTTCTGGCTCTTGACAAGCATTACAGTCATTTATAATCTTGGTAGTTCTATCTAATCCTTCATTAACTTCGTTGATGTTAACAATGATATTGTTACCAATGTACAGAGCTACAATCATTAGAATAATCATGATAGTACTTAGAAAGATTTCAGCTTTATCTTTTGAAGTCCATTTGTATGCCATTTTATCCACTTTTATTTAAAGTATCAGCAATTGTACCACTCATAGACGCCGGAAAGGTTACAATAATTACTCTTTTTAATGCAAGTAACCAGTCAGTGGTCCAAGGCGCTTTGTCAATGAGTGTTAATAGCATCCCAACAACTAAAAATGAAATAATGTAAGTAAAAAAAACTCTCTTGATAAATTTTGTCCAATGTTCCTTAATATGTTTTCTATAATAAGTGTAATAGACAAAACCTCCAATGAATAGAAATGAAATTACTAAAAAGCCGATAAGATTTAATATCCGTAAAGTCTCTCCCAATCGCCAGGTTTCTTCAGTTAGAGCTACCGGAATGGCAAGTATGGATGCTCCAATAATAACTTCTAACAAATCCTTAAGGTGAAATTCGACTCTTAATGGTTGAATGATCTTATGAAGAATTTTACCTTTAAGATCTTTAACTGTAGTTATCTCTTTAAGTTTTCCATCAACTCTTACAACTTCTTTTTTAGTAGTTACAGTTTTAGAGGTTACTTCCCTAGCCATAATTACAATTAGAAAAACTTTTTTGGTTTATAAACGTTTGCTCAAATAGGTGATAAAAAATTAGTTTAAATAAAAATGAAAAATAAAAAAATCATTGTCCCCAAGTTATACCTTCTTCATTAATTGGTGTTATATCAATTGTTGCATTTCCATGCCCACTTTGTAAACAATTAATCTGAAACTTTCTTTTATTATTAATTTGGGCATTATGCATCAAAATCATAACTTGCTGATCATTTAGATCAGAACATTTCAGTCCCATCAGTTCACTATATGCGCTCATTTTTCAAACCCCTCCTTTGTAATAAAGCGTTCCCAATATTCGTCACGCTGGTCATTCCACTCTTCGTTGTAATCATACTTTCCACAATTTTTCCATTTGGACTTTTGTTTTTTTGGCCTAACCATTTGTACCACCCCCAAGTTGTCGTACAAATATACTTCAATCTAATAGTGTAAAAAATTAAAAGAAAGAGATTAAAAAAAGGTTAAAAAACATTTACTAACATAAAGTAAATTAATATTTATCATCATCATTGTCATCTTCGTCTTCATCATACGGATCATAATCATTATCGTCATCATCATCTCCATACCCGTACCAGCATCCGTCCAAATCTGTATATTCTTTCTTTTTCATTTGAATAACCTCCCCCATTTAAACTAGGTTAAAGAATCAAACAGACAAATAAGTACATAAAATTGTGGTTGATAATATTAACTTATAAAAAATAAAAAGTTAATAAAAACTACCTTTTTAGAATAAACTCATTTAGGGGAAATTCTTTCTTGTCCAGGATCTCGTAAAGCAACCCTACTGAAGATTGAGTAATGATCTTGTTTGTTGCAAACGGGTAGGATCCAACGATTTCAATCTCTCTAGAAAATTTAGTTTGTATCTTAGCCAAATATTTATCCATCTGTTCTAAATCTCTAAATCCCATCAATAAGACGTGGCTGGCGTTAGGTTCTAGGACACGGTACGCGTTGATTACATAAGGTATTTGTTTAATCCTTTCTGCAATCTGGGCATCAGAATATTTTTCCCAAACGTCAGGAGTAAGTTTGATGATAAGAAGAACCATAACATTAATTCCAATCTTCTTTAGGTCAAGTACAGGCTGGTAACCTTTGATAATTCCACTTTCTTCAAGCTTGTGCCTTATTTTGAAAATCGCTTGTGATGAGAGGCCAATTTTCTTTGCAATGTCGGAGTCTGGCATCTTGGCATGCTGAATTATACTCTTCAGAACTTCCTGATCATTCTTGGTCAGTTTTGGTTTTTCAGGGTCAGGTTTATTCATGTTGTCTTGGATATTATTCCTGTTTAAAAACTTTGTTTAGGAAATAAATGTTGTTACATTTAGATGCTTATTCAATAATAATTTAATACACCCTTTTAATCAATTAAGAAATCACTTTGATAATGTACATGTAATACTGGACCTGATTCAAAATATTGTTCTTTGTTGGTAGCCATAAGCCTTCTCCACGATTTTTCCTCATTCCACAGATTAACTCCATCACCACAAGTGAATTCATTATCAAAAGCCATTGGAACTAATTCTCTTTCAACTACTAAACCAAGAGTAAAGCCAACACTAGCATCTCTCCAATGACCCTCACCAACTTTAGCACCTATAATCTCTGCGATTCTTCTTCCTTGTGAATCACTCCAAAGCATCATTAAAGAATAATCAAATTCTCTTAGTTTCGGTTCTAAAACGTCAATAACATTTTTAACATAAGTTTCAGCTGGGCCAAGTAATTGGGCATGAGCTAGTTCTTCGCTGTAATTAATAAACAACCTATTATCTCTCGGATGTAAATTCCCAGAATTATGAATATATGCTCTGACTTGTGAAGCTATATCTCCTTCAGATCTTATTATATTTCCTTTTAAAAAACCGTGCCAAACTGCCATAAAGTTATTTTTTACTAAAAACTTTATAAGTTTTATGAAGAAAAAGGTATGCCCCTGCTGGTAACAACATTTGTGCAATTCTTTCTTTTCGAAAAGGATATTACAATTTGAATTTAATCATAATCACAACTGCTCAAATTAAAAATATTTTTTAATCTAAACCGCGCAGAAAGATATTTTGAAAATTGGAAATAAATTGAATAAAGATAAAATACTTCTTTTTTAAAGATTTAAGGCTATTTTAGTCTTATTTCCAAACTGCGCAAAACTACCATCTAAATTTTACTATACTGCGCAATAGAAAGATTTATATATTATTTGAGTTAACTTTACCCTATGAAAGAGATAGATCCAGGGAAATTTTCCAAATCTAAAACAGATGCTGCAGGAGTTATTTTAAGTAGTGGGAAAAGTTCAAAGGAAGAACAAATTGAAGCTTTAGATGTTTTAAATAATTGGAGAGCTTCTCATAGTTATCCTATGCATATCTTCAAAAAAAGATTAAAGAATGTTTCTGAAAAAATTGATAAAAATACATTGTCTGCTCAAAGGCTTAAAAGAGTTCCTTCAATAATTAAAAAGCTTCATAGAAGGTATAATGAAAAAAAAGCTACGATGAAGCTCACACAAATGCAGGACATTGCAGGATGTAGAGCTGTAATGTCAGATGTTGAATTAGCTAAAAAACTCTATAATGAATATTATATTAAAGGAGATTTAAAACATAAAAAGTTAAATGAAAAAGATTACATTACTTATCCAAAAAGAGATGGTTATAGGAGCATACATTTAGTTTATAGGTACAATAGCGATAAGGGAAAGGATATCTATAATGGTTTGTTAGTTGAAGTTCAGATTAGATCAAAAATACAGCACATTTGGGCTACTGCTGTTGAAACTGTTGGTTTTTTTACGGGTCAGGCAATTAAATCAAATGAAGGAGAGGAAGAATGGAAGGAATTTTTTAAGTTGGTAAGTTCTGCGTTTGCAAGATTTGAACATTGTCCTCTCGTTCCTGGAACTCCCACTGATGAAAAAGAACTTTATTTGTTGATTAAGAAGAAAGAAAAAACACTAAATGTAATATCAAAGATGAAAGGTTGGACAACCTCATTAAAAGCTTTTGATGATATAAAAGGTAAAAAGAATGCTCATTTCTTTTTACTGGAGTTAGATACTATTCAAGAGAAATTGATTATAACCTCTTATACAAAACAACAAGAAGAGAAAGCAATCCAAGATTATGCTGATGCTGAAAAAAAGATTTATGGTAGAAAGGAGTATGATGCTGTTTTGGTAGGAGCAGATACTTCTGATTTGAAAAAGGCTTACCCCAATTATTTCTTAGATACAAGAGAGTTCATAAAATATCTTAATAAGATTTTAGATAAATATTGAGTTATTTATCACTTTGATTCTTATAATCTAGAATATCATTAAAATAAGACATTAATGAAAGTTTTAAAACATGAGATTTTAACTTTTCATCTTTTATTTCAATTATTTTTGTTATCTTTTCTACTATAACTTTTAACTTTTCTTCTCTTTCTAACAAATCGGCTTT
>Ga0180007_10005676_pt1 | contig 12490 bp, 10 predicted proteins | sample MM_PC_MetaG_FD_121122 | JGI IMG/M metagenome (GOLD analysis project Ga0180007, IMG submission 121122) | Groundwater microbial communities from the Aspo Hard Rock Laboratory (HRL) deep subsurface site, Sweden - MM_PC_MetaG | ecosystem: Environmental > Aquatic > Deep subsurface > Groundwater... | reverse complement strand
CCGCGGCCAGCAGGGGCCGCCAGCCCTGGCGGCGCATTTGGCGCAGCACCCCCACCCGGATGATGAAGTCCAGCCGCCCCAGGTCCATGAGGCTCAGATAGCGGCCGTTGTTCATGTGGAAATACAGGTCCAGGTCGCCGGGCCACACCCGCAGGTGGATGCGCGAGGTGTCGCCCAGCTTCAGCGGGGGGCGGGCCAAAGCGGCCAGGGCCACCTTGGCGGTGCGTACCAGGGGGTACATGCCCTAGCGCCAGCCGCCGCCGGGGTCCATCTTGTCCGAACCCGCGATGACGTGGTCTATGAGCTGACGGGCGATGGTGGAGCGGGGAGGGATGCCGGGCAGCTCGCCGAGTCCGTACCAGCCCGCCTCCACGATTTCCTCGCCGTCGATTTGTATCTCCCCCCCGGCCCACTGGCAGGTGAAGCCCACCATCAGCGAATCGGGGAAGGGCCAGGGCTGGGAGGCGAAGTAGCGGATGTCCTTGACCCTGACCCCCACCTCCTCGCCAATCTCCCGAGCCACGGTCTGCTCCAGGGTTTCGCCCGGCTCCACGAACCCGGCCAGCACGCTCATGCGCCCGGTGGCGAAGCGGGGCGAGCGGCCCAGCAGGACCTTGCCCTCGCGCTGCACCGCCACGATCACCGCTGGGGACACCCGGGGGTAGGCCACCAGGCCGCACTGAGGGCAGCGGCGGGCCCGCTCCTTGGGGTCGTCTTCCATGGGCGCGGCGCAGGCCCCGCAAAAGCGGTTGCGTTTCTCCCAGGCCAAGATCTGCTTGGCCCGGCCGCCCAGGGCGGTCAGCCCCTCGGGCCAGCCCATGGCCAGGCCGTAGAGCCCGTGCCAGTCGTAGCCCTGGGGAGGCGGCGTCTCTTCGGGCAGCCAGGCGGTGTAGCTGGGCCGCCCCTGCCACAGGCCCAAATAGCGGGCCGCCTCCAGGGAGAGGTCCAGCTCCGAGGCGTGGCGCACCAGGGGCAGGCGGGGCGGACCGTCGCTGGTCACCAGGAACTTGTCTTGGCAATAGATGAACCACCAGACCGGGCCGCCGTCGTCCGGGGGTGGGGTGAAACCGGCTATGAAGTTCTCGCTCATGGCATCGCATCTGTTAGAGGATATATAGAAAAATATCACAGCCGAGGCCGCCGCGCCAAAAGCCCGCCTGTGGTAAATTTTAGGACCCATTCAACTCCTTGCCCCGGAGGCTCCATGCTCGCCCGCTGGATGAACTACGCCCGCCAGATGGGCCCCGCCTGGATCGTGAGCGCGGTGGCCTGCGGCCCGGCCACCCTGGCCAGCGTGGCCATCGCCGGGTCGTCCTTTGGTTACGAGTTGCTGTGGGTGGTCATCCTCAGCGCGGTGTTCGGCACCACGGCCCAGTATCTGGCCGCCCGCATCGGCATCCTGGAAGGCCGGGGGATCATAAGCGCGGCCACGGCGCGCCTGGGCAGGGCCTGGGGCTGGATATTGGCCGTGGACGCGGTGTTGGCCACCTACCTGGCGGCCATGGTGCTCATGAACGCCCTGGTGGGGGTCACCGGCCTGATCACCGGCCTGTCCTCGCCCTGGTGGGGCCTGGCCTACGCGGTGGTGCTGTCCGTCCTGCTCATGCACGGCGGCTACCGCTGGTTCGAGAACCTGTGCAAATTCCTGGTCATCGGCATCGTGGCCTGTTTCGTGGTCACCGCCCTCGGGGCCCCCCTGGACCCAGGGGCCATGCTGGCGGGCCTGTTGCCCAGCCTGCCCGGCGGCACCGCCCCGGCGCTCATGGCTGCGGCCATAATGGGCGGGGCGGTGCACATCACCATCATCGGCATGCACACCTACAACACCAACGCCCGTGGTTGGGGGGCGGGGGAGTTGCCCCTGGCCCGCTTCGACACCGTGGTCTCCATGGGCCTGGCCTTCGGCCTGTATAGCCTGGCCATCTTCCTGGTGGGCGCGGCGGTGCTGCACCCGGCGGGCATCAAGGTGCGCCTGGCCGGCGACGTGGCCCGGGCCCTGGGCCCGCTGCTGGGACCGGGCGCGGTGGCGGTGTTTCTGGCCGGGCTGTGGGCGGCCACCTTTTCCACCATCATGCCCACCTACTTGGCCGCCGCCTTTTTCATCTTCGACAAGGCCGGTCTGGCCCCGGACCGGGACGACCGGCGCTTCAAGCTGGTGCTCATCGGCGGGGTGCTGCTCAGCGCGGTGGGGCCCTTCATCAAGGGCGGCTTCTTCCTGCTGTTGCCGGTGATGCTGGCCCTGGGCCTGTGCGGCACGCCCATCATCATCGGGGTGATCCTCTACCTGCTCAACCAAAGGCGTTTCTACGGCGAGCGGGTGAACGGTTGGGGGCTCAACATCCTGGGCTTCATCACCCTGGCCATCACCACCCTCCTGGCCACCCGCTTCGTGCTCAGCAAGCTGGGGGTGATGTGATGGAACCCGTGCTGCCCCCGGTGGAGGAGCTCATCGGCTCCTGGACCCTGATCACCGGCGAGGTGAACACCGGCAAGACCGGCCTGCTCTCCCGGCTCATGGCCGCCTTCGCCGCCCAGGACCCCGGCCGCATGGCCCTCATCGACATGGCCCCAGAGGTTACCCGGGGAGTGGGCGGCAAGCTGAGCCCCCCGCCGGGGGTGAATCTGCGCGTCTGCGCCCCGGCCATAAGCGCGCCGCGCCTCACCGGCAAGACCCCCGAGGAGGTGCTGGCCCTGGCCAGGGGCAACGCCGCCCGCCTGGAAGAGGCCTTCGCGGGCTATCTGGCCGCTCCGGCGGCGGTGCTGTTTATCAACGACGTGTCGCTCTACTTGCAGGCTGGGGACCCGGCCAGACTATACGAGGTGCTGGAGGCCACTCCCACGGTGGTGCTCAACGGCTATCTGGGGGCCAGCCTGGGGGGCGGGGAAATGGGAGGGATGGAACGGCGGCGCATGGAGGAGTTGGCCGACCGCTGCGCCAGGGTGTACCGCCTTACGTGACCCTTTAAGCTTATTGCGACATTTGCCTCAGGTTTTATTTCACCAGCGGCCAACTCTGCGTTACAATGCTGGCCCATGAAAACCGATCTGCACAACGCCGCGCGGGGCCGGGCCTGGGCGATCTTCGCCACATGCCTGCTCGGCTTCAACCTCAGCATGTTCCACCGGGTTTCCATCACGGTCATCAGCCCGGAGTTGAGTAGCGCCCTCAACCTCACCGCCTCCCAACTGGGCGACCTGTCCGCCGCCTTTTTCTACGGCTTCGCCCTGTGCCAGATTCCCCTGGGCATGGCCCTGGACCGTCTGGGAGCGCGCTGGGTCATGCCCGGCGTGGGCCTGGTGGGGGTTATCGGGGCCATGCTGTTCGCCGGCTCCTCCAGCCCCGGCATGGCCGTGGCCGCCCGGGCCATGATCGGCGTGGGCATGAGCTGCAACCTCATGGGGGCCTTCTGCCTGTTCGCCGCCTGGTTCCCGCCGGGCCGCTTCGCCACCATCGCCGGGCTCTACATGTCCCTGGGCGTGGTGGGCCAGCTCATCGCCACCACCCCCCTGGTGTTCATGTCCCAGGCCCTGGGCTGGCGCGGGGCCTTTTGGGTGGTTTCGGCCGTGGCCCTGGTGCAGGTCGTCGCCCAGGCGGTGATTTTGCGCGAGCGGCCCCCCGGAGTGGAGGCCCCGGCCATGCTGCGGGAGAACCCTCTCAAGGGCCTGGGCCAGGTGCTCAAGCTGCCCGCCTACTGGATCATCAGCCTGGGCCAGCTTTTCCGCTACGGCTGCACCATGACCCTGTTGGGCCTGTGGGGCGGGCCCTACCTCATCTACGCCCTGGACCTGAACCAGGTGCAAGCCGGCAACGCCCTGCTCTGCGCCGCCCTGGGCACCATCATGGGCCTGCCGGTGTTCGGCCGCCTGAGCGACTCGCTCCTGGGCACCCGCAAGTGGGTGGTGCTGCCCGCCCTGTTCCTGCTCATGGCCCAGTTTTTGACCCTGGGCTTTCTGCCCCACGGCATGCCCGTGTGGGTGGTGTACGGTCTGCTGTTCTTCATCGGCCTGGCCTCTTCGCCGGGCCAGCTCATGTTCGCCCACATCCGGGAGCTGGTGCCCGCCCATCTTTCGGCGCGGGCCATGACCGCCACCAACCTCTTCTTGATGATCGGCCCGGCCCTGGTGATGCAGATCTCGGGTCTGCTGGTGTTCAAGGAGCCCGACGCCATCACCAGCTCCGGCGACCTGTGGGGGGTGTGGCTGTTCATGGTGGCCGGGCTGGGCTTGTCCGGATGCGCCTATCTGTTCGTGCCCGACAGCCAGGTGGTGAAAAAGTACCGCAAGAACCACGCCCGCTGAACCGCCTGACCACCGGCGGGCTGAATCCTCCTGCCCCCAAGGAGAATACCGTGCGACATGCCATCAACCGGGCGGCGGCGCTGCTGATGCTGGCCGCCTTGGCCTTGCTGCTGGGGAGCGCCCCGGCCCTGGCCGACGAAAAGATGACCTGGAAGGAAGTGAGCCACCTGACCCAGGTCCACAAGATAAAGGTGGCCGACGCCGAGGACCACCTGGTGGGCGTGTACGAACACCAGGGGGTGGTGCTGTTTCCCGATGGCCGTCAGGGGGCCTACGTAAGCCAGGGCCGCTTCGACGTGTACGACCGTGAGGGCGGGGAGCGCAACCACGACGGCTACGGCAAGATGAGCTTCAAGGACGGCTCCACCATCATTTTCAAGTGCCGGGGCAAGGAGACCTTCAAGGAGGGCTCCAAGCTGCCCTGGGTCAGCGGACAGGGCACCTTCATCAAGGGCACCGGCAGCTACAAGGGTATAAAGGGCTCCCTCACCTACGAGGGCGGCTACGTCACCGGACTGGATAAAAACGACACCGGCGGCGACGCGGTGCTCACCTACCAGGCCGAGTACACCCTGCAAAAATAGCCGCAGGCCGGACACACAAAGAAAAGGCCCCGCCGATTGGCGGGGCCTTGGTCATGGCTGCGTTTTAGGGCCGGGCGCGGCTCACTCGCGCACCGCGTAGACGTGGTAGCGCAGCTGGCCGTCCACCCGGCGCACCTCCACGCCGTGGTTCTCGCTCTCAAAGCCGGGGAAGGCCCCGTCGAACTCCTCCATCATGCTCAGGTAGTCGATGATCACGCTGCTGGCCGCGTCGAAACGCTCACCGGGCATGACGATGGGGATGCCCGGAGGATAGGGCACCACCATCACCGCGGCCACCCGCCCCTTCAGCTCGCTGAGCGGCAACAGGTCCACCTGGTCCCGCACCACCGCGTCGTAGGCCTGGGCCGGGGTCAGGGCCGGGGCGGGCAGGGTGTCGTAGACCTTCTTGACTATTTTGGCCATGTTGCGGGCCCGGTAGTGCTGGTGCATCTCGTCGGCCAGATCCTTGAGGCCCATGCCCTGGTAGCGTTCCGGGTAGTCGCGGGTCAGCTTGGGGAACACCTGCTCCAGGGGCAGGTTGGCGTCGTAGGAGCGCTTGAACTCGAACAGGGCCGCCAGCAGGGAGCCGCTCTTGCCCCGGGTCACGCCCATGGAGAACAGCATCAGGAAGGAGTAGATGTTGGTCTTCTCGGGCACCACGCCGTCGGCTTCCAGGAAGGAAGCCACCAGGGCGGCGGGGATGCCGCTCTCGGCCATGGAGCCGTCGGGGTTGATGCCCGGAGCCACGATGGTCACCTTGATGGGGTCCAGCATGGCGTAGCCCTTGGACAGGCCGTCGAAGCCGTGCCAGCCCTGGGCCGGGTCCAGCTCCCAGTACTTGGCCTCGTTCTCCAACTCCTGGTCGGCCATCTCGCCGAAGGCCTTCTTGCCCTTGCCCTTGGTGGGCTGCCAGCAGGAGAAGAACCAGTCCTTTTTCTTGGCCAGCTCCTTTTCCACGGAGTAGAGCTTTTTGCGGAAGGCCACCGCCTCGGAGATGCAGTCGCCGATGAGCACCTTGCCCCGGCCGTCCTGCATCATGCGCGTGGCCACGTCCAGGCTGCCGATGATGCTGTATTGGGGGCTGGTGGAGGTGTGCATCATGAAGGCTTCGTTGAAGCGGTCCGGGTCCACCTTTAGCTTGGGGTCACTCACGTGGCGGTCCTTCACGTGCACCATGGAGGCCTGGCTGAAGGCGGCCAGGAGCTTGTGGGTGGACTGGCTGGCGAAGAGCACCGGGGTGTCCTTCTCGCCGTTGTGGTCGTAGGTGGCGTAGCGCTCATTGTAGATGGGATGGAAGCAGGCGTAGGCGTACCAGGCCTCGTCAAAGTGCAGCCCGGCGGTGCAGCCCTTGAGCCCGTCCTTGACCTGGCCGGTGTGGTAGAGCACCCCGTCGTAGGTGGAGTTGGTCACCACGGCGTGCTTCACATCGCCGAGCTTGCGGCCTTTGGTCAGGGGGTTGTCCTTGATGCGCTTGTTTATGGAGGCCTTGCTGAACTCGTCGGCCGGGATAGGCCCGATGATGCCCTGGTAGTTGCGGGTGGGGTTCAGGTACACCGGCACCGCCCTGGTCATGATCAGCGCGTGCATCATGGACTTGTGGCAGTTGCGGTCCACCAGCACCAGGTCGCCGGGGGTCACCCGGCCGCAGAGGATGATCTTGTTGGCCGTGGAGGTGCCGTTGGTCACGTAATAGGTCTGGTCGGCCCCAAAGGCCTGGGCCGAGTTGCGCTCGGCCTCGCCCAATACCCCGGAGTGCTCCATCAGGGAGCCCAGCTCGGGCACGGAGATGGACAGGTCGCTACGCAGGGTGTTCTCGCCGTAGAAGTTGAACAGCACCCGCCCCACCGGGGACTTCAAGAAGGCGGTGCCGCCGGTGTGCCCCGGCGTGTGCCAGGCGTATTTGTACTCCTCGGCGTACTCCACCAGGCCCTTGAAGAAGGGAGGCATCAAGTGGTCGGCGTAGTGCTCCACCGCCTCCATGATGCGCCCGGCGATGAAGTCGGGGGTGTCCTCGCTGAGCCAGATGTAGCCGTGCACCAGGCTGTCCACCGTGAGGGGGATCTCTTCCACGTTCAGGCGGCTGGTGAGCAGGTACAAGGGGATTTTGAAGTTGCGCTCCTTGGCCTGCTGGCTAAGGTGCTCTATCTCCTTCCGGGACTTCTCGGTCTTCTCGCACAGGTCCCAGTCCAAAAGCACGCAACCCACGTCCGGGCGGGAGAAGTAGGTTATGCGGCCGTCTTCAAGGGTGTTGGCCCCCAGCACCCTGACGTCCAATTTTTCCAATTCGGTTTTGATTTGATCCAAGGCGCGGCCAAGGGAGTTGGAGGCCCCCAAGTGGTCCGAGATGATAAGCACCGGAAAATCTTTATACCAATCCATAACCTCTCTCACTTTTATCGGGCGGACAATCGGGTGCGGCACGCACCGAGGCGCGTCGTCTGTTTTGATGGTAACTCATGGCTTGGGCGCGGAACAAGAGCGGGAGGGGTGGACGGACCCCGCCGCCGGGCGAATATCCGGCGGCGGGGGCGTGGTTTTGATTTAAAGCCGGGCGGGCCTAGGCGCCGCACCAGTCCTTGACGATGGCCAGGTAGTCCGCCGCCGCCTGCTGGATGTTGGCCACCGGGCAGGACTCGTTGACCACGTGGGCCTTGCCCGGTTCGCCGGGGCCCAGCAGCAGCGAGGGCACCCCGCCCAGGGCCCGGCTCAGGGCCGAGCCGTCGGTGAAATAGGGCACCCCGGCCGGGGCGAAGCTTTGGCCCCGGCGCTGGGCCAGGATTTCCAGCACCCTGGCGATCCAGGGATGCTCCGCTTCGGTCCAAAGGGCGCCCGCCCCCACGATGCGCTCCAGGCTGACCGCGTCGCCCAAAAAGCGGCCCAGCTCGGCCTGCACCTCGTCGGGTTCCAGGCCGGGGATCAGGCGCAGGTCCACGGTGAACTCGGCCTTTTCGGGCACCACGTTGGTGGCCCGGCCCCCGCTGATGGTCCCCACGTTCAGGGTGGCCCGGCCCAGTACCGGGTGGGGCTGGGCGGCGAACTGGTAGGCGGCCAGCTGGCTCACCGCGGCGGCGGCCTTGTAGATGGCGTTGTCGCCCAACTCGGGCATGGAGCCGTGGGCCGCCTTGCCGGCGCAATGGCCCCTCAGCCACAGGGCCCCCTTGTGGCCCAGCACCGGCAGGTTGGCCGTGGGCTCGGCCACCAGCATGGCCCCGGCCCCGCCCAGGACCGCCGGGTTTTGCACCAAATGCTCGGCCCCCTGGCAGCCGTTTTCCTCCGAGGCGGTGAACACCAGGACCAAACCGGACTTGGTGGGCTTTTCCTTGGCCAGGGCCATGGCGGCCACGGTGAGCGCGGCCAGGCCGCTCTTCATGTCGCTGGCTCCCCGGCCGTGCACCAGGCCCTGGGCCACCTCGCCGCCGAAGGGGCCCCGCTCCCACTGCTCGCCGCCTTCGGTCACGGTGTCCATGTGGCCGGTCAAGAGCAGAGGCGGCTCCGGCCCCCAGGAAATGCGGGCCACCAGGTTGGGGCGGCCGGGAGCCATGTCGTGCATCTCCACGGTGTAGCCGGCCTCTTCCAGCAGGGGGGCCAGGACGGCGGCCACCGCCCCTTCGTTGCCCGGAGGGTTGCTGGTGTCTATCTGGATGAGGCGCGAGGTGAGTTCGACGGGATCAGGCAAGGGGGATGTCATGGTAATGCTCCAATAGATAGGCGCGGGGCTAATGGCCGTTGGGCGAAGGGCGCAGGGCGAAGGCCAGGGCCCCTCCCAGCCAGACCACCCCGGCGAATATGGCGATGCCCGTGCCGAAGCTGTGGTGCATGCCCATCCAGCCCAGGAAGGCGGGCAGGACTCCGGCGCCCAGGATGAAGGCCAGGGGGGTGGCCAGGGAAACCGCCACGCCCCTGAGATGAGGCGGGGCCACCAGGGACAGGGCGGCGAAACCCACCGGGAAGAAACAAACCGTCACCGCGGGCTGCACGAACACCGCCACCACCAGCAGCCAGCCGCTGCTCAGGCCAAGGGTCAGGGTGGCCAGGCCAGTGACCGCGAAGATGGCCACCAGGCTGGCGCGGGCCCCGAAACGGTCGTGGGCCCAGCCCGCCCCGAAGGCCATGACCAGACCCGGCACCCGGGAGGCGGCCAGCATCAGGTTGGCCCAGCTCTGGTCGAAGCCTTTTTCGGCCACCAGGTACAGGGGCAACATGGTGTAGATGCCCAGGCTGGCCCCGATGGCCAGGGCGAAAAAGACCACCATGAGCCACACCGCGGGCAGGCGCAGCAGCTCGGCCATGGCCGCGGGGCTGGGCGCGGTGCCCGGCTCCTCGCCGCCCCGCCCCCGGCGGGCGTAAGCCAGGCCCAGGACCAGCGACAGGCCGCCGATGAGGATCAGCACGCCCCGCCAGGTCAGCCCCTCCAAGAGCAGCTCGGCGATGAGCGGGGCCAGGATCATGCCCCCGTTGGGGGCCATCTCGTGCAAGGCCATGGCCTTGCCCCAGTCCTGGGAGCGCACGAAGGAGGTGAGGGCGGCCACCCCGGAGGGCAGGTAGAGCCCGGCCGACAGGCCCAGGCCCAGGCACACCGCGCCCAGGGAGTACAGGCTCCGGGCCAGGGGGGCCAGGCACAGCATCACCCCCACCGACAGGGCCGAGATCAGGATGACCCGGCGGTGGGTGAGGCGCTGGCTGACGATGCCCGAGGAGAACACGGCCAGGAAGTAGCCCACCGACATGAACAGGAACAGCACTCCGGCCTGGGCGTGGTTGAGCCCCAGGTTGGCCTCGATGTTGGGCATCAAGGGAGCCAGGGACACCCGGCCCATGAAGTTCAGCAGGAATATGCCGGTGATGAAACTCAGAGGCCCCAGCCTCTGGGTAAAGGCCCCCGGCGACAGGGGCTGCTCGCGCATAAATAACCTCCCGGTCCGTTAACGGACCTCTCGAATTGTGGACCATGCACCGCTTGTTGTCCACCACCCTTGCTTGACGGGAGCCACATATATACAGTGGGAGGGTGTACATTGCCCCGATCGCCATCAACGGCTGGAAAGGAGGAGGCCTTGCTTAGGGAAGTAACCGCCGGACGGCGGCTCATGGGCCGCCTGCCCCAGGGGGCGGACCTGCTGGAGACCCTCAACGATCTGTGCGCCAAACAGAACATCACCGCGGGCGAGGTGCGGGCCATAGGCGCCCTCACCAAGGCCGTCCTGGGTTTCTACAACCAGCAAAACCGCGAATACGAATACCTCAACCTGAACCGCTCCCTGGAGATCGTCTCCCTCATCGGCGACATCTCCCTCAAGGACGGGCGTCCCTTTGTGCACGCCCACATCTCCCTGGGCGACGAGCGTGGCCAGCTTTGGGGCGGCCACCTGGCCCCGGGCAGCGAAGTGTTCGCCTGCGAGGCGATGCTGGTTGAGTACCAAACCGACAAGCCCTTTGAACGCGGCTTCGACCAAGGCACCGGCCTTTTGCTCTGGCCCATGGGCTAGGCCGCTTGGGTTATAATCCCCCTGGCCCAATGGCCGGTGGGATATATGGACTTTCACTCCAGCCTGGGAGGTTCCCTTGCCCCCCTTGCGCCAGATTATTGTGCTTTCGTGGCTGTGCCTGTGCCTGGCCCTGCCCGCCGTAGCGGCCCCTCCCGCCGCCGATAAGGCTTCGGATGGGGCGCGCACCGCCGTGGCCCTGCCCGCCACCCGCCCCCTGGTGTTCAGCGGCTTCACCCGGGCGCGGGCCAAGCTCAGCCTGGTCAGCGAGGTTGCCGGGCGCTGCCAAAAGGTCAACTACGACCTGGGCGACACCATCGGCCCCCATGGGGTGTTCGCGGTGTTGGACGACACCTTCATCCGCCTGGACCTCAAGTCCAACCAGGTGGAGCAAAAGCGCCTGGTCAGCCGGGTGGCCTACCTGGACAAGGACGCGGCGCGCTACCGCAACCTGGTCAAGCGGGGCTCCGAGGCCCCCTCCAAGCTGGACCGCCTGGACGAGGAGCTTACCCAGGCCCGCCTGCAGTTGGAGGCGTTGAAGACCCAGGCCGCCATCCTTGCCGAGCGTCTGTCCCGCCACATCATCAAGGCCCCGCCGGGCTGGCGGGTGATCGAGCGCAAGGTGGAGCCCGGCTCCTGGGTGGCGGCGGGCGGCCAGGTGGCCCTGCTGGGCGACTTCCGCACCCTGCTGGTGCCTCTGGCGTTCAGCCCCGACGAGTTCGCCATCCTTGCCCGGCAGTCCGGCCGGATCATGGTGCTCCTGCCCCATCTGGGAGTGAAGGTGCCGGCCAAGCTGGAGCGCCTGTCCCCGGCCTTCGACCCCGCCACCCGCAAGATAGCCGTGGAACTGGAGCTGGGGCCGAAGCTGGAGTACAAGCGCGGCGGCCTCAGGGTGGAGCTGACCCTCACCGCCCCGGACCCCTCGGGCGCGGTGCTCTTGCCCCCGGCGGCGGTCACCGAGCGCTATCAGGAAAACTGGGTCACCCGCGAGGACGGCAAGTCCTTGCGCGTGGTGGTGTTGGGCCCCGGCCCCGGAGAAACGCTCCGGGTCAGCGCCCCCCAGCTCAAACCCGGCCAGAAGTTCCTCCTTAACCGTTAGGCTGGAAGCCCCGCCATGAAGAGCCTAATCCGCTTCACCTTGACCGAAACGGTTCTGGTCAATCTTCTGTTCATCATCCTGATGGTGGCCGGGGCCTTCGCTCTGCTGAGCATGCCGGTGGAGCGCTATCCCAACGTGCGCCTGGGCAAGGTGTTCATCAACACCATCTATCCCGGCGCCTCCCCCCAAGAGGTGGAGGCCCTGGTCACCCGCGAGATAGAAGACGCCCTGGACGACTTGCAAAACGTGGAGTTCGTGCGCAGCTCCAGCTACCGCCAGCGCTCCAGCGTGGTGGTCAAGTTCATCGACGACACCGACTACCAGCGGGGCTATGACGACCTGCGCTTCAAGGTGCTGGGCATCATGGCCGAGCTGCCGCCGGAGGTGGACCCGCCGGTCTTCAACGACCTGGACGTGAACGATTGGTTGCCCGCGGTGAGCGTGAACCTGGTGGGGGACCGCTCCAACCGGGCGCTGACCCTCATGGCCAAGCAGATGAAAATCGCCCTGCGCCAGATACCCGGCGTAAAGGAGGTGAAGCTCCAGGGCGAGCTGACCCGCGAGTTCCATGTGATGCTGGACCCGGCCAAGCTCAGCCGCCACGGCGTCACCTTCAACCAGGCGGCGACCGCCCTGGGCAACGCGGGCATCTCCATCCCGGCGGGCGACTTCACCACCCCCGGCGGCGAGTTCGTCATCAAGGCCGACGAGCGCTACCGCAGCCGGTCCCAGGTGCTGGCCACCATCGTGCGCACCGACGCCGACGGCAGCTTCGTGCGCCTGAGCGACCTGGCCAGCGAGGCCCGCCTGGACTACCGCGACGCCTACGTGCTCAGCTCGGTCAACGGCCAGGACTGCGTGAACCTGGCGGTTATCAAGACCCGTAACGGCAACGCGCTGAGCATCGTGGACGAGGTGCGGAAGGTGGTGAAGACCTTCGAGCCCATCATGGCCCGGGAGGGGGTGGGGCTGGTGCTCACCCAGGACTCCACGGTGAAGATCGACGACGCCATGACCACCATGGG
>Ga0180007_10005675_pt1 | contig 12491 bp, 13 predicted proteins | sample MM_PC_MetaG_FD_121122 | JGI IMG/M metagenome (GOLD analysis project Ga0180007, IMG submission 121122) | Groundwater microbial communities from the Aspo Hard Rock Laboratory (HRL) deep subsurface site, Sweden - MM_PC_MetaG | ecosystem: Environmental > Aquatic > Deep subsurface > Groundwater... | reverse complement strand
TTAGAAAAATAAAATATTTACTCAATCTCTCACAGGACCTTGGATATGGCAATAATGAAATTAAATGGAATGGTATTGTTTATTCTGTTGGTGTTTCAACGTATGCGTTTGTACATTCTTGTGTAAAAGAAATTAAATTAGCAAAACCATCAGTCATGGATTTAGTTCCATGGGCATTTGGAACTATTGCATTTATAATGGCTTATTATTCTATCGTATAGGAGCATAACTTGAGAGTATCACTTAAAAACCCAAACACAAGACAATACAAAAAATCTGAAGAATTTCCAAATGATGGTGAGATCTTCTATAGAGACGTGGCAATAAAAGCATGTGGTAGCTGTTGCCATTATAAAAGTACAGAATCAAATTGGCTTGAATTTAAATGCCTTTTTCATTATCGTGTATTTAAAGCAAGAATTCTAAATAACACTACAATAAAACTAACCCCAAAGGCATATGTATCGTGTAAATATTTTGTCAAGAATTCTTAAAGAAAGGAGGGCGATATATGCGTAATAAGCGTACAATGATTGATGATACTATGCGCAACCGTATCCTAAGTATGGCCAAGCAACAGTCTCGTCGTAAGGCAGGCATTAGTGCTTTAGAAATCACAAATAAGATGAATTCTAAGTACGGAACAAATCTTTCAGTGTTTCAAGTTAGTGCTTGTTTTGGTAATGCCGGGTATAAAACTAGCTAACATAAAGGCCAATAGCTAGTTATAAAATATTAGAGAGGGGATCTCCCCTCTCTAATATAATTATAGATAAGCATCAAGAGGTGTATATGTTGGCACAAAATTATGAAAGCGAAATTTTATGGGTATTGATGATGGTTGTTCTGTTTATTGGTGCACTAATATTTATTTGTAGTTTATTTTTTTAAAGAATGGATAGGAAAATGTTAAAAGCAACATTAAAAAAACAAACACACAAGTGCGGATGGCTGGCAAGCGTATGTACAAAGAAAGTTTTCGATAAAGACCCAAGCTATGACAGATACCTATGCAAAGAACATTACGACATGATTTTTATAATAAGTAAATTTGCTAAAAAATCTAAACTGGCGCCATATAATGATTAATCTAAAAATACATACCGTATTCTCTCAACGTAGATCTATTCTACGCATTAATGAATACGTAAATTATTTGGCGGCCAACAACCATACAGTGGCTGCTATCACTGACTATAATACGTTGTCTGGATCATGGCAATTTTCTAAGGCATGTAAAAAAGTAAACATTAAACCAATAGTAGGGGCAGAGTTAAATTTATGTTTTGATATCGCTAATAAAGATAGAATGATGTTTACTATCGTTTTATTGATAGAGAATGACATAGGATATAAAAATTTATGTAATATAATAACACACTCACATATAGATGGATTTTATTACGTGCCTCGTACAGATTATTCATTTTTGTCTAATCATAACGAAGGATTATTGTGTATTATAACAAATACAATTAGCGCGTTTTCAGCTGCAGATCATGATGGCATAACTAATTTTATTTTAAGTAAATTGTCTAAAGTTTTCCCTAAAAAACTGTATGGACAATTAGTCCCAGAAGATACTTTAGCAACAACGAAGCATAATGTAGGCGTACTTTCTAATGATCTTGTTGTACCTATACTAGCAAACAACATAGCTTTTCTTACAGAAGAAGAATACAAATATTATGATTTGCTTAAATGTATCTCTGGTAAGTTAAATTACTATTCTACAGATAGACCAGCGCCATCTAGATATGATCGTCCATTAACTGACGAAGAATATTTTAAATCATTAGACAGTATTCACCAAGATATTAAAATAAAAGCAATGAATAATACACACTTTTTAGCTGATCAGTGTAATTTTGATTTTAATACCAATACAAAAATGCCAAAGCTCGCTAACGTAGATGCTGCACAATATGTAAAAGATTTAGTAAACAAAGGATGGAAAACAAAGGTACTTAATAAAATACCAAAGAATCTTCATAAAAAATATAGAGAAAGACTACATTATGAATTAGCAACAATTACTAAATATGGCTATGAAGATTATTTTGCCGTAGTTGGAGACATAGTTAATTGGGCAAAGTATGAAAAGAACATTTTAATGAGTCACTCTAGAGGAAGCGTTGGCGGTTCGTTGATAGCTTTCTTAATCAATATTTCCGAAGTTGACCCAATCAAACATGAATTAATGTTTGAACGTTTCTTAGCACCAGAAGGGAAACGCGTTAGCCCTCCAGATATAGATTTAGATTTCCAGGCTAGCAGAAGACAAGAAGTAATACAATATGTTTTTGATAGATATGGCCATGATAAATGTTCCTATATTGGAAACATAGGAACATTAGGTCTTAAGTTTGCGATGAAAGACACAGCTAAAGCCGTTGGCATTGATTTCCAAACGGCTAATATCTTGACAAAGTCTTTGCCATATGGAGTAGATTCGAAATCTGAACTATTAAAATTGAGATGGTTCAAAAGAAAATATGAAGAAAATTCAGTACTAAAAAATCTTCTAGATTTAGGTGCCGGCATTCATGGCACAATGAGGCAACCAGGAACACATGCCGCAGGAATCGTTGTGTCTCCTGTTCTATTGCGTGATTATATCCCATTACAAAAAGTTAGAAGAACAGACGATCACATAATAACCCAATATGACATGAACACAATAGACGACCTTGGTTTTATAAAAATTGATTTTCTTGGGCTTACGGCTCTTGATACTATTAGTAATACAGTATGTATGATTGGGAAGAATCCAATAACAACTGTCTATGATCTTCCATTAGATGATAAAAATGTATTTGATGACATTACAAATGGACACACCTCTGGTATATTCCAAATGGAAGGTGACGGTATTACAAAACTAGCACAAGACGTAAAAATAAACAACATTAATGACTGGTGTGATGTAATAGCTTTATATAGACCTGCTGTATTAGACGCAAAACAGCATGAAGTATATATTCACAACAAATGGAATCCAAATAATATTAAACATATAGATAAAAGGATTTCACATCTATTAAAGGACACACACAATATCTTTGTATATCAAGAACAATTAATGCATTTAGCAAGGGTTGTTTGCGGATTTTCTTTTGAAGAAAGCGATTTATTAAGAAAAGCATTTTCTAAGAAAATAGATAAACTTATGCAACAATTAAAACCAAAATTTATTTCTGGTTCAGAAAAATTTGGTCTGTCAAAACTAGAAGCAAAGAACTTATTTGGTGTTGTTGAAAAAAGTGGTCGATATATTTTTAACCGTTCACACTCTATGTCTTATGCGTTAATGGGATATGCTATGGCTTATTTAAGACATTATCATCCAACAGAATTCATATGCTGTTCATTGTCGTCTGAGTATGATAATCATGAAAAACTACAAAGATATATTTCTTATGCAGCAATTATTAATATACCAGTTGTTGGCCCGGACATAAATAAAAGCATTATTGAATTTAGTGTGGAACCTAATGGAAAGAACGGTGTAGTAAGGTATGGTCTTGCACCAATAAAGCAAGTTGGCCCCAATGTTTCTGGAGAGATTATAAAAGCTAGAAAAGAATTTGGATTATTTAGATCATTCTCTGATTTTCTAAGCAAGGTTAATATGTCGGTTGTTAACTCTGCTGCTTTAAAATCTTTAATAGTAGCAGGATGTTTTGACTCTTTAGTTTTAGATAGAGGTATTTTATATGCTAATTCTGACGCTATTTACCAAAGGAAAAGAAAATCAAAGAAACAAAATATGGGACAATCCCTATTCCCAGAATCAGATAATTTTGATATGAACGTACCAACAATTTCTGATTACAGGTTAGGGTCATTACAACAGGAGGTATTAGGTGTTAGATTTAGTTAGAGTATTCCGGGAAAACATGGTAATTGGTAATAATTCCCGTTCCATGTGTTGCCATGTACGGAATTGATGTTGAATACTCTAACTAATCGGGGGCGGAAGGTTCGATGTGGTAGCCATCGGGCTGTGCAGGTCATTTGTAAATGGCTATTACAGAAATCGGTTCGATTCCGATCGCCTCCAATGTTTGGTATGTAATTTTAAAAAATGTGAGGATAAAAATGAAAATATTTGAACGTTGGGATAAGGTTAATTTCGTAGATGAAAACAATGTTTTCTTGGGTTATGATTTGGCCCAATCTTGTTGTGAGCATGCTGGATGGTTTATAGCCGATGAGCCAACAAATATTATAGTAGAAAGAGAAGAAGATAAACCAAGTAAAAAAAATCCAGAAATAATTACAGAATTGAACGGATGGGTGTTTGATAAAGAATATTTCAAACAAATAAATAAAATTCCAGAAGAAGGTTCAATTGCTGTATTTAGAATATTTAATTCTGATCTTGGTTTAGAGTTTTTTGTACACCTATTTAATTGTCATAATGGATATTATTCCCATGGATTTGAATTTAAAGAAAATGAGAATATTCTAAAATCAGATTATATCTAAATGAAAGGAAGTTAATATTGAATGCAAAAAGAGACCGAACACGACGTGGCTTTTCCATACGCACAAAACGAAGATTACTATAGTGTGTCATCCATTACTACAGCAATGGATTGTTTGCTAAAACATTGGTTTAAATATAATCTACACTTGCAAAGAGACGACTCAGTACATCTTACTTTAGGTAGGTGTATTCATAATGCAATCGCGTTTTATCACGAGAAAATAATTACAAATAAACTTACAGAACCACAAATAGCTTCTGTGTTTCAGATTTTCGATGAATCGTGGGAGAAAAGTATAGCAGAAGGCAATGAAGTCGGCAAAGACTCCAAAGAACAAGAATATTTTTATCACCTTGGGCTTTTACTAATAGACAGATATTTAAGAGGACGCTCAAAAATACAGGACTCTAAAGTTCTGATGTATAAAGATGCTAATATGTTGAACGCAAAACCTGCTATAGAATTAGAGTTTCGTGTTCCAATTGTAGATTTAAAAACAGGTAAATCTATTATAGACAAAGACCTATATGGCTTTATAGATTTAATTGAATATGATAAAAAATACGGCATTAGTATATGGGATCATAAAACGGCATCTAGAGATTATAGTAGATTTAAAATTCTAACTGATATACAGTTACCGTTATATGCATATGTATTTAGATATCTTTGTAGTGTCGGCGCATTCCCAGAATTACCAGCCAACACAAGAGAAGACGGCGTTGGTTTTAATATAATGATGAAACCAAACAGGAACGTTAGAATTGTTGGTATAGATCATTCTAAAATTCTAACTGCAAAATTTAAGAAAACACATATAATTATTAGTGACGCAGAATTAACTGGTTTATTTAATATTATAAAATCAGTTCATCATCATATAAAAGAAGGCGAACCATATCCTAGTTGGGGTAGCGATTGTTCATGGAAATGTCCATGGAATGCAGAATGTATTCAATATAGAAATGGTACGCTAAATATTGTAACAGATAATAAAAATAGAGAACAGCAAGAATTGGAGCTATAAATGGCGCTATACGCTAGTCTTAAATGTCCACCTATACCATTAAATTTACCAAAAAAAGTACGGAATGTACCAACCCTTAATGAACTTAATAAAGCATTTAATACAAACATATACAATCAAATTGGTGTTAGCAACAATCAATCGTCCCAAAACAAAAATATAAACAGATTAGAAAAACTAAGTACACAGTTCAAGAACGAATTTTCTAAAACGATTAGCCCGAATGTGTTATCGTTTATTCGCTCAATGCACATTTTAAATAAAATTATATTTATCAGTTTAATAATGAGCAAGAAAGACAAAACAATCGCAAATTCACACGCAAAATTGTGCACAAAATATAGCTTTCCAAGCACACCAATGTTGTTGTTATCTGCCGCGTTAATTGCATTTATATTTTTTGGTAAATGTATTGACCATTATTTCGACTATATAGAAAAAGCACTATTCGACAATATACAATATTTTAATAGATAGGAGTTTGTATGCCACTAGTAATTTCTCTAAAAAAAGGTCCGAAACAAACCGTCAAAGACGCGTATGTGAAAAAGCAAAGCATAATCTATGCTGATGGCCCAGATGCGTTTTCGTCATATGTCACAACCAGCACTTATAATTACGTTGGAACAGGATATGTATATCCATATGAGGTCAGCGGTTTAACGATATAAATGACTAAAAAAACCATTGTTTCAATTGGTATTGATCTTGGCCTTACTATGACAGGAGTTTGTATACTCAAAAACAATAGAGTTGTTCATTGGTTTACCAGATCTAACACAGACACTAAGATCCACATAGGTTCTAGAGTTAGGTTGCTAGTTAAAGAAACAATTGACGAAATAAATTCCTATATAAAAAAGAAAAAAATAACACATGTACACGTTGTTGTATTAGAAACACCGTATTTCAATAGGATAAACGCTAAATCTTATGCGTTTCAAAGTAGATTGCTACAAGAATTTTCTAGTATTATTGTAAGTAGTTTGGAATGTTCTTCTTTATTAGAGGTTACACCAACTGAAATTAAGGCTCTATTTGGTAAAGCACACGCAAACAAAAAAGAACTTAAGCCAAAAGTTTTAGAAAAAATATCGTTTCCTAGTTCGTTTCATAAATTATTAGACAACTTAGAGTTACAAAAACCAGTAGATAAACTAAAAACAACAAATACTGTAGAAGCAATTATAGACGCCGCGGCTATCGCCTATTACGGAAAATGGTACCTGGAGGGGAACAATGCTTAAAGCAAGCTTAGCAAAGCCTAAACCAAATCGTCACATAAACGACAATGTGTTGTATTGGCTTACGTAGGATAATTTAAATTTAAAGGAGACTACATTGATTGATTAAAAGATATTTTACAAAAGACGGAGACACTATAGAAGACGTTTTTAAAACTGTTAAATGGAATAAAACAATAGCAGAAATTAAAGATATCTCTGGCAAAATTCTGTTCTATGAACCAGAAGCGGAATTTCCAGATACTTGGTCACAAAATTCTATTAATATTGTGTCGTCAAAATACTTTTGTCGTGGTGATAAAAGTAATGGTGAGATTTTTGAAACAAGTTTAAAACAAATTATAACAAGAATAGTTAATAGATTTTCTGAGTGGGCGACAATTAGAGGCTGTTTTACTTCTATAGACATAGATATATTTAAAACAGAACTTGCATATATAATGTTACATCAATATGCCGTGTTTAATACACCGGTACTAATTAATGTTGGTGCCAAGAAAGGGCATGAACAATGTAGTGCATGTTTTATTTTAGACGTAGAAGATAGTTTAGAGAGCATAACAGAATGGTGGAAAACAGAAACATTAATATTTCGTGATGGGTCTGGATCTGGTGTATCATTACATAAGCTAAGAGGAAAAGGTGAGAGTCTTTCTGGCGGGGGCACATCATCTGGGCCAGTTTCTTTTAGTAGAGTAGCAGACACAAGCGCTGGAGTGACTAAAAGTGCTGGGAAAAATCGCAGGGCTGCCAAAATCGTTGTATTAAATGATACCCATCCAGATTTAGAAGAATTTATAAGTTGCAAAACAAAAGAAGAGTTGAAAGCCCATGCTCTAATCAATGCCGGATATAGTCCAGAAGAAGCGTATGAATCTGTATATTTTCAAAACGCAAATAATTCAGTTTCCGTAACAGATAAATTTATGAGCGCAGCAATTAATAATGAGAAATGGAATTTAATTTCGCCGAAAACAAATAAAATAATCAGTAAAACTAATGCAAACAAAATACTAGATCTAGTTTCAAAAGAAACATGGAAGACAGGAGACCCTGGACTTATTTTCTACGACACAGTAAACTCTTGGCATACATGTGCTAGGACAAACCCTATTGTATCTCCAAATCCGTGTTTACCCGGTTGGGTTTCGGTTATTCGATTAAACCATATAGATGGCACTTCTGAAATTGTTCCGCTTTCTTCTCTAAAAATTGGCGATAAAATCTGGTCTTCTCATGGGTGGACTACAGTAACTAATTTTTTTGAAAATGGTGTTAAGCAAGTATACGAATATAAAACTAATCATGGATCATTATATTGCACAGAAGACCACAGAGTCGTAGGAAAACCCTATGAAAAGGTAGAAGCAAAAAATGCAACATATCTAATACGACTCGCCATCCCAAATGAAAAAATCTTGAATTTAAAAGAAGATCACGACTTTATCCAGGTCCAATCATTCGATGAAATTTATGACATGATAAATGACGGATCGAACACGATAATATCTAGAAAAGAACACTCGATTGAAGACGTATACGACATAACCGTAGACAATAAATCACACACTTTCTGGTGTAATGGCTTTGATATATCCAACTGTTCAGAATATTTTTCCCTAACGTCTACTTCTTGCAACCTTATTTGTTTAAATCTATTGAAATTTTATACTAATAATAAATTCAATCTTGAAGAATTTAATCATGTTATAGATATTATGTACATTGCTTCCAATCTGTTAATTGAATACGCCGATTACCCAACAGAGAAAATTAAGCAAGGCACTTTGTCTGTTAGGAATATAGGTATGGGATTTACAAATCTTGGCGCTCTTATTACTAACATGTGTTATTCATATAATAGTGTCGAGGCAAGGTCTGTTGCGGCTAATCTTGCAAGCATAATGACAGCGCGTTGTTATGGAAATTCTGGCGAAATGGTTAAACTAGGTTACTATAAACCATTCCCTTTGTTTGAAGATAACAAACAATGTATGATATATGTATTAAAAAAACATAAATTAAAAGCAAAAAAACTAACAGGGGAACTTGGTCGTATCGCCGCAGAAATGTGGGATGAAACACTAAAATATGATTCATTCTGTAATAGTCAAGTAACCGTTATGATGCCCGCTGGCTGTCTAGAATCAAATACAATGATCTTAACAGCAGATGGATATCTGCCAATAGAAGACATTGGAGACATAAAAGGAGACAAAATACAAAGCATAAATATCAACGTAATGCAAGAAACAGGCACACGACAAGCTACTAAATTTTTTATAAACGGCGTAAAGCCAGTTATAAAAATAGAAACAAGCAATGGAAGAGAAATAATTGGAACACCGGATCATAAAATTAGAGTTATTAATGAAAATGGCGAATATGTATGGAAAGAACTAAAAGAATTAAAGAACGATGACGTAGTACCAATTTTAATAGGGGGACACGAAAAACTTCTTAAAAATAAAAAACCAGTAAAGATGCAACAAGAAACGATCAAGCAACACGTGAACTCTAATAAGCTAATTTTTCCAAAATATCTCGATCATACAACGGCAACCATATTAGGCCTATACATGGGAAATGGATACTTAAAAAATAAAAGCGGACTGTGTTTTGTCATCTGTGACAAAGATAGAGATGTAGATTCTTTTATTGAGAAATGGTCTAAAACTATAAATTCATGTACAAAGATAGAACAAAGTATAGGGTGTCACAAATTAATCATATATTCTAACGACTTAACTAGGTGGTTCAACGAAAACAGGTTAAGCAAGCCAATTGGTAACAATGGGGAAGGATCTGTTGGCGCATTTATTCCATTGAAAGTTTTACAATCAAACACCAAAACTTTATGTTCGTTTCTTTCTGGTTTGTTCGAATCTGACGGAACCGTCCACAAAACGAAAGAAACGATTCATGTAGAATATTGCTCTACGAGTAAGAAATTAGCGTATCAAGTATTTTATTGTTTAGAGTCACTCGGTATAATGTCAACTATACACAAACAGGAAAACAAACAAAAATATAACAGATACGGAACAAGGCCAACGTATAGAGTAAGAATTTTAAACAGAAATTCAGTAAAAGAGTTTTATAGCAAAATTGGATTTATCAGCGAAAGGAAACAAAGCATATTGTCTCAAGTATTAAACAAATCTAACGGGAATGGGGAAGACTTTAAAAAAGAAACCATAAAACACAAAATGTTGTTGTCAGAATTGCATAATTTATCAAAAAAATATAAAATTAATTCTGGGGAAATTTCAGACATAAACATAAGGAAAAATAAAAACTCTGCAAATTTATTCTGGCTAAACAAAATTTACGATAAACATGAGAAACTTAGATCCGCAAGAATTTTTGACATTATAAAAAACAAAAATATGAGATTCGTTAATATAACAAAAATTAGTAATGTTGAGGATTCCCAAACATATGATTTAACGGTTCCACTAAACAACACATATCTCGCCAACGGATTTGTATCACACAATACAGTCTCCTACTGGTTGGGAGCAGATACAACGGGAATTGAGCCAGAAATATCGCTAATTAAACAAAAAATATTATCAGGTGGGGGAATATTGTGTTTTCTAAATAATAATTTTTTTAGTGTTCTTTCAAAACTTGAATATGACAAGGCTACTATTAATAACATAAAAAAACATCTGGAAAAAAACGAAGCGAAAGAAGCCTTTGCTTTAATAAAAAGCGAACATAAGTCAATATTTGAGACAAGTTTAGGTACGTGTGGAGAACATATCTTGCCATACGCTGCTCATATAGATATGGTGGCAGCGATACAACCACATATCAGTGGAGGCCTGTCAAAAACCGTCAATGTGCCAAACGAAACAACACAAGAAGAAATTAAGAACATTTATATTACAGCCTGGAAAAAAGGGCTTAAGTCTGTCTCAATCTATAGAGATAATTCTAAAATGATGCAACCAATGGTGGCGGCTAGCAAGAAAACAAATGGCAACTTATCTAAGAAAATTCCACTTCCAGAAGAAAGACAATCTATTACCCACAGTGTTACAATCGCTGGACAAAAAATCTATTTTACTGTTGGTTTATATGATAATGGATTGCCCGGAGAAGTTTATATAGTGGCTTCAAAAGAAGGATCGTTTGTATCTGGAGCATTAGACGCATTGGCTAAGACTATAAGTCTATCTCTTCAGCGTGGCACACCGATAGAAGTAATAACACGCAAATTAAAGGGAATGTCATTTGAACCATACGGAATCACAACTAATAGTAAAATACGAACAGCCAAAAGTGTTGTAGATTATATGGCAAAATGGTTGGAACTTAAATTTGTTTCTGGTGTAGAAGACAGTGGGCAATCAACAATAACAGATAGATTTTCTGGGCCAATATGTACTAAATGTGGGTCTTTTATGGTTATGTCTGGGTCATGTTATACATGTACTGGATGTGGCGATTCTAGTGGTTGCGCTTAATTAATATAAGGAGGCAGAAATGTTAGTAATAAGTTTAAAAAAACCAGATAACATACCTTATACATGGACATGGGGCGACGAATCTATTAAATGCGGGTTTATCAAGTCAGATCAAATAAAAACCGGAATTATTGACGGGTCAGTTCTTCTGAGTTCTGGTAGTTTTGCATATAATCTACCAACTTATATCTACCAATCTATACAGAATAACTAGCATATTTTTTTATATTAACACGTGTAATACTGTGTTATAAATTACGCGCGCGAGAAATTTCCCAGCAAAATTTGATTTTTCAATGGAGGATTTGTGAGAACAATAAACGAATGGGCAGAGTATATTTCTGAGTGGAGAGAACGAAAAGGGTTCGAAACTAGTTGGGCTAATATGCCAGAAAAATTATTACTTGTAATTACAGAAATAGCCGAGGCCGCAGAAGCCTTACGCGATAACCCAACTGGATCTGATAATTTTAAAGAAGAACTAGCAGACACGGCTATTAGACTTTTAGATATAGTCGGAACAGTAGGTATAAATCTTGATGAAGAGATAGATAAGAAAATGCAAATCAATGAAGGCCGTCCCATTAAGCATGGCAGACAATTCTAATAATTTGAAAGGAACGAATAATGAGTCAAGATCCACGTATAAAACTTCCAAATGATCCGTTACGTATAGTAATAACTAAAATAGGTTTTTCCAAAGATAAAATGACAGAGATAATGGATATAGACTACGCCATTACTGCACAACAAATAATTGACACACCTGTTATAGACGCAAAAACTGGAGAAACAAAAATCACACAAAAAACTAGATTTACAAATGTTACAGAAGGAACAATCAGAAAACATCTTGATAGAGTAGACGATGACGACGCAGGATTAATAGACATACAAAACGCATTAAAATCTATATCGCAAAATATTTTAGCACATATATTAAATGTTAATGTTAATGAATTTGGAGATATACTTAAAAAATAGATATGGCAAAAATAAAGGAGCCATTTAGAACTATTAATGGATTTACGCGAAATGAATAAGTTTTTACAATTAAGCGAAGAGATAAAAAGGTGTATAGAATGTAAGCTTTATCTCAGTAAGGGGAATAAGCGTATAGTAGGTGACTACGGGGAGAACAATGATCTGTTGTTCATCTGTGGGCATCCAACATATGTTGACAATCTCTTAGGAAGGCCATTAGGCGGAGAAGAAGGAAAAATATTTAATCAATATCTAGAAGATTATTTAG
>Ga0180007_10005674_pt1 | contig 12492 bp, 8 predicted proteins | sample MM_PC_MetaG_FD_121122 | JGI IMG/M metagenome (GOLD analysis project Ga0180007, IMG submission 121122) | Groundwater microbial communities from the Aspo Hard Rock Laboratory (HRL) deep subsurface site, Sweden - MM_PC_MetaG | ecosystem: Environmental > Aquatic > Deep subsurface > Groundwater... | reverse complement strand
GCTTCAGTAAGTCCTGTATAAGCTATCCGTACATAATACAGATAATAGCTTCTCATTAGCATTTCTGCATAGATGACATTTTAATCTGACAAAGGGATGACGTTTCTAAAGTAATCTAAGACATATATAAATTTACCTCTTGACGGATTTGTTTACTTGTGTTAAATTCAATTCAATAGAAAAATGAAGGCGTACGGATACGTATGCTTTGTTTTTGTTGATTCTGTCATATAGGCCATCTACTAATGTCATTAAACTTATCTAAAACTAAAACTTACGAGCGTAAATATTTTAGCAAAACAACTTTTATAGTGCCTGAACTTAATTTAATACAACTTCAGTTAGATTCATATTGCTGGTTTTTGCAAACAGGAATTCGAGAGGTTCTTGATGGTATTTCTCCTATTGAAGATTTTACAGGAAAAAATTGGACTCTGGAATTGGGGTCTTTTTATTTTGGTAAATCTAAGCATTCTTCCGAAGAAGCTTCCAGAAAAGGTGTAACCTATGACGCGCCTCTTAAAATAGAGGCCATTTTAATTAACAAGCAAACAGGGCAAAGATACAAACAAGAAGTTTTTCTGGGAGATATTCCTCAAATAACAGAGAAAGGTACTTTTATCGTTAATGGAGTTGAGAGAGTTATTATTAACCAATTAGTTCGTTCGCCGGGAGTATTTTTTCAAGCATCTGATGATCCAATTACAGGAAAAAGATTATTTTCAGCAGAAATACGTCCTTATCGTGGTTCATGGCTTGAATTTTCAATAACAAGAGGTGGAGTTTTGACTGCAAAAATAGACAGAAGAAGAAAATTTGTTGCCACCACTTTGCTTCGTGCGTTAGGGTTTTCTGATAATGAATCAATTATTGCGCAGTTTGCTGATGTTGACACTGGGGAAGATAAATTTATTGATACAACACTTGCAAAAGATCCAACTACCAATGCTGAAGAGGCTTTGCTTGAGATTTTCAGAAAAATGCGCCCAGGTGACCCGGTTGTTTTGGATAATGCAAAAGCGTTACTGGATGGAATGTTTTTTAATACCAGGCGTTACAATTTAACTAAAGTTGGTAGGTACAAAATAAACAAAAGGTTAAATTTAAATTTACCAAATATATCTGAGAATTGGATTTTAGCAAAGGAAGATATAATTGCAACTTTAAAATATTTAATAAAACTAAATCATGGAGAAGGTAAATTAGACGATATTGATCATCTTGCTAACAGGCGTGTCAGGCGTTCTGGAGAGTTAGTTCAGCAAAATGCTTTTAGAATTGGAGCGCTTAGACTTGAGCGGATCGTAAAAGAGAGAATGAGTTTGACTGCTGTTGATCAAGAGGTTTCACCCGGTAGTTTAATTAATGCCAAACCAGTAATTGCTGCAGTTAATGAATTTTTTCGCTCTTCACAACTTTCATCTATTTTGGATCAAGTGAATCCTTTATCAGAGCTGGATCATTTAAGAAGACTTTCTGTTATGGGGTCAGGCGGTATTACAAGAGATAGAGCTTCTTTTTCTGTGCGTGATATTAATCATTCTCAATACGGCAGGATTGATCCTATTAGGTCTCCTGAAGGTCAAAACATTGGTTTGGTTACATATTTGGCATTATATGCTCGTATCAATGAATACGGATTTTTAGAAACTCCTTATAGAAAGGTAGTTATGCAAAAAGGTAAACCAAGGGTAACGGATGAGATTATTTATTTTGCCGCGGATGATGAAGAGAATTATCATATTACTGAGGCAACGGTAAATTTAGATGAAAAAGGATATATTTTAGACGAACGGGTACCAACTCGTTTTCAAGGAAGTTTTTACGAAGGACTTACTAAAGACATTTCACTTATTGATATTTCTCCGCAACAGATTTTTGGAACAAGCGCAGCATTAATCCCTTTTTTAGCAAATGATGATGCTAATAGAGCTTTGATGGGAACTCAAATGCAGTGCCAAGCTGTTCCATTGCTTTGTCCATCAGCACCTATTGTTGGAACAGGTATGGAGAGGATTGTTGCTGACAATATGGGTAGAGTTGCTAGAGCTCCGCAGAGCGGCGTTATAAAATATGTAGATGGTAAAAAACTTATATTAAAAACCAAACAAGATGAAATCAGTTTCGAAATCAAAAAATTTATACACTCGCCCCAAGGAACTTGTTACTCTCAGCGGCCTGTTGTTAATGTTGGGGATAAGGTTGCAAAGGATGATCTTTTAATTGACGGAATAGCGTGTGAGAATGGTGAACTTGCGCTGGGTCAGAATTTGCTTATTGCCTACATGAGTTTTGAAGGTTTGGGTTATGAAGATGCTATTATTCTTTCGGATCGATTGGTAAAAGATGATACATTAACTTCAATTCATATTGAAGAATATGAAGTTGATGTTGTTGAGACAAAGTTAGGACCAGAAGAGTTGACAAACGATATTCCAAACGTATCAGAGGAAACATTAGTAAACTTGGACGAAAAAGGGATTGTCAGGATTGGTGCAGAAGTAGGACCGAATGATATTATAGTAGGTAAAGTTCAACCCAAGGGTGAGACTGAACTTACTGCTGAAGAAAGATTATTACGGGCTATTTTTGGAGAAAAAGTAAAAGAAGTTAGGGATACTAGTCTGCGAATTCCGCATGGAGAACGAGGTACTGTTGTTGGGGTGCAAATTTTATCCAGAGATGGAGGAGATGAGTTAGACACAGGAACTTTGATGAGAATTAAAGTTAAAGTTGCCCAACTGCGGAAAATAACTGCCGGGGACAAATTGGCAGGCCGTCACGGGAACAAAGGAGTAATTTCGAAAATTCTTCCTGCTGCTGATATGCCTTACATGGCAGATGGCACACCTATAGATATTATTATTTCCCCTTTGTCAGTTTTGTCCCGTATGAATCTTGGGCAGTTGCTGGAAACTCATTGGGGTTTTGCAGCGCAAAAATTAGGTCACAAAATAGCCGCACCTGTTTTTGAAAAAATTCCTGAAGAAAAATTAATAGAAGCACTGCACAAGGCCGGGTATCCAACTGATGGCAAAATACAGCTTTTTAACGGTAAGACAGGTAAGCCTTTTGATAACAAAATTGTGGTAGGCAGAAATTATATCATTAAACTGATTCATATGGTTGAAGAAAAGATCCATGCCCGTTCCACAGGCCCTTACTCCTTAGTTACGCAACAACCTTTGGGCGGAAAGGCTCAAATGGGAGGTCAGAGACTAGGGGAGATGGAAGTTTGGGCTTTGGAAGCATACGGAGCAGCTAATATTCTGCAGGAAATGTTGACTATCAAGTCTGATGATGTTGTAGGAAGGGCAAAGGCTTTTGAAGCAATTGTAAAAGGGATTGATATACCACAAGCTTTAATTCCTGAATCTTTCAAGGTATTGGTAAAAGAGCTTCAAGCTTTAGGTTTGTCTTTTGAAACTCTTGGAGCAAAAATAATCCAGGCTGAAGAGGTTGAAGAAAAACCAGAAATAGTGGAGGAGGTAGCGCAGCTTAAGGAAGCGCTAGAAGTGCAGTCAATTGCCAGTCAAGAAGAACTTACAGCAAAGAAAAGCCCTTTTGAAGTTGTGGATACAGTTTCTGAAGTTGAAGAAAAACAGAAGGAAGTAAAGTAAATATATGAACGATCTTTTAGATTTTGAAAGTTTAAAATTAACAGTTGCTTCTCCTGAACAAATCCGCAGCTGGTCTTTTGGTGAGGTTAAAAAGCCTGAGACTATCAATTATCGGACTTTGAAAGCAGAGAAAGACGGTTTATTTTCAGAAAGCATATTTGGTCCAACTAAGGATTATGAATGTTACTGCGGTAAATACAAGAGAATCAGATTCAGAGGTGTAATTTGTGATAAATGTGGAGTTGAGGTTACACAAAGCAAAGTAAGGAGGGAAAGAATGGGTCATATCACTCTTGCTTCACCTGTTGCTCATTCCTGGTTTGTTAAGGGCGCACCTTCAAAACTATCACTAATTTTGGATATTTCACCTAAAAATTTGGAAGCAGTTATATATTTTGCTTCTTATTTAGTGATTGATATTGATTCTGCTGGTAAAGCAGCGGCATTGGAGAAACTAGATAAAGATTTACTGGAAAAAATTGCCGAGTCCAAAGAAAAATTGGAAAATAATATTAAAGATGCTGAAGCTGCTTTGAAAAAAGCTATTGTTGATTTAAAGAAAAGATTAGAAAAAGAAAAATTTGAGCTGGAAGCAGAGGAGCTAAAACTAAAAAGCCGTGCAGAGATTCAAAAATTAAGAGATAATTTAGTATCAGAAATTGGTCAATTGGAAGGAATTTTTAAGGCAGTATCTTCTTTGGTGAAAAGCGTTACTCCTTTGAAACTATTATCAGAGGAAGAATATCTTAAACTTTCCGAGTATGGGGTTTCGGATTTTCTTGAGGTCGGAATGGGAGCAGAAGCATTTTTGGAAGTTTTGAAAAAACTGGATTTGGATAAAACTTCCTCATATCTCCGCGAAGAAGTTAGAAAATCTACGGGACAAAAACATATCAAGGCTACCAAAAGACTTCGTATCATTGAAGGTATGCGACTATCGGGTATTTCTCCTGAATGGTTGATTTTGCGCGTATTACCGATTTTACCTCCTGATCTTCGTCCTATGGTACAGCTTCCTGGAGGAAGATTTGCAACATCTGACTTAAATGATCTTTATAGAAGAGTTATAAATAGAAATAATCGATTAAATAGGTTGATTAATCTTGGTGCTCCAGAGATAATTTTGCGGAATGAAAAAAGAATGCTTCAGGAAGCTGTGGACAGTTTGATTGACGCAACATCCCGTACTTCAAGACGAGGCGGCCGTCGTCTTTCTTCCTCCAAGCGCGTGCTTCGTTCGCTTTCAGATATGTTGCGAGGCAAACAGGGAAGATTTAGGCAAAACCTGCTTGGTAAAAGAGTTGATTATTCGGGAAGATCAGTTATTGTTGTTGGGCCAAAACTTAAATTAGATCAAGTTGGTTTGCCAAAAGAAATGGCTTTGGAGATGTTTAAACCTTTTGTTTTGCGTGAGATAATAGCTAGTGGTTTAGCAGCTAATGTTAAAGGTGCAAAAAATGTTTTGGAATCAAGGTCTAACAAGGTTTGGGATATTTTGGAAGAAATTATTACTGGGCATCCGATTTTAATCAATAGAGCTCCGACTTTGCACAGATTAGGTATACAAGCTTTTTATCCGGTATTGGTAGATGATAGTGCAATTGCCATCCATCCTTGTATTTGTGCAGGATTTAATGCTGATTTTGATGGTGATCAAATGGCAGTTCACGTACCATTATCGTCTAAAGCTCAAGAAGAAGCTATAAGGTTGATGATGGTTAAGCAGAATATTTTCGGCCCGGCTAATGCTCAGCCAATTACGGTTCCGAATCGGGAAATGGCTTTAGGGTGCTACTATTTGACTTTTATTGATGAGACTGAAGGTTCGGATGATCTGCAATTTTTTGCACTTCCTGAAGATGCTATCAGAGCTTTTGCCTTGGAAAAGATTAGTGTTCAGCAAAAGATTCAGATAAGAACAAGTAAGGTTGTTGACTCAAAAGTAAAAAAAGAAATTATTGAAACATCGGTTGGTAGGATTTTATTTAATCAGGTATTGCCTCCTCAAATGAGATTTCTAAATTATGTTATTAAAGGATCGACAATTCGTGACATCATCCTTAAAGCTATGGGGATTTTGGACAAAGAAGAAACAACCACACTGATAGATAATATTAAAGATATTGGTTTTTGGGGAGCGACAATTGCAGGTACTTCAATATCAATATTTGATGCAAAGATTGTTCCTGATAAGAATAAGTACTTGGAGAGAGCAATTAAGGAGATTGAAACAATTGAAGCAAACACTGCTAAAGGTTTAATTACTCAGCAAGAAAAACTACAGCTTTCTCAAATGGTTTGGATAAAAACAACAGAAGAATTAGCTAATGCTACATGGGAGAATATGGGTTTAAAAAATCCTATCAGAATGATGATTGATGCAGGAGCCAGAGGTTCTAAAGATCAGGCAAAACAATTGTCCGCTATGCGTGGTCTTTCAACCGATCCAACTGGTAAAATTGTTGAATTGCCTACCAAATCAAATTATAGACAAGGTTTATCAGTGTTTGAATACTTCACATCTGCCCGGGGAGCAAGAAAAGGTGTGGCAGATAAAGCACTAAAAACTGCAGACGCAGGGTACCTTACCAGAAGATTAGTAGATGTTGCTCATGATGTCATTATCAGGATGGAAGATTGTGAAACATCCAACGCACTTGAATATGATCTGACTAAAAAAAGCTTTAATATAGCAAGAGAGAAATTACTTGGAAGGTTAATTGCAGAAAATATTTTGAAACCGAAAACCAGGAAGATAATTGTTAAAAAAGGCACAGTACTGACTGAAGATATAATTTCAAAAATATTGAAAGCAGGGGTTGTAAAAGTGATGGCCCGGTCTCCTCTGACTTGTGAAGCTCGTGTCGGAATTTGCAGTGCTTGTTACGGTTTTGATTTGACCACCAGGGAATTAGTTAAAATTGGTACTCCTGTTGGCGTGGTAGCAGCTCAGGCAATCGGTGAACCTGGAACACAACTGACAATGCGTACTTTCCACACTGGAGGAATTGTCGGTTTAGATATTACTCAAGGTTTGCCAAGAGTTGAAGAGTTGTTTGAAGCTAGAATTCCAAAAGTTGTGGCGCCAATTTCTGAGATTGCCGGAAAAGTTTCCATTATTGAATCAGAGGATGCGGGGATAAGAGTTAGAGTGAGAACTACCCGGAAACCACATGAAGAAAGAGAGTATATAATTCCTGCAACATCTACGCTTTTGGTGGAAGAAAAACAACTGATTAGTGCCGGCACAACCCTTGCTTCAGGTCATGTAGACGTAAAAGAAATTTTGCGCATTCAAGGATTACAGACTGCACAGCGCTATATTGCTGATCAGGTTCGTTTAGTTTATGAATTTCAAGGGGTACCTATTAATGAAAAACATTTTGAAGTTATTGTGCGGAAAATGTCAGATAAAGTCAGAGTTGAAACTCAAGGAGATACCAATCTTTTGCCCGGTGAAATTGTTGATAGACTCCGTTTTGAAGAAGAAAACAAGAGAGTTTTAGCTGGTGGCGGTGAACCAGCAACAGCAGAAGTTGTGATTTTAGGAATAACTAGAGCATCTTTGCAAACAGAAAGCTTTTTGTCCGCTGCTTCATTCCAGGAAACTACTTCAATACTTTCAGATGCAGCCATTTCGGGCAAAGAAGACAAGCTGATAGGTTTGAAGGAAAATGTTATAATCGGTAGGCTTATTCCTACAAGTGTAGAAAGAGCAAAGGTAGAGAACTAGAGATGCCAACTATTAATCAATTAGTTAGAAAAGGTAGAAAAAAGATTGTTAAAAAAATTAAAGCAACAGCATTTAGACGCGGTTTTAATGCCAAAGATAGGAGATATACTCAGGATTTTAGCCCGCAAAAACGGGGAGTTGTTACTTTGGTTAAAACTATGACTCCGAAAAAACCAAACTCAGCTCTTAGAAAAGTAGCTAGAGTAAGGCTTTCCAATAGAACAGAGATTACGGCATATATTCAAGGTGAAGGACATTCATTAGCAGAGCACGGAATTGTATTAGTCCGGGGCGGCAGGGTAAAGGATTTGCCAGGAGTGAAATATCATTTAGTCAGAGGGAAGTTTGATTTGGCAGGGGTAGTGGGTAGAAAACGAGGTAGATCAAAATACGGTACAAAAAAAGGAGCGAGTGGATCAGCGCCAAGAACAGCTGCCGCACCTCCACCACCATCTTCGTCAGCTAGTGAACCAGCTCCCCCAACATAAAAAAAGAAAGGAATCAAAACATGAGAAGCGGAAAGGTTAAAAAGAAAATACTTTCACCAGATCCTATTTATGGATCAAGGCTTGTAACACGGTTTATCAACAAATTAATGATCAGCGGTAAAAAAACTATTGCAGAAAAATTAGTTTATGATGCTTTAGAGATAATAAAAGAGCAAGTTAAAGAAGAGCCACTTTCTGTTTTTGAAAAAGCTATTTCTAATATTGCTCCAAAAATGGAAGTTAGACCCCGTAGAGTCGGTGGAGCCTCGTATCAGGTGCCGGTTGAAGTTAGAGGTGACAGGAAAGAAGCTTTGGCAATAAGATGGGTTCTTTCAGGTGCAAGATCAAGATCAAATAAGCAGTATCATTCTTTTGATAAAAAATTAGCAGCAGAACTTATTGATGCTGCAAATAATACTGGCGCAGCGGTTAAAAAGAAAAATGATGTCCAAAAAGCTGCTACAGCGAATAGAGCATTCAGTCACTTCCGTTGGTAAAAATACTTTGTTACTATAAATATTACGTAATTTTTAACAAGCGTGAGTTTATTACAATGGATTTTGACAGAAATTGTGACTAATAGAACAAAAAAAATAATGGATAAAAAGATCTTCATTATTAAGAATTGAAAGATTAAAAGAAGAAATAAAATAAATAATATGAATAAAAAATTGAAGAAACAAAAAATAATAATGTGGCAGGAAAATTTAGCTAAATTGGAAGAAGATCTAAAGGCGATTATGGAGAAAAAAGGAGCAGCTGCCCAAGAAGGTGATCTATCGGAAAATGCAGCTTATTCAATGGCAATTGAGGATGCAGAAACAGCTAGAGTGAGAATTCAAGCAATCAAGGAAATTATTAAAGATCTAAAAAAGGATGAATAATTATGGCAGCAACAAAGACCAAAAGAGATTTTCCGTTAGATAGAATCAGAAATATTGGCATTATTGCGCATATTGATGCCGGCAAAACCACAACAACCGAGCGGATTTTATTCTATACAGGTAGAACTTACAAAATCGGCAATATTGATGAGGGTACAACTGTTACAGACTGGATGGAGCAGGAACGGGAGCGTGGAATTACTATTGTTTCTGCAGCCATCACGGCTTTTTGGACTGTTAAAAAAGGTCTTTTTGAAGGTTGCGAGACCAGGATAAATCTTATTGATACGCCGGGCCATGTTGATTTCACTGCTGAAGTTGAACGGAGTTTGCGGGTTTTAGATGGTGCAATAATTGTTTTGGATTCTTCCTCCGGTGTGCAGTCTCAAACAGAGACTGTTTGGAGACAAGCTAATAAATACAATGTGCCTCTAATTGCTTTTTCCAACAAGATGGATGTAGTGGGGGCGGATTTTCAGGCTACTATTCAATCTGCCAGAGACAGATTAGGTGCAAATGCTGTTGCTTACAATTTACCAATAGGTAAAGAAAACGACTTTAAAGGAGTAGTAGATTTGTTAACTGAAAAAGCTCTAATTTGGGAAGATGATGAAACTGGAACTAAATTTAATGAAACTGAAATACCTGTTGATATGGTTGAGGAGACAAAAAAAGCCCGAGAGAAGTTAGTTGAGGAAATTGCTGGTACTGATGATATTTTGATGGAGAAATATCTGGAGGGGAAAGAGATTACAGTAGAAGAATTAAAAAAAGCTTTGCGGAAAGCTGTTATTGAAAGCAAAATTGTGCCAACGATGGCTGGTTCTTCTCTTAGGAATAAAGGTGTTCAGCCAATGCTGGATGCAGTTATTGAATACTTGCCGTCTCCTCAGGATATAGCCACCATTGCCGGCATTAACCAGAAAACCGGGGAAGAAGAAGAAAGAAAAGCTGATTCTGCTGCGCCACTCTCTGCTTTAGCATTTAAAATTCAAATTGATCCGCATGTAGGAAAATTGACTTATATCAGAGTATATTCCGGAACCTTGAAAAGCGGCTCTTATATCTATAATGCTACCAAACAAACTAGAGAAAGAGTGGGTAGGCTGCTTCTTATGTATGCTAACGACAGGGAGGAAATCGAACAGGCTTACGCCGGAGAAATTGTAGCAGCAGTAGGTTTAAAAGATACTGTTACAGGTAATACTCTTTGCGGTGAGAGTGCTCCAATTATTTTGGAGTCTATTTCTTTTCCTGATCCGGTTATTTCTTTGGCAATAGAACCAAAAACAAAATCAGATCAGGAAAAATTAGGTCATGCTTTGCAAAGACTTTCCGAAGAAGATCCGACTTTTAGGGTTAAGTCTGATAAAGAAACTGGTCAAACCATTATTGCAGGCATGGGTGAACTGCAGCTTGAAATATTGGTTGATCGCATGAAAAGAGAATTTAAGTTAGATGCAAATGTTGGTCAGCCGCAGGTTGCGTATAAAGAAACTATTACTCAGACAGCAACAGGTGAAGGAAAGTATATCAGACAAACCGGGGGTCGCGGTCAATATGGTCATTGTTTGCTTAGAATTGAACCTCTGCCGCGGGGAACCGGGAGGGAGTTTGTATCAGAAATTGTCGGTGGGACTATCCCAAGAGAGTTTATTTCCCCAATTGAAAAAGGAATTATTGAAAAAGAGGATACTGGTATTTTGGCAGGATTCCCTGTAACTGATATCAGAGTAGTTGTTTATGACGGATCTTTTCATGATGTTGACTCCTCAGAAATTGCTTTTAAAATTGCAGCTTCTTTGGGTTTATCTGAAGCAGCCAAGAAAGCTGAGATGATACTTTTGGAGCCAATCATGAAAGTAGAAGTTACTACCCCTGAGGAGTTTTTAGGAGAGATTATTGGTGATTTGTCTTCTAAAAGAGCGCAAATCTTATCTTCTGAAACCCGCGGTAATGCCAGAGTAGTTGTAGCGTTGGTTCCTTTGGAAGAAATGCATGGATATGCTACAGCTATCCGTTCTATGTCTCAGGGCAGAGCAACTTATTACATGGAAGCAGATCATTATGAAACAGTTCCGCAAAATATTACCCAGAAAATCATTGAATCCTCAGGCTTTACAGGACGGGTGGAACACTAAAATGAACCGATTCAAAATTATAACTACTTATGTAATCAGTATTATTATTTGTGCGTTAATTGCCAGATGGTTTTTTGAAAATTTTCTCTATCCTCCTCTTTTGGATATACCTTCAGGATCGATGACAGAGAAACTTATAGAAAGCGAGAGGGCTTTTGGAGGCATAATTGCGATGTATTTAGGTGGAATTCTAGGTATTGTATTGGCACTGTTAGGAAGAATAGTTGTAAGTTTGCAATGCAAAAAATCTTAAGTTTATTAAAATAGAGATTGGACTTTCGTTTCCTGGGGTGTGTATTCATAATTTTATTAATGATCGTGGAGCACTAAAAAATGGTAGAACGAAAAGATGAGAAAATAGCTATCCTGACTGCAGGATCAATGGGAATCGCTATAGGTACGGTATTTGCAGAAAATAGCGATCAAGTTGTTTTTGGTTACAGATCAGAAGAATCTTGCAGACAGTTTTTAAACACTAGAATAGATGTAAGGTTTCCAGGCATTGAATTGCCGGACAATATATCCGCTACAACTGATTTGTATACCTTGGTTGCAGAAGCAGGGTTAATTGTAGTAGCTACTCGGGCTCGTTATCTAAGAAGTTTTTTTTCTCAATTCATTCCTATCATGAGACCTGGTGCTAACATATTACATGTAATCAAAGGTTTTGATTCAGAGACAAATCAAAGAATATCAGAAATCTTAATTAATGAAGATCCTTCTTTAAGTAATCGTATAGCGGTTTTGTCAGGACCAAATTATGCTCATGAAATAGTTAAGCGGAAGTATACAGTAACTGTTATAGCATCTACAGATCAGAGTTTTGCTAAGTGTTTGCAAACAAAACTTCACGCTCCATGGTTTAGACCATATATCTCTGATGATATGGTAGGCGTAGAGTTGGGAGGGGCTCTAAAAAATCCTGTTGCTATGGCTGTTGGTATTGTGGAGGGGATGAAGTTGGGTGCCAATGCTTCTGCTGCTATGCAAACTAGAGGATTATATGAAATGATAAAGCTGGCAGTAGCTTTAGGAGCGAATGAAAAGACTTTTACGGGTTTTGCTGGATACGGAGATCTATCGCTTAGCTGTAAGCCGCCTGGAAGAAATTATTTGGCAGGACATCAGATTGGACAAGGAGTGCAACCCACATCTTTATTAGAATCAGGTGTAACCATAGAAGGATTTGATTCAGTTCGTTCTGCAGTTGAATTAGCAAGATTACACAAGGTTGATGTTCCAATATTAGAAGCTCTTAGAGATATTTTATATCATGGATTAACTCTTGATGAAGCTGGTGAGAGATTGATGAGTAGGAACTTAGCCAACGAAGGGTTTTAAAACCAGCATTAGCACATTAATGGATGCCTAGAATTTTGTTAAAATGTCTTATCCTTTGGCAAGGAGGATTGTCTTAGATAATAAACAGTGGTTAGGTCGTGATTTTTATTTTGACTATTGCATTTTAAAGAAGAATAAGATAAATTAGTTATTACCAGCTTCAAGAAGGGCTGGTATTTAATTACTATCTTGATTCTAGACAAACTATAGTAATAGATGGTAAAATAATTAGAATATGGCAGATCAGAAAAAATTTGATAGAAGTAAACCGCACGTTAATGTCGG
>Ga0180007_10005673_pt1 | contig 12494 bp, 11 predicted proteins | sample MM_PC_MetaG_FD_121122 | JGI IMG/M metagenome (GOLD analysis project Ga0180007, IMG submission 121122) | Groundwater microbial communities from the Aspo Hard Rock Laboratory (HRL) deep subsurface site, Sweden - MM_PC_MetaG | ecosystem: Environmental > Aquatic > Deep subsurface > Groundwater... | reverse complement strand
CGAAGGCGTAGGTTCCCCGTTCGAACCGGGGTGGGCGCGCCACCCTTCGCTCAAATAGAGTGAATCTTCGAAGCATGTTTCGGGTGGCAAGCCATTTTTTTACTATGTTGGAGAGATGCGAGAGTGGTTGAATCGGGCCGCCTCGAAAGCGGCTAGGCTCGTAAGAGCCTCGCAGGTTCGAATCCTGCTCTCTCCGCCAATGCGACCAATTCGAACCTTTGTGCTTATCATCTAGCAGGGCAAGGCTAAGGAAGGATAGTGGAAGAAAATACGTTATTTCCCTAAAGATAGCAAAATCTCATTCGCTATTTACGAGGAACCCTGCGGAACCCCACGAATGAGGATTTACTTGCTATAATAAGTATGCTATATAACTAATTAAGTGTGTCAACCCGTAGAAACCAGCAGGATATTTTTTGGATGAGTAAATATGTGTTTGACAAGAGGCATATTATATGATAAAATTCATTTTAGAAATTAAATCAATAAGTGGTGTGTTCGAAGGGGGCAACCTCCACATAAAAAAAGTAAAACCTTCGCTAGAAATGGCGAGGGTTTTTTATTTAATAGGATAAATATTATGATAGTAGCTGAGGTAAACAGAATAAAAAATTTAGATGCAAGCAAACTGCTTCAAAAAATTGAAATTAACCCACCCTGGAGTTTTTCTGATAAAACGAGAAGAGAAACAGCGTATATTACGCATGGATATCATCGATATCCTGCAAAATTCATTCCACAAATTGTTTCAAGTTTGATAGAAAGATATACTATTGAGGGAGATTTAGTAGTTGATCCTTTTGGTGGCTGTGGAACAACTTTGGTTGAATCTAAAGTTATGGGCAGGACATCTATCGGAGTAGATATAAACCCCGTTGCAGTTTTAATAACAAAGGCTAAAAAAACACCAATCAAACCTGCAGAATTGGAAAAATATTTTCTGTGGTTAAGAAATAAAATCAATACTTTTAGTAAAGACACAAAAGTTAAAACCCCTGATCACGAAAGAATTGACTATTGGTTTAAGTCTCAAGAGAAAAGAAAGCTTGCTTTTCTCTGTTCTGAAATTTCAAAGATAAAGAATCAAGATGTGAAAGATTTCTTCTATTGCGGTTTTTCGAATATTCTCAAAAATTGTTCAATTTGGCTCCAAAAAAGCAATAAGCCGACCAGAGATTTTAATAAAGAGCCAGCAGATCCATTTGCGGTTTTTTCACGACAAATCAAAGCGATGATTAGAGGGAATGCTGATTTTTTTAATCTTTTACAACAAAGAGGATTCTTGAGAACTTCCAGTAAGGTATATTGTGCTGACGCTAGGAAAATACCTACGAAAAATAATTCTGTTAGTTTAATTGTTACATCACCACCCTATGTTACTTCATACGAATATGCAGATTTACACCAATTGACCGCTCTTTGGTTTGAATACACTAATAATTTAAGTGATTTTCGAAAAAGATTTATTGGCACAGCATATCATAATAAGAAAGAATATGTTTTAAATAGCATGATCGCAGAAAGCATAAAAGATAAATTATCGAAGAAAGATATAAAAACAGCAGAAGAGGTTGCTACATATTTTGGAGAAATGAATCAGGTTTTTCTGGAAATGCAACGGATTTTGAAAAAAGGGGGGATAACCAGCATCGTTATTGGTAATACAAGCTTAAAAGGGGTAGAGATATTAAATGCAGAGGTATTTGTAGAGCAATTACAAAATATTGGTTTTAAAGTTAATGATATTATTAAGCGAGAAATACCTTCAAAAAACTTACCATCCATTAGAGATGAAAAAACAGGACGCTTTGCCAGGATAACAGATAAAAATAAAATTTATGCTTATCCAACAGAGTATATTTTAATAATGGAGAAAACATGACAATAAAAGACTTAATTAAGATTTACGAAACCAAGAAAACAAAATATGGCATAGAAGCGTATAGGCATATCTCAAATGTTTTAAAAGAAGCCAAAAAGCAACATAAGAAGGATTTTACAGGAAGCGATCATGAGCAATCCTGGCGTGCTTTCAAAGGGAAAAATCTTGAGAAACTGATAGAGTATATTATTACAGATGAAGTAAAAGGGCTCGGGATGGAGGTTGTGAATGGCAATACTCTTGAAAGGACCAACGAAAGTAATTTATCAGAAGAATTGGGGCAGATAAAAAGAAATCTATTGATAGATTATGGCCAATTTGGTTACCATCTTCCTGATGTTGATATTATTATTTATGATCCAGAGACAAAAAAGGTCATAGCGGTGCTTTCTAGTAAGGTTACATTGCGAGAGAGGATTGCGCAAACAGGGTATTGGAAGATAAAATTACAAAATCAGGGACTTACAAAACATATCAAAGTTTATTTTGTTACGCCAGATGAAGATGGAACGCTTACAATAAAAGACCCTGCAAAAAAAGGAAGAGCGATTGTTGAGATTGATACTGACGGAAGTTATGTTTTAAGTGAGACAGATATTAAAGAAAGCGACAAGGTTAAAATGTTCGATAAATTTATTGATGATCTAAAGGAATTACTAAAGTAAATTAATTGTGATATTTGATATAAGTAGATACAGAAATCTTTCTGGTAAAATGTATGTGTAGTTTACAAATAGAGTCAACCACTCTTTGGGATTTTCCAAGACAAAATTATGGAGATAAGCAACACGGTAACAATAAATACAATGGGGTTACCCCTGCGTTGGTGATTTGGAATTTATTGCAACGCTACACAAAAGAAGGTGATTTAGTTGTTGATCCAATGTGTGGAAGCGGAACAACAATTGATGTAGCAAAGGAATTGAAGAGAAAGGTGATTGGCTATGACCTTAATGTTACTAGACCCGATATAATCAAAAACGATTCTCGCAAAATTCCTCTCCAAGATAATAGTGTCGATTTTATTTTTATCGACTCCCCGTATTCTAACAACATTAAATATTCTTACGATCAAAAATGCATTGGTAGAATATCTTGCGAGAGTGACAAATTTTATGATGAGTTAGAAAAAGTTATGGGTGAAATTGCAAGGATCTTAAAACCAGGCAAAGCAGTGGGCTGGGTTATTGCCGATCAGTGGATAAAGAGAAAATTTACACCAACAGCATTTTTACTTTGGCAAAGATTAGAAAAATATTTTGAACCTATTGATATTATCTGCCTAACTCGCCATAATCAGACATCGAATACAGGTATTTGGCACCAAAGAGCAAGGCAATATAATTTTTATCTGAGAGGTTTTAAATATCTGTTTATAATGAAGAAGGCTGCATGAGTAGAATAGGTAATTACGTAAAGCGTCTTATTATTTAATTTTTAGGTGCAATAATGAAGTGGACAAAGCTAGAACACTCTAATAATCAGATAAACAAATCTGGAAATATATTAATAAATCCTGATAGCACTATGGGTGATACGGATAGAGCTATGGATATTTTAGGCAATTGGAGATCAGCACATAGCTTTCCATTGCATATTTTTTCTGTAAGATTAAAACGTCTTGCAAAGCAAACAGATGTTTCTGCGTTAGTTATCCGACGCCTAAAACGCATCCCGTCAATTATTAGAAAACTTAAACGTAAACAGACAGATAAGATGAAGATGTCCAGAATGCAAGATGTCGGCGGATGTAGAGCAGTATTATCTACCATCGAAAAGGCTAATAATCTTGTGCAGAAATATAAAAAAAGTAGAGGGTTAAAACATAAATTGGTAAATGAAAAAGATTACATTAAGACACCCAAGTCAGATGGATACAGGAGTATGCATTTAATATATAAATATATTAGTGATAAAAATGATGTGTATAATGGCTTGCTGATTGAGATACAAATCCGAACAAAGCTTCAGCATTATTGGGCAACTGCTATTGAAACTGTAGATCATTTTACCAGACAAGCAATTAAATCAAATGAAGGAGAGAGGGATTGGATGAATTTCTTTACATTGGTTAGTTCCGCGTTTGCCAATATGGAAAATATGCCAATTGTGCCCACCACCCCTACCAATAAAAATGAGTTACGTAAACAAATACAAGCTTTAGCGAAGAAATTAAAAGTTGTTAAAAAAATGACTGAGTGGACAAAAATTCATAGGATTATAGAGAACTTTGAGAAGGAGAGCAAGGATAAATATGATTTTTATCTTTTGAATCTAAATCTTACAACAAAAGAATTATCAATTTCGGCTTTTAAAAAGTCTCAGGAAGAACTTGCAACTTCAGAATATTCAAAAGCTGAAGAAATAATGATTAAAAATAATGAAGATCGTGATATCGTTCTTGTTTCAGCAGATACAACAAAGGAATTAAGAAAAGCCTACCCCAATTATTTTTTGGATACAAAAGAATTTATAATTAAATTGAACGAATACTTTAAAGAAAATAAATAATACATAATTAAGGGCACATCTAGACTTAATTATCCAGTAACACTTTCTTTAACATAAATCTTAAATATATAGTTTCTTAACTTTATTCCATATATCCGTGATTTTGCAATCCAGATTTTATCTATACCACAAACAACCAATATAGCTTTATCGGTTTCATGTAGAATACGGACTTTGAGCCAGATATATCTTTCTGGGTTTATAAGGTTATAAATTCCGAATGGCAGGCGCATGGGGTTACCTCCTTTTTTTGGATTCCCGCTTTCGCGGGAATGACAAGTTTATTCATTTGAGATTGCTTCGGCGCTTCGCGCCTCGCAATGACAAAGCCTTCTTAACAGTATTTTTGCTAACATTTAAACTTTTAGCGATCTGTTTATGAGTCATACCTAATACCTAATAATCGTAATTCCGTTGCTTTTTGGGATATTCTTTGGTATAAAGGGAGTTGGATAGTAGGTAGTATCTTAATATGAACGCTTATCTCGGACGCGGTGCGAATTGGTTGCAGCCGGGCCCGCCACCCTTCGCTCACATGGGGCTAATCTTCGCAGCATGCTTCGGGTGGCAAGCCAAATTTGTAAAAGGGCATTTCTCACTACTAATGCTGAAACTCCCGAAAAATAATTTTGTCTTTCTCGAAACAAATAGATTTGATAAGTATAACTCTAGGTCATATCTATTTTCTAACCCCATCAAGATAGTATCTATATATAAGTCAGAAGAGTTAAGAGATGCATTTTTGGAGATAGAGGATTTTATTTCAAGGGGTTATTATGCAGCGGGATTTATTTCCTATGAGTCCGGGTTTTCATTCGAGGATAATTTAAAAGATCTGATCATAGATTCGGAATTTCCACTTTTATGGTTTGGCATATATAAGAAACCCAATATTTTTATCCATGGAGACAAGTTAAGTTTGACAAAAAAGGGATCAACTTATCAGATTCGAAATCTTCGAGCAAACATCTCCAAAAACAAATACACAGAAAACATAAGACGTATAAAAAATTTCATCAGAAATGGCGACACCTATCAGGTGAATTATACATTTAAATATAAATTTGATTTCAAAGGGTCTCTGTTGGGGCTTTATGAGGATCTCAAGGCAAAGCAAAGTGTTTCTTATTCAGCCCTCATAAAAACACAAGACCATTCCATCCTGTCTTTTTCACCAGAACTATTCTTTAGAAAAAATAAAGACTCTATAGAAGTTAGACCTATGAAGGGTACGTTTGATAGAGGAAGGGACACCGAAGAAGACAAGCACAATACGGAAATTCTAGAGCATAGCCTCAAAAACAGAAGCGAAAACGTGATGATAGTGGATCTATTGAGAAATGACCTTGGAAGGATTTCCAGAGCCGGGAGCGTTAAGACTAAAAAGCTATTTGAGGTGGAGCAATACGAGACGCTTTTACAGATGATATCAGTTGTAAAAAGCAGACTTAAGGAAAAGGTATCGCTTTATGATTTATTTAAGGCCATTTTTCCGTCAGGCTCTGTTACTGGCGCGCCAAAGATAAACACAATGAAGATAATAGATTCTCTTGAAAAAGAACCTCGACGGATATATACGGGAAGCATTGGCTTTTTGACGCCTTCAGGAGATGCTGTTTTTAATGTGGCTATAAGGACCGCATTAATAGACAATAAGACAAAAAAAGGTGAAATGGGCATAGGAAGCGGCATTATCATTGATTCAGACGCGGTCAAGGAATTTGAAGAGTGTAAATTAAAGGCGAATTTTATAACCCAGAAGAAAAAGGATTTTAAGCTCATTGAGACGATGTTATGGCAGCGCGCCAAAGGTTATTTTCTTTTAAGGCCGCATCTTAAAAGACTTAAATCCTCCGCAGAATATTTCAATTTTAAATTCAATAAAGAGTGCATAATCAAAAAGCTAAAAAATCTTGAGAAAAAGCTTAACAGCAGTTCAGATTATAGAATAAGAGTTCTTTTAGATAGATCCGGCAATATAGAGGCAAGGTTTTCAAGGATAGGCGGTAATGTACAATCGAAGGTAAGATTTTCAAACAAAAGGGTTTCTTCAGGGAATTTATTCCTGTATCATAAGAGCACAAACAGGGCTTTATACAATAAAGAACACGCGAAATGGAAGAGGCGCGGATATTTTGATATAATTTTCAGCAATGAAAAAAATCAGGTTACAGAAGGCGCTATATCTAATATAATTATAAAGAAGGGGCGGTTTTATTACACGCCGCCACTTGAATGTGGGCTCTTAAACGGCGTATATCGTCGATATCTGCTCAAGAAAAAGGCGTTACCCTTGAGAGAGCGCATATTGCATAAAGAGGATGTCTTGAGGGCTGAAAAAGTTTATATGGTAAATTCAGTAAGAGGGATGGTTAAATGTGCCTTGCCAGAATATTAAACGATATATCTTTACGCCTTTCCTGAAATAAAGTTCAGGAAATAAAAAAGAGGGGATACATCAGCCATTTGAAAAAGGAAGGCATTTAAAATTGCGTTTGTGAGGCCATATGCTAGAAAGACGCAGGCGATAAGCATAAGAAATTTTTTATTATTTGCAGTAAGTTCTCTCGCAGACAAAATTGCCAGGGCGGGAATTGCCGGTAAGACATATCTTGTTACATAGCCCTCCAAACCTCTAATTCCCACCAGCGTAAATCCTAAAATAAAAGATAACCCCCAGATGCACTCCATCCATTCATTAGGCCGCCTTATCGATTTAATAATGATTGCCCATGCAAAAAGATATATTGGGGCGACTTTACTTATATTAGAAAAATAGAAATACCATGGCCTTGCTATTGCCATCTTGATAAATGGAAACATACGAAGCGGCTCTTCCGAAGGTTTGATCCACCACGGAAAGAACGTTCCAAATGTCTTGTAAAATACATATAACCACGGCCCAGCTATTAACATCGAGAAGATTATGAAGTATAAAACATTAGACAGTCTTTTTGCATTAAAGTTTTTAATAAAAAGATATACTATTGGAGCTATAATAGCCAATGCTGAAATCTTTGAAAGAATTGCTAACCCAAAAGAAATACCAGCTAAAATATACCAAAAGGCCTTTTCTTTTTTAACAGCCAATATTGAAAGATATACGCTCAAGGTGCAGAATAGGGTAAGTACCGCATCTATCCATATCTTTGTAGAGGCATGCAGCACTATCGGACAGATAGAAAAAATAAAGGCTGCGATTAATCCTACAGCCTCATCATAGAGCTCCTTACCAATCGCAAAGATAACTAAAAGAGTTATTACGCTTGCAAACACAGGAAATAATACCTGGTATCTAACACCAAAAAGTTTCCTGAACAATATAAGCCCGTAAGTAAAAAGTGGCGGATGATGAAAAAGTGGTTTGTCGTAGACAATCTTAGGGAGCTGATCTAATACAGCTGTACCTTGCAAAGAATAATCCTTTGGATTTTCAGAGACCTTCTCTGCCAGAGCCTGTAATATCACTTCATCATTTTCTATATGCCGGATAAATAGCGCTGGCAAACGTATGGAAAGAGAAAGTAGAATTATTGCTATTAGAATAATCTTTGTGTCAACTAAAGATTTCTTATTTTCCACGGCTCTAGACATGATTTTCCTCCTCGGGACTAGTTAAAATAATTTTCTTTCCAAGATAAAAGCCTGGCCATATTGTTTTTTAATATAATAGTTATCTTTCAGATAACCAAAGATTAGGTTTAGTCTTTCTTCATTAGGAATTTTATTCGAATCAGTAAACACAAATGCGTCTTTAACATATATACAATACTGAGGTTTTTTATCTTTAAGGTCTATAACCACTTGTCTCTGATAGTTTATATCGATGCTGGCATATATTGTGGGAGTAAAATGTGTTATGCTAGGTCTATCAGCTAAAAAATAGTATTGACCTTCGTGAGGAAACACAAAGATACTCTCTTGAGAATCAGTATTTCGCTGGATAAAATTTACTACTCCAAAAACTACGCTGGCTTGGTCGGAGAAGCTCCTAACTCCTGTAACCAGGGCTTTGCCAATTTCTCTCCAATTTTCTATTTAAAGAAAAAATTTCTGATATTATGCCTTGCTGTAGTAATTAAATCCTTAAATGATAGATTCTCGCTTTTAAAATAACCTATAGCATATGAAAATAAAAATGCAAAGTCATATAATATATTTTCCTTAAACCTTATAGCCTTTTTTATCAATGGAAAAAATACCGGCATTTTTACCGCATAAAAGAAGAGCTTCTGTAAGTTAGAAATCTCATTTTTATGTTCTAATTTTATTACACTTCTATGAAAGAAGGAATGATTGAATTTATTCAAATCTTCTTCCATTAGATTGTTGTCTTTCGCGTATTCGCCAAGTTCGGTCATGGGATAAGGGAAGAATAATGAGCACCATGGATAGTCTGTTTTTATTTTTATATTTAATTCTACTGTTTTAAAAGACTGCTCTAGTTTCTCGCCTGGCAAGCCAAGTATATTATAAGTCCTGAATCTTATTTTATATTTCTTCAAAAGATGAGCGGTTTCTATAATCTGTGAATCCTTAATATTTTTCTTAAGCAGCTCGTTACGTAGTTTTTCGTCTCCTGTTTCAATGCCAAAAAATACACAGTGGCAATGGCTCATTTTTAGCTCCCTGGTGATCTCCTCATCCATCAAATCAGCCCTTACTAAACACACAAAGGGCAGGTTTACCTTTTCTCTATAAATCTTAAGAAATTCCAGAAACCAAATCTTATTAAAAAGAATCGTATCGTCCTGTAAATATACAGTTTTTAATCCAAACTTATCCCGCACTTCAAGGATCTCATCTATTAGATTCTGTTGGCTTCTTAATCTTATAAAAGGGCCTTTATCTTTATAGATATCCTTTAATATATGATTAAAACAAAATGTGCAGCTAAATGGACAACCTCTCCCTGCGAAAAAGGACTTCTGGCTTTTATTCAAAAATGGGTATTTATTATAATATAGGGACCTATCAGGAAGAGAAAGGCTATCCAGGTTTTCTATCAATGGTCTTATCGGATTTTTTGTTATATTTCCAACTCTATTTTTTACCCATAGATTTTCCACATCACAAAAATCCTTTTCGGCATCAAGCCTATGTGCTAATTCTGAGATCGCATGTTCTCCTTCTCCGATACAAACAATATCTACTGCGTTATTTTCTATTATCTCAGGGAAGAATGTTGGATGGGGGCCACCAAAAACAGTAGGGCAGGAGAGAGCCTTTTTTAGCTCACGAGCCATATCAATTGCCCAGCGATGTATGCCAGTAGTGCAGGAAAAGCCTATTAGATCAGGTTTGAATCGTGAAAGCGATTTTATTAATTTTACAGTATTGTTTTCTAAAAACAACTCTGCTTTATGGCCTTTTTCTTCTAAAGCACTAGCCAAGTACTCTGTGCCAAGATATTCATAGACTATATTCTGGACAAAGGCTATCCTAGCCATCTAATCGCCCTTCTTGAATACGAACCAGATTGTCTTCAAGGCAAATAAAGAGGTCTGGATCAGGCCTCTTGTCTCAGACCTGACAAATACAAAGAAATACACAATCGCCCACCAGAGTTTAAATAAGATATTTGGCGGCAATTTTATTAGTTTTTTAATTAAGCGAAACAGATATGGGAAGATTACTGCTGTTTGAAAGAAATAATGCAGATTAATCAATTCTTTGGGCTGTGGGACATCAAATGAAATCTCTGATTGCTGATAAGCGCTATATATATCATTGATTTTCATTTTATCCCTGAATCGTTCGGCAATCTTTGTTCCTGGATAAGGGGTTAAGATTGAACAGCGCGGGTATTCTGTCCCTATTTTTATATTTAACTTGATGGTTTCAAGCGCATTCTCAACGGTTTCGTTAGGAAGGCCTATCATATTAAAGGTCATAAACTTAAGCTTATATTTTTTAAGAAGATGGCCTATTTCTATGATATGAGTATTGGTAATGCGCTTATTTAAAAGTTCATATCTTAATTTTTCATTGCCTGTCTCTATGCCAAAGCTGACTGTATGGCAACCCCCATCTTTTAGTAACCTGATAATTTCTTCATTTAATGTATTTACGTTTGCTGAACAGACAAAGGGTTTTCCGACTTCTTTTTTATATATAGATATGAATTCTTCAAGCCATTTCTGATTAAAAACAAACAAATCGTCCGCAAAGTAAACAGAGCTCAATCTATATCTGGATTCCACTTCTTTTATCTCGCTGATAAGGCTTCCAGGACTGCGAAACCGTACATAGGTACCTTTATTAGAATATACCTCTCTTAGTTTTTCATTGAAACAGAAGCTACACGAAAAAGGACATCCACGGCTGGCCATAAAAGGTTTGAGAGATGCTTCTTTAAGAAGCCTGTACTTATAATAAATCTGACGGTCGGGGAAAGGGAGGGCATCTAAATCAGAAACAAGAGGGCGAACTTCATTCTTTTTAATTTTATCACCGAGCTTGACTGAAAGATTCGGAATACCTGTGTAATCAATACCTTTATCATAGGCATCTGCTAAATCCCGCATGCTATATTCACCTTCTCCACAGCAGGTAATATCAACTGCAGGATGATTTATTATTTCAGGAAAGTAGGTAGGGTGAGGGCCGCCAAAGATAGTTAAGACATCTTTCTCTTTTTTTATCTGACTGGCTGTTTGAAGCGCCCAATGGTGCTCACCGCTCATAGTGGAGAATGCAATTATATCATCGGGCTTTATTTTATCCCTAAAGGAAGTTATATCTTTACCAATCAAGAGATCGACTTCGTGGCCGTATTTTTTTAAAACGCTAGAGATCATCTCAGGTCCACCATATTCATACCATATCCTCTGAAGGAATATAACTCTAGCCATTATTTATTGATATCTAATAATTCCTTTGCCTTTTTCAATACTTCCTCTACAGTGATAGAATACATGCACTTATTGTGACCCTCAAAACATCTCTTGTTTCCATACATAGCCGTCTTTACATTATAAACATTTAAGCAAGGGCTACAATATGGACCTTTGTAAAACACAACATGATTAGGATTATTTGGTCCATACAGGACAGGTGTCTCTGGCCCGAAAAATGAAATGGTCTTTATCTTCGTAAGTGCCGATAGATGAAGCGGGCCGCTATCACTTGTTATAAATAAGTCAGCTGCCTGAAATAAAGTCAAAAGGTGTCCTAGGCTGGCCTTGCCTGCTAAATTCACAATCTTTTCTTTCTTACCCAATAAATCGATCATTGATTGTACGTAATCATAATCCTCATCTGCGCCAATAAAGATAAATGAAAGGTCAGGGTATTTCAAGAGTGAATTCAATAGAGACACAAAATAATCTTTTGGCCAGCGCCTTTCTAAACACATCTCCCCAACATTGACATTTACTATGACTATTTTTGTATTTCCTATTTTATAATCGCAGATCAACTGGTCGACAAAGTCCTTTTCTACGTTATGTATCTTAATTTCAGAAAGGCTCATATCTTTTGTATCAGCGCCTACTTCTTTTGCCAATGCCAGAAAAATCTCGGTAATATGTTTATAATAATTAAAAGAGATCGGGTGGGTATATAACATTGTCCTTGGTTCATTTCTTATATAAAAACCTACCCTTTTCCTGGCAAAACTAAGATAAGTAACAATGGATGAAAATTTGGAAAAGAACTCCATATCAATTGCTATATCAAACCCGTGCCTTTTAAACTCAAACAAGACCTTTAATAAGTCTCCTATAAAAATACGAATACCGTTTTTTCTTAAAAATAAATAATTATCGGCTAAATGTAATCTTTCACATATCTCACGATTATTATAAAAAGTAAGAAATGTTATCTTTGCCTGCGGGAAGGTTTTACGGAGGGCCCTGAACATAGGGGCTGAAAGAAGGATGCTTCCAAGGCCAAAGTATTTTGTGACCAGTATTTCTTTAACAGGGCCTTTAGGTTTTCTTAAAAATTTTATTAATCTGTCAGATCTTGAAAGAATAAAACAAATGATGCCGCCTGCATAATGATCGATTATCCGCATCGTCTGTGTATTCATGTTTTTAATTATAGCATAGAATGAGGCAAAAACAACGGATTTGGTTGTATTAATTAGAATATATTG
>Ga0180007_10005672_pt1 | contig 12495 bp, 3 predicted proteins | sample MM_PC_MetaG_FD_121122 | JGI IMG/M metagenome (GOLD analysis project Ga0180007, IMG submission 121122) | Groundwater microbial communities from the Aspo Hard Rock Laboratory (HRL) deep subsurface site, Sweden - MM_PC_MetaG | ecosystem: Environmental > Aquatic > Deep subsurface > Groundwater... | reverse complement strand
TCAGTTGGCTGCTCCGGCAAAAATCCCAACTGGCCTTGAGTTCCTTTTAAATATCCCTTACCTTTAAACTTTCCGGAGCCAATAGCTATCTTTGATTGAATGATATTATAACCTGCTCCCCTGGGATCAATGCCCGGGTTCAAGAAGACAATGAGTCTTTTTTGCTGGTAATCTTTAAGGAATTTACAGCTTGCTCCGGCAAAAAGAAGGCTGAAGGCCATAATAGATAAGGGAATAATGAGAAATTTAGGGGAGAGGGAATGCAAGATTTTCCTCAAGCCAAAATAGATGATAAAAAGACCCAGGGGGAAGGCAAGCAAAGGTAAGATTAGCTTTTCTTTTGAATCGGTTTTAGTAAAGATAAAGAGGAGGACTAAGCTTAAAATTAGGGTGAAAACAATACTTGCCAGATGAGAAGGTTTAGCTCCGGCCAAGAAAAAGAGAGTTAAGATTACCGGAATAAAAACAGCGCTTGATCCAATGTCCGGTTGTTTTAAGATAAGAAATATGGGCAGAAGAACTACCATTGAAGGGAAGAAGAGAGAAGGGCGCACGCCAGACTCTCTTGCCTGACGGCTTAAGATCCGGGCCAAATAAATAATGGTGGCCACCTTGGCCAATTCGGCCGGTTGGAAAGAGAGAGGGCCAATGATCAGCCAGCTTTTAGTGTGGCGAATTAAAGGGGCGTAAAAGAGACACAATAGAAGGGTAAAAATGCTCAGGCCATAAAGGAAAGGACTTAAATTATACCATGTTCGGTAATGGACCAGGATGGCGACTAAAAGGGCTGTCATTCCCAGCATAAACCATAAGACCTGTTTTACCCATAGATCGGAAAAGTTAGAAGCTGCTGACAGATGAGTGGTGCTGTAGATCATAGCTATGCCAAAAGCAATGATAATAAGCATTATTGAAAATAGTGTAAAGTCAAAATTCTTTCTGAGCATGGTAATAAGTAGACAGTAGACAGTAATGTTCAAGTTGGTTCATCTTTTAAAGATTGTGCTTTAAGTGGTTATATAAGTAATTAAATCTATCTCTTTCTCCTCGCCTTCCTCCTTCAAGTTCATCCTCTCCATAAGAGAAAAGATCAAAGCTTTCCGGATTGTGAATGCCAGGAGAATAATATTGGTAAGGATTATTCCAGGGATCAATGGGAAGAGACTTTTTCAGGTAAGGGCCTTTCCACCGCCCGGGAATAGGAGGGGTGGCCGGCCTGGCCTTAAGGGCAGCTAAGCCCTGTGAGGCAGTGGGATAGAAACCATTATCAAGTTCGTATAGGTCTAAGGCCACAGAAATGCTGGCTATATCGGCCTTAGTTCTTTCTATCCTTGCCTCCCTGGTTCGGCCTGTAAAACTTGGAATGACCATGGCCGCCAGGATACCAAGAATGATGACCACCAACATCAGTTCAATTAAGGTAAAGCCTCTTTCATTCTTCATTTGACTAAAAGGTTAATTCTAAATATAGGCAGAAGCAGAGTAACCAGGAGGATAATAGTTATAAAGCCAACCAGCAAAAGAAAGGTTGGATAGATCAGGGTTTGCCTTATCCTGCCCCTTAAGTCTTCTTCGGTTTCTATAAAGGAGGCTAAGCGGTGAAGAGCTTCGCTTAAAAATCCTCCCAACTCTCCTGCCCCAACCAGACTGGTAAATTTAAGGTCAAAGATATTCGGATAGTCTTTAAGGGCACCGGATAATGATCTTCCAGCCTTAACTTTTTGAGAAATCCGGCCAATTATTGACCTTAGAGCCTCGCTTTCCACCTCTTTTTCTAAGAAGGATAAGGCCTCATTTAAGGGCATCTCTGAAGAGAGAAGATCAGAGAGTTGTCTAAAGAAGAAGGCCAGATCTCCTCTTTTAACCTTTGAGCTAAAAGATGCTCTCTCTCATCAAGCTCTTCTACCTGATTGTCCGGATCGACCAGACAAGAGATTGTGTGGTTTCCCGCCTGACCAAGGGTATTCCAGACTATTTCCACCTCTTTAGTCTCTCCCAATCCCAGATTATAGATGACCCGATTACCGATGACTGATGACCGGTTACCGAACTCAACCTCTGTCTCTCCAACCCAGGCCCCCAGGTTCTTAACAGTTGCCTTGATTACTACCTCATCTCCTTCTGTGGGGATAGTTGGCTGATAGTTGATGGCTGATAGCTCAAGATCCGGTTTGGTTGGTGAACCCACATCTATTGGTTTATGGGTAAGGTTATTGTTCTCATTGTTCTCCTGGATAGTATTCTCAGGATCAACCACGACATAGATGTAGTTTCTACCCAGTTGACCCAATGTATCCCAGACAATCTCCACCTGCTGGCTTCCCCCTCCTGGTATCTCTTCAATACTCCGTGCTCCAAGCTCCGTGCTCCCTGCTTCTTCCGGCTGTCCATCCCAGAACTCCACCACCACATCATTGGCCTCAAGATTGCCCTGGTTATGGATATTGGCTGTGATGGTCACTGGCCTGCCTTCGGTGGGTGAGAAGGGAGAAAAGCTAATATCATTCTCAGTCAAGATAATATCCGGGCCGGGCTCAGGCTCCGGAGTGTCCCCTCCTGTTGGTGGTAGGGAGACCGTGATTCGATTGTTGGTCTCATCATATTCCCCTATCAATCCATCCGGGTCTAAGACTATCTCAATCTGGTGTGTTCCGGAACTGGCCTGCCAGGCAAAGCTGATCTTTTCCGTGGAATTGGCAAAGACAGAGACAGACTTCCTTATCTTTGAGTCTGTATCAACTAAAAGCTCAACTACTGCCTCCATGGCATCAAGTCCTCCTATGTTATGAACGGCAGCCGTAATGGTGACCATCTCCCCATCGGTTGGCTTAGAATTAGAGAAGATAAGATCATTGGCAGAAATGGTCAGGTCAGGAAGCTCTGGCCGAGGAGTGGTTATAACTTCGTTTGAAGGCTCACTCTCTAATCCAGCCTCATCCACAGCCGTAATTCGGTATCGATATTCCTGATAATTGACCAGTTCTATATCTACCCAGTTTGTATCTTTAATCAAAACCCCTCCGCTAAGGGGCAAGGTGTCACCATCACGATAGACATTATATCCCGCCAGATCTTGTTCAGTATTTAAATCCCAGCTTAAAGTTACCATCTTGTCCCGGGCAGTTGCTTTAAGTCCTGTCACAGTATCTGGTGGGATAGTATCTATGGTGACCTCAATCGGGTCCGAAGATAGGGTGACATAGGTGCCCAAGGTTGCCCTGGCCGTAATATGATTGAGCCCCTCTATTAGATTGACATTACTCAGGCTGAATCGGTTTTCTCTCTTAGATATTATCTTATCAAGCGTGGAGCCTGGATCGCCTGGATTTACCCTTGAAAAGATACTCCTGAATTTTATATAATCTCGCTCTGGGTTAGCATAGGTTATCTCCTCATAGAAGGGTGGGCTTAAGGTCTGCCATTCAAATAGAGTGCCCGGGGTCTTGGTAATCTCAAGCCCGAAGGCTATACCCCCACTATTTGTAGAGAAGACAAGCTCCCACTCATGGGCAGAAGAGATGTCTATATCCCTGAACAGGTCTTCACTCAGATTAATCTTTGAAAGAGCAAACATATAGCCTTGCCTTTGCTCGATTATAGGATAAGTCCTGTTCCAAATCTGATTATTATCCATATCGAACACCTTTACCTCAAGAGAGATGCCAGCACTTTTAACATGAATAGGGTTGTCGTTCCCTACATAGCTTTTCTCCAATAATTTGAAATTAAAAGCCACATTCTCCTCGACCGGACACTTTTTCTTTATATAATGGCTATAGTAATTTCCTACACCCCGGACGCCACAACCCCCTCCAGCTTTTCCATAGGCGGTATGGATTACATAGCCTGTGCCTGTAGGCCTAAAGTAAGCTCCACCCCTAAAGCCTTCATATCCTACTGTATAGTGACTGGTTGGTCCCGCATGAGTGAGCACTCCCCTGGAGTCCCAACCTATGAGACCCGTGGTGTACTGGTGTTCTATCCCCCCTCCATTGAATTTTTGAACAGGCATAAAGTTAGCCAGGTTAAGTCCTTCCATGTCCATCCAGTCTGTCTCTAAGATGCCCTCGGTGTCCCCTTCACTCAGAGCTACTCCATTTCCACTTACCACCAGACTGGTTAGAAGGTTGGCTGGATCCTCCGCCTCTATCATTGTTGAGCTTCCGGAGGCAGTAGTTCTTCCCTGAGATGATCCCTTGACAAAGACTTCCACCTCTGAGCCTGCCTCAGCCCTTCCTCCTACAGTGATTGGAGAAGAGGTAAGCATTATTGGTTTTCCACTGGCAGTAGGGATATCAATGATGGGGCGGGCGATGGCTGGCATGGCCTGGACTTCATTAGAACCTGGGCTCTCATTGCCTACATCATCAATGGCCATGACAGTATAGGTATAAGTCTGCCCAGTCACATAAATATCCTGGTAACCGGTGATGGTTGAGGAGATCTGATCCAAAAGCAGGCCATCACGATAGACCCTGTAGCCGGCTAAGTCTGGTTCAGTATTTGGACTCCAGCTTAAATAGACCACATCCTGACCACTTGTTGCCTCTAAGTTGGTCGGGGCAGCAGGTGGGGCTGTATCCAGAACAACCTCAACATGTCCTGAATAAGGACTTGTTCTCTCGCCCTCTCTGGCCTGGGTCTTGATCAGGTTCTTTCCTTCGCTTAGACCAAGTTCTAAGCTGAATCTATTAAGAGAAATAGGAGCTGTTCCTGCGGACTCTCCATTAAGCAATATAGCTACCTCTGATCCTTCCTGGGCATTTCCTTCAACCATGATCAAGGTGGAATTTGTCTTTAGGCCGGCAGCGGGTGAGGTTATGACCGGTACTTGAAGGGGGTTGCCAGATGGGGTGGCCAGGACACCTATTGACCCGGGACTCTCATTGCCTGCCTCATCAATGGCTGTAAGTTGGTATTCATACCCTCTCTGACTTAGACCAGCATCAAGATAAGAGGTCTCTTTGATCGGATCTTCATTGATTTGTAAACCATCCCGATAGATATTATATCCAGCCAGGTCTGGCTCAGTATTTGGATCCCAGTCAAGGGTTACCCTGGTAATGCCAGGGATGGCCACAAGTCCGATTGGTGTAGAGGGTGGGGCACGATCAATCTCAAGATCTAAGGTAGTCGAGCTTACATTACCGGCCTTATCCTTGCCGGCAAGTCTTAAGGTAAAAGTTCCATCACTTAAGCCGGAGATATCCCAGATGCCCAGGATTCCATCAACTACCGGATCTTCTGAAGTTGTGATTGTCTGCCAATCTATTCCCTGGCCATACTCTAAGGTGTAAGAGTCAAAGTTATCATCAGAGCCAAGGTAATCTTGGTCTGTAGCTGTTCCTCTGACCTCTACCGTATCTCCCAGGCTCTGGTTGATCAAAAGTTCATTTAGACTAACCTGGGGCAAGATATTGTCTATCTCTATGGCACCTGGAGAAAGGGCACTTAAGATCCGCATCTTATCGCCCTGACCGGTATAGTAAAATCGGTAAAGGCCATCCATCAAAGCCCCATTGACAGAGGATATGAAGCTATCATCATATCTTCCCCCGGCCTCAAGTCTTAGCCCTTCTTCTATCTTAAAGTTCAATCCGTCGAATGAGTGGGCACTCCTGATCTTTCTTGAAGAATCCAGAGAATCATTAGCCGTAAAGTAGATTCGAAAGCTATGGTCAGGCAAAAGAACAAGATTGGCATCAGAGCCATCGGAGGCCTCACCCTCAATAGAAGAGAGATCAAGTCTTAGCCCTTCCCTTTCCCAGACAAGGCCATCAACTGATGTGGCTGACAAGATTCGTCTTCTTCTTAAGTTATCTTCTCCAGTATAGTACATCCGGTAGCTTCCATCTTTAAGTCTTACTACCTCAGGATTACATACCTGCCATGAGTCCCAGGCTCCACCAGGAGAGAGCCTTGCCCCTTCCTCCTGCCAATTCAGACCATCGCTTGAGATGGCCGAATGTATGGCCCTGCCCTTTAAAAAATACATCCGATAGGCACTTCCACTAAGCCTTATCACCTCGGCATCAGAGGCATTCTCTATTCGGACTCCATATTCCTTCTCGAAAGTAATCCCATCAACTGAGATACTTGAGAGAATTCTCTTTGCCCCATTAATGTCTCCACCCGTGTAGTACATCCTATATCTGCCATCTAAAAGCCTGATCACTTCTGGAAAAGAGGCTCCCTTAGTATCATAAGGGTTGTAGGCATCAATCCTTACCCCTTTTTCCTTTGACCAGGCAAGATCATGGTAAACATAGGGCTCGCTTGAGCTAACGATCACTCTGTATGTCCCACTCTCAAATCCGGCAGGATCCCAAATTTCATGGTTTAGGCCCTCATCCTTAAGGGCTGGCCCAAAGGTCTTGACTCTCCGGCCATCTTGATTTGTGATCTTGAGCTCTATCCGGGCTGGTGCTGATAGATGATAGGATATGGTTACCTCATCTTTTTCTCCCGGGCTCTCTCCAGGAGAGAAAGGACCTGGAGAGACTAAAAGATCACTGATGTCAAGGTAGTTCTCTATTCTTAGCTCGATAATATGTTCTTTCTCGATCGCATCTGTATTCCTGACCACAAGCCTCAGTTCATAGTCCCCATCCGCAAGGTCCTGGGTCTGCCAGTTGGCCAGGTAGTCATTGGTCGCCCTGGTGCTGGATTGGGCAATTCTTGTCCAGGAGAAAGAGTCCCTAAGTCTATACTCAAGCCGCCACTCCTCTAAAGAGGTAGAAGAGACACTGCCTATTACCTCAACTGTTCCCTTAACCCCTTCTCCATCAGAAGGAGAGGTAATTTTAGCCACAGCAATGGCCTGGTCTAAGATGACTTCAATTGGTAAAGAGAGGGGGCTGGCCTCTTGACCAACCATGCTTCTGGCCCAGATCGTGTTTATTCCACTCTTCAGGCTAACCCCTTCTAAGTTAAAGGCAGTCTCACCTAAGAGCGTAAAGGAATCAAGCATCGGCGAGGTATCCTGGTGATCCTGTCTCTCAAGCACAGCCCTGATCCTCATTCCTCCTTCCGGGGTGACCTCTGGCAGGACATTTCTCCAGTCTGCCTCAAAAAGCTCAAGCCCGATAAGGCTTTTTGCGTCTGGCTGGGTGATCTTGATGTATCTAATTAACTTGGGTAAGATAAAGATATGCTCTTCAAAGTAGCCCTTATCCATCAACATCCGGAATATACCGTAATCTTCTGCCTCCGGGGCAATCCGGTCCCAGATTTCTCCATCAAGAGAGCCAAGGATGCTGTATTTAGATCCCTTGCCACCAGCTATCCTTATTCTGGAGATCTTCCTCTGGCTTCCCAGGTCAAACTGCCAGAAGTTGGTAGTTTTATCGTTTGGATTATACCAGTTGGTTCCAAATTTCCCATCGAAGAGAGAGGCAGCTCCATCCTGGCTTGAAGCAGTAAGCCTTGATGGATCTTCCTCATACAACAAGCCAAGGTCAATCCTTCTTTCTCCTTCTCGCCAGGTGGTGTATTGATAGGTAATGTTTCCTCCATTGAGGGTCTGTTGAGTTTCAAGTTCCTCATATATCCTTCCCTGGCCTGTCTCTATCCAGGGACTGATCACACATCCAATGCTATCCTTTAAGTTTCCAACAGCCTCTATCTGCTGAATGTATGGAGAGCCCCAGGTTGCCACCGACAGATAGATATGTCTGGCACAAATAGGCTCCTTCAACCTATAGGTGGTTCTAAAGGGCGCCCTGTGATGCGATAAACCGTCATAATTTATGACTAAACACTCAGTACTCATCGTATGTTCGCCGATGGAACTTAAGGTAGCATTCTCCCAGTCAGCCTCTTCTGTATACATGGGAACATCAGTGATTGGAGTAAAGTAATAGTCTGTCCAACCGCGTGGAAAACGTATATAACCCACAACCGAGATCTCATAGATGGTGTAAACCTGACCAAGATCTACCCACTTATTCCACCAGTTTTCACTCCAGGTTATTTTCCCCAGAGCTACATCCGTCCTCCTTGAGCTTAAGGCTATGCCCTCTCCATCAGCACTGAGTATGCAGTTGACCATCTTATTTTTAGAATTTTCAGCTTCGATCTTAAAGTCAGGAATCTCGGTAGGTAAGGTGGTCCCGGCCAGTTCCCCATTTACAAAGACCTCTACCTCTGCATCCTTTGGTGCTTTTCCGCCAACAGCAACAGGGCTCCGGGTCACTGTTGCCGGATTCAGTGAGTTGGTCGGCTGGGTGATGACCGGTGGAAGGAGGCTTGAAGAGCTTGGGGTGGCCGTGACCTCAAGGGAAGGCTCACTTTCTCTGCCTGCCTCATTGACCGCCGTTATGTAGTAGGTGTAGCTAATCCCATTGGTCAGTTCCCTGTCAATGTAGGTGATTCTATCGATAGGGGCTTGATTAACCTTTGCCCCATCCCGGTAGATATTGTAGCCCAAGAGGTCTTCTTCAACATTGGCCTGCCAGTTTAAGTAGATGGCCCTATCCCCTGGCAGGGCCACAAGGGCTTTGGGTGGATCAGGGGCAGGCAGCCTCAGGGTGACTACAATAGGCAGAGAGGGAAGACTGCTCAGGCCATCTTTAGTCGCCACCGCGGTAATGGTATTCTCCCCCTCTAAGAGATCCACCTCCTCGAACCTGAATGTCTCAAGTCCGCCACTTAGGGCATAATCGATCCTTAACTCCTCTAAGGTCGGGGTCCTGGATGGATCGGTCGTCTCAAGCAGAACCTCTGTCCTCAGCCACTGAGCATCATCAAGACTAAAGAGCGAGCCGGTTGGATCATCATACCAGTCACTCCAGTTGGCACTATCCAGCCCATCCTGGGTAGAGGCGGTCTTGCAGCATCTTATCTTCACATTGGTCAGTCCCCCTTCTTCAAGACCACTAAGGGCGTACGAATTCCAGCTTACCTCTGCCCCGGCATCAAAATCCAGGGCAAGGCTTCCTGGCGAGGAATAGACAAAAGGATAAACCTCAAATTCGTAAATCATGAAGTGATGGTAATAGGAACTCTTGGTAATATGTATCCTGATCCCGGTGGCCTGGACAGGATCAAATCTCAAGCTAAGCCAGCCATAGACAGGACTAAGGTGGTTATCACCTAAGACCTGAGCCCCAGAGGTATAACCGTCCCCTCTAAGGGTCTCTCTTCCATTTAGATTGCCATCAGTAAGTCCGGTGACATCATGCCAGTCTCCGGTATCTATCTCCGGATCAGGATCAGTGGTATATTGGATAGAATAATCGTGGGGTCCGTGGTCACTGCCTTTATAAAGACGGATCATGGATATCTCTTTAGAAGGGGTAAATAAGAGGCCAATATCAAAGGGTAAGGGATTGCGTCCATTTTGACCGGCATAGGTATAGGTAGAGGTATTCCCATCGGCGATGACCGTCTCCGGGGCAACGCTGTGGCAGTAGGTGACTCTGGGGATACCTGTGACCTTTTCCGGATCCGCCTTGTCTCCTGCCCCAGAGGCCCAGTCGTCCTTTGTTGTCCAGATGTGAGAGGCAGATGGACTTGAAGCATCAATCCCTTGCGGGACCCCATTGCTGAAAACTTCTACCACTGTTCCCGGCTCTGTTATGCCTGAGACCGTTATCGGCGCAGCACTCACTTCAATGGGCACTCCACTTGAAGTGGGCCAGGTAATCACCGGTGGGGCAGGAAGATCCTGGAAAGGGGTAGCCGTGGCCGGAGCTGATGGATCGCCCTCACTGCCGTTTTCATCTACAGCGGTCAGGGTGTAGGTGTAGCTGATCCCATTGGTAAGGTATCTGTCCAGGTAGGTTGTGGCGGTAATCAACTCAGTGTTGATCTTGGCTCCATCTCGATAAAGGTTGTAACCTGCAATGTCGGTCTCAGGATTTGGATTCCAGGATAGACCTATTATCTGATCCCCCGGGATAGCCGTAAGCCCTGTGGGTGGTGAGGGTGGAGTAGGACTAACCTCAAGCAGTCGATGGGCCTGGTTGTTGATAGTTAAGGCCTCCTGAGATGAGGTGCTTACCTGGACATAGATAGAATGAGTTCCAGGAAGAAGATAAACACCAATCAGGCTAAGGGCAGCCGAGCTTTGCCCTTCTATTAAGCCTATCTCAGCCTGACCAAGGAAGGCCCCTCCCTTGATCGGATCACCATCATAGAACTGGGCCTTTACCAAGGTGGCAGAGTCCTGGCCAATGTTTTTTACCACAGCCTCTATCCGGATCGTCTCCTCATCATTTGGAGAGGCTGGAGTAAAGGCTATATCCTCAGACGATACGGTTAGATCGGCCTCCTCTGGAGCTGGCCCACCAGCTCCGATGGTAATAGAATTTGAGGCGGTATTGTTGGTCTCGTCTGACTCAGTAACTCTATCATCCGAGTCAATAATAACTTCGATGTCGTAAGTTCCCTCTGGAAGCGGCCCCTCCATTCTTACCTGAACCTGATCCACCTGCCCACCAAGCAGTGTAGCAATGTCAAAATCTATTAAAGGCTGACCGTTGATATTCATCTGGACGACAAAGTCATTGGCCTCACTCTCTCCCCTGTTGTAAATATTGGCAGAGATGATCATCTCCGGGTCTCCAACTTGGGGTGTGGCTGGATCAAAGGTAATGTCCTCAGTGGCTAAGGTAAGGTCTGGCCTTGTGCCAGTAGTCAGGAAAAAATAGACCGAGTTGTTGTCCTCATCCCTCTCTTCGATTAGGCCCTCTGGATCAACCACAACCTCAAACTCACTCGTCCCTTTCTCTGCCACCCAATCAAAGGAGACCATCTCTTCTCCTCCAACCTCAATCATGGAAATTATCTCTTCCCCGACAACTGACCCCTGACCCCTGACAACTACCTTTACATTTTCTACAGAAGTGCCTCCCCGATTACGCACCACTGCTGTGATAGTTACCGTTTCTCCTTCTATCGGAACCATAGGTGAGAAACTGAGATCCTCAGATGAGACAGTCAAGTCTGGACCAGAATCTTTCAATGCCCTAAGAGCCAGAGCAGTCTCATAGGCATTACCATTCCACGATCCATCTTCAGTCTGACTGCTCTCAATATATCCCAACGCATTAACCAACTGACTACTGACTCCTGACAACTGGCTACTTATTAATGCCTGGTATGCTAAAGCTGTTTCCCAAACTGTGCTTCCATCTTTCCCAAATCCTCCATCTTGATTCTGCTGATTTCCCAGCCACCACGCTCCATTATAAAGCTGGGAATAGAGATTGTAGGTTTCTCTGTGATTCTCAAGTACTAATAAGGCTAACGAAGTAAGATAAATACTGCTTTCATAATCTTTAGTTAATTCCCACCCTCCGTCAGCATTCTGCTGAGATAGGAGGTAGAGGATTGCTTCCTCAATAATCAGGTTATCAGAATAGTTGGCTACCTGGAGTGCCCGCAAGGCTAAAGTGGTGTCAAAGGGTCTACTTCCATAATCCTTATAACCTCCCCAGCCACCATCATTATTCTGATAAGATACCAATAAGCTTACTGAATCTGAGGTATCAGAGCCTGTATTGACCAAAGCTTCTATCTTTCTTGAGAGAAAGCGGGTATCCTTAACATCCTGGGTCTCTATCCACCCGATTGCATTCTGATAGGTAGTATCTGTAGAATTTAGACAATGAAGTGTATTGGTAACATTGGTTGTTCTTAGAAGTAAGACCGGTAAGGGCTCTGTCTCCTCTCCCCAGTATCCATCAGGGCTCTGGCTATCCCTTAGCCACTGGATTCCATTGGTTATGGCTTGGTCTTGGGCAGATACTGGAGATAGGCTTAATAACATTACTGAGATTAGAAAGAATAGAAATCCAAAAAACTTACCTTTACTCATCTTGAATCACCCCTTAATTTTAATTTGCGTTAATAAAAACACTGATGGTCTTTGAAAAAAAATTATAGACGACGATATCATTTTTGCCATCACTGTTTATGTCTCCAATAGCCATACTTAGTGCCGCATACCCTGCAGAATGAGATATAGGAAGGTTAAACAATCCCTTTTCTCTTTGGGTATAAATGCTAATATAATCATGTCCTCCAATCATGCCAGATCCGCCCCTGCCGATAAATCCACCCATGCCGAGTACAATTATATCATTTAGTCCATCGTTGTTAATATCGTCAATTTTTATTTCTCTAAAGTATCGAATAGGTACTTTTCTGTCAACTTTATACTCAAAACTATCAACTATTTTGCTTTCCCTATTAGAGGCAAATATATATATATCCATATCTTTCTCTCCACTTACTACTATATCCGCTCGATTATCTCCTGTTACATCTCCAACTGCCATCTTATTACTCAGCTCCCATCCTTTTGGAGAGTAATATTCTATGGATAAATCTATCTTCCCTTCCTTGGTTTTGATTAGAATAACTATCTTTTTATAATCTACAATAAATATTTTATCTTTTATTCCATCGCCATTGATATCTCCAGCACCGCTAGCGGATATCACACCAGTAATCCCTTCTTCGTCCTTATCTAAAATGGGAGGAGAATGT
>Ga0180007_10005671_pt1 | contig 12498 bp, 12 predicted proteins | sample MM_PC_MetaG_FD_121122 | JGI IMG/M metagenome (GOLD analysis project Ga0180007, IMG submission 121122) | Groundwater microbial communities from the Aspo Hard Rock Laboratory (HRL) deep subsurface site, Sweden - MM_PC_MetaG | ecosystem: Environmental > Aquatic > Deep subsurface > Groundwater... | reverse complement strand
GGCTGCATGTCGATACCGAACAAATCCAGCATCTGCAATGAATCGGCCTTCTCGATCTCGCGGTCGTACACGATAACACTCGGTATACCGCGCCGGGCCAAAAGATATTGCAGACCGGCACAGGAGGCTATGGCATCGGGGTCGGGAACATTGTGCGGCTGTATGAAAATTTCGTCAGGGGCTGCCTTAAGCAGCTCGGCCAGGGTATCCAGTCGGGTTGGCGTGTTCATGCACACAGTATAACAGGCTATGCTGGTCGGCGAAAGTAAAAGCAGCAGGTAATTTCAGTTTGACCACAAGGTCCGGCGGATATATTCTGCGATCTGCTCAGCTGCCTCGGCCGGAAACCAGCTCACCCCGGGCAGGGCGCGCATAAAAGTCAGCTGGCGCTTGGCGTATCGGCGGCTGTGCAGGGCAATTGCCTCCCGTACTGCTGCCAGTGCAGCTTCGGGTTGAAGACCGGACAGGGACGGATCAAAAAACTCGGAATAGCCAATGCCCTTCATGGCCGGCGTAGCCTGGTCGTAACCGGAGGCACGCAGTACGGCAATTTCGGCCGGCAGCCCGGCCGCCAGCAGCTGCTGCACGCGGGTATCGATACGGCGGTACAGCTCTTCGCGCGGCCGGTCGATAGCCACCGGAACTACGTCCCAGTCCGGTCGCGGCATTGTAGGCAGCTCGTAACTGGAGAGCGGCCGGCCGGAGCTGCGGAATACTTCCAGCGCACGCAGCAGGCGGTAGTGGTCGGCCGGCGCAATACGTGTATAGGAGAGCGGGTCTACCCGCTGCAGCTCGGTGCGTAAAATTTCCGCTCCGGTAGCAGCCAGTTCGGCTTGCAAGGCGGCGCGTACAGCCAGATCCGCCGGCGGTGCCGTCGGCAATCCGTAGATAAAGGCCTTGATGTAGTAGGCGGTGCCGCCGCTTAAAACCGGAACCCGACCCTCGGCAATAAAGTTGCGGCAGGCTTGATCGGCCAGCTGCACAAAATCACCCAACGAAAAGGATTCTTGTGGATCGCGTATATCGATAAGGGCATGCGGCAGGTTTTGTAAAAGGGTGGCTTCCGGTTTGGCGGACCCGATATCCAGGCCGCGATAGATTTGTATACTGTCGGCGGAAACGATGCCGGCATCGAAAGGAAGCAGCCGCTGCGGCCCGGTAAACAGCCGCTCCAGGAGCGCTGTCTTACCACAGGCCGTAGGGCCGAAAAGAGCCAGAACTTTATTCTTCGAAACGATAGTCAATCTGCTTGTTCACAACCTGCTGTATGGCCAGTGAAACCACTTTGCCGTTGTTTTTCTCAACTTCGGGGGTTTTCAGGATGGCCAGCTGATAGGCGCGACGATTTACAGCTACGGTAAACTCGTAGGCATTACCTTCATATTCGAGCAAATCGTGCAAAGGCATACTCATGTCAACTCCTAACATCATGCGGCTGGGCCGCGGTGGTTTCCGGGTCTTCGACAGCATCCCGCAGGGTGGTATCGATCCGGGCAATCAGACGCTGCGCGATGTCAGCCAGTTCGCTGTGGGCATCGGCATCAAGATCCTTGCGCAACGAATGTTCGACCCGTTCGCGGAACAACTCGTCAACGATATAAATGGTTGCCAGTATCGACTGCTTAAGGGGATCATCTACCCGGCTGTCTTTGGAAACAAGATCCAACCGGGACTGATAGTAGGACAACAGCGAATTGATATACTGTTCGCTTTCGTCAGTCTGAATGACAAACGAACTGCCTAACAGATTGATCCGGACAGTTTCAACCGCCATGACTGATCTTTAAAACAACTGGGAGGTATCAGCTGAAGCTGTATCCCCGGCTTCTTCATCGAATATATCCGCATCAACAGCGCTAAAGCCATCGGCGACAGCTTCGCTGGCAGCAGCTGCGGGTTCAGTTTCGGCAAACATATCGATTTCAGGTTCAGCTGCATCCGAGACAGCGGCTGCAGCCGGTTCTGGCGCTACTGCCGGCTCAGCCTCGTGGGAAGGAGCTGCGGCGGTCTGCAAATGTTCACCGGCTGCCTGCACTGCATCCTCGAAGAAATCAAGCTTTTTCAAAGCCTGCACGATTCCTTCCTCGATGCGCAGCTGATCCTGCTGGAACAGCTGAACCTTCGCCTCGAGCTCGGCCACGCGCTTGTCCGCCGCACTCAAATGAGTCCGCAGCTGAGCATTTTCATTCTTCAGTGAAGCGATCAGATCTACTGCTTTTTCGACGCGAGCTTCCAATGCGCGTACCTGCTCGAGAGATATCATACGCTTCAGGCTTTAAGGGCGGCTTTGGCCTGCTCTACTACCGATTTGAAAGCGGCAGCGTCGCGGATGGCCATGTCGGAAAGAACCTTGCGGTCCAGGGTGATGTTGGCTTTAGCCAGACCTTCGATGAAGCGGTTATAGGCAAGACCTTCGGCGCGGCAGGCCGCGTTGATGCGGGTAATCCACAAACGGCGGAACTGCGATTTCTTGTCGCGTCGGTCGCGATAGGCGTACATCAGGGACTTTGCGACAGCATCTTTGGCTGTCTTGTGGTTGGTAGAACGGCGACCCCTGAAACCCTTGGCGAGTTTCAAAATTTTCTTGCGGTGGTCCTTCCGTTTGGTACCGTCAACTGCTCTAGGCATGTGTTTCTCCTTGCGGGATGCTGACCCTTACAGGTTTGCAGCTATCCGTGTTTACAGACTGGCAGTGAACAAACTGGCCAGTCTCATCGATCCGCCATAAAAAACATTATGGATTCCGGCGGTCGACCGCTTGTGTCCATTGCTATGCAATACAGCAAGCTAACAGACTTTGGCCCGTTACGGGCACTGTTTCCGGCTTTTTACAGCCAAAGCTATCAGCCGTAGGGCAGCAGCTTCTTCTTGATCTCGTACTCTTGGCCACCGACAATGTAGCCGGCTTTGCGCAGACCGCGCTTGCGCTTGGTACTTTTCTTGGTAAGAATATGACGCAGATTCTGCTTCTTGTACTTAATCTTACCATTGGCCGTCAGCGAGAAACGCTTGGCAGCGGCCCGCTTGGTCTTCATCTTGGGCATGTGAAACCATCCTTAATGAGTTACAGGCCGTCGAAACGCCCAAAGCGGTTCGACAACCCTATCAATCCCAGTTGCACTGTACAGTGCGCTGGATAATTGTAGCTTTTCGCAAGTTTGGCAACAGCGCTTGCAGGCTATTGCCGTTCAGTCAATCCTGCTTGTCTTCCGTAGTATCGTCTGAATCCGTGTCGTCATCTTCACGGACATCAGGGCGAATCGGTCGCTGACCTTCAGGGCGTACTTTTATAGTACTGGGCTTGGGACTGATAATTGTGGACATGGAACGACCTTCCATTGCAGGCGTTTTCTCCATATTATACAGACCTTCCAGCCGAGACAGCATCCCCTTGAGCACTACCTCACCCAACTCGGTGTGGGCAAGTTCGCGACCGCGGAAACGCACGGTTATTTTAACCTTGTCGCCATCTTCAAGAAATTCGCGGACATGCTTGGACTTAAAGTCGAGGGCATTAGCGTCGACCTTAACCTGCATGCGAATTTCCTTCAGCTTGACTATCTTCTGCCGCTTACGGTTGTCTTTGAACTTTTTTTCCTGCTCAAATTTAAACTTGCCGTAATCAAGAATCTTGCAGACCGGTGGACTGGACTGAGGTGCGATCTCGACCAGATCGAGTCCTTGCTCTCTAGCCATCTCCAGGGCCTCGTTAATTTGTACAACGCCCTTTTGCTCGCCGCTATCGTCAATCAAGCGCACCTCTCGGACACGAATTTGATCGTTTATCCGTAAATTTTTATTGTCCGCCAATACTCCTCCTCCGGAACTTGCCATAAATACAGAAATTATGCGGGATAATAGCATACTCGTGCACTGTTCGTCAAACGGTATGCCAAGACTGTCTTAATTTATACAGCTTAACGGCAGAATTTCCAAAGACCTCTTGCTACAGCTCCCGTGCACATGCTATTTTCAGGGTATGTATGCGTTTATGCTCGCTTCCGCACCACTGCTCCTTCTCTCCCTCAGCGCCTGGTTTTACACCACTGAAGAACGCAAAGGCAACCCGTCCTTCATCTTCAAGGGCATGATAGGCAGTTTCCCGGCAATACTGCTCTGGCTGGCCATTACCTGGCTGCTGAAGCCGGTCTGGGGCTCGGCATCGCTCGTCTTCTATTACTGGTTTAAATATTTTCTGCTCCCGGTTTTTCTGGCTGCTCCGGTTTGGGGCCTGGCAAACCATTGGGTTTCATTCCGCAATTTCCGCTCCCGGGAGATTCTGGCCTTTATGCTGCCTTATGCTACAGCTTTTCTGGCTGTCTGGATGGCACAATCCTGGGGCACACCCTTCGCCGCCGCTTCGCTGGCCCTGCCCCTGCTGACGCTTGGGGCAATTTTAGCCTTGGCAGGCAGCCTGGAACTATGCAGCTGGTACGGTTTTCCGGCCGGCCTCAGCTGGCTGCTGGTATGGGTGGCCAGCGGATTGTTGTCCGCCGTGGCCTATAGTCTGTTTTTCCTGCGGTATGAACTTGCCGGACTTCTATTGACCCTCGCGGTAACAGCAGGCGGCAGTGTTTTCGGCATTATTGTACTGAAGCGCCGCTTTAACTCGCTTTAACTCGCACTGACTCGCTGCAAGCCGGCTGGCTGGCTGAACCTTACTCGACACAGTATCAGGGGGATTTCATGATTGTATTTCCAGGTTACGAAGAAAGCATCCAGCGGGTGTATGAAAATAAACAGGACCAGGTCTTTGCTCATTGGCAGCAACTGGATGATACCCAACGAAAAAAACTGCTGACAGATTTGACTGCAGTAAACTTTGAACAGTGTGCCGCCCAATTCAGCGAAGCCAGTTCCAATACCGCTGTTGAAGTACAGGGCTTCGGGCCGGCCGACTTTATCCGGCGACCGGGGCGGGGCGGCGATGCTGCAGCCTTCAAGCAGGCCCGGGATACCGGCCTCGCGCACCTTCGCGCCGGCAAACTCTGTGCCTTTGTTGTTGCCGGCGGCCAGGGTTCGCGCCTCGGTTACGACGGCCCCAAGGGTGCTTTTCAAATAAGCCCGGTACGCAATAAGAGTCTTTTCCAGATTCATACCGAAAAACTGCTAAAATACAGCCGCAAATATGGTGTAGAACTGCCCTTCTTTATCATGACCTCGCAGGCCAATCATGAGGCCACGGTAGAGCATTTTAAGCAGCATGCCTGGTTTGGCATGAACCCGGACAACATCAGGTTTTTCCCGCAGAACATGATACCGTCGCTGGATACAGCCGGTAAACTGGTTCTGGACGGGCCGGACAGCCTCTTCCGCAATCTGGACGGACACGGCGGCAGCCTGACGGCGCTGCAGAGTTCCGGTGCGTTGGCCGAGATGAAAAAACGCGGCATCGAAACCATCAGCTACTTTCAGGTAGACAACCCTACAGTAGCCATCATCGATCCGGAGTTTATCGGATTCCACCTGCAGGGAGCGGCCGAAGTATCCACCAAGGTGCTTACAAAAGCCTTTGCCGAAGAAAAGGTCGGCAACCTGGTTCGTTTTGACGATGGCCGTACCGGTGTGGTGGAGTACTCCGACCTGAGTCCGGAGCTTGCCTGTTCCACCAACAGTGACGGCTCACTGCGCTTCCAGGCCGGGTCCATCGGCATCCATCTGTTTCAGCGCGACTTTGTGGAGCGGCTGGGCGGCAGCAGCCAATTTGCCCTGCCCTTTCATGTCGCCCGCAAAAAAATCAAGGCCTGGACACCAGAGGGTACCAGCGAGATCGACGCCTTCAAGTTTGAAAAATTTGTATTTGACGCCTTGCCGCTGGCTTCGGCTACAGTCTCCCTGGAAGTACTGCGCGAGGACGAGTTTGCGCCGGTCAAAAACCGCGACGGACTTGATTCAATTGAAAGCTCGCGGCAGCTGATGATGGACCAGCACCGCCGCTGGCTAAACGAGCGCGGAATTGAAATCCCGCCGACAGTTCGTACTATCGAGATTTCACCCCTTCTAGCGGTGGAAGCGGCTGATCTGCCTGCAGAGCTGCGGATTCCGGCGGAAGCAAACATCTACCTGGACTGAACGGCAGCGCAAAGCACTGTTTTCGGCTGCCGGTAAGGGCGGAGGGCAGCTGCTGCTTACCAGACCGTCCGGTTGCGGCCTGTTTCCTTGGCCTTGTACAGACAAGTGTCTACCCGGCGCATAAAATCGTCCAGGTGTTCATTTTTCTGCGATTCGGCTACACCGAGACTGATGGTAAGCTGCCGTGGTATCGAAAATTGGTGTGATGCAACCATCAAGCGCAGTTTTTCCGCCACTTCCAAAGCTGTATTCATGGTTGTGTTGAACAGGATAATCAGAAATTCTTCGCCTCCCCAACGGCCGAACACATCACTTTTGCGTAAATGCTGGCGGGCAATCTCACTGATTTCCTGCAAGACATTGTCACCTTCCTTATGGCCAAAGTTATCGTTGACTTCTTTAAACAAGTCGATGTCGAACATTATCACGACACAAGGGATGGCATAGCGCAGATATTTTTCGTATTCTTCCGCCAGTATCTCTTCCAGCTTGCGGCGGTTATAAATATTGGTCAGATAATCATGAACCGCCAGTCGTCCCAGCAAGTCGTTTTTATTCTGCAGCTCTGAATTGATCTCCAGGATCCTGGCATTGGCGGCTTCCAGCTCCCTGCTCTTGTTAAACAACGCACTGCTAGTCAACTTTTCGATATTAGCGGCTATTTCGCCCAGCTCGTTGTCCGGAAACTGATACGGAGCGCATTCAGCACAGGAGTCAAACAAAGCGGAAACCCGGTCATGCAACCCAAGCAGCGGCTCGAGAAACATGCGGCTCCAGATCCGCACATTCAACACCCCGATTAAAGTAACCAACAATAAGACCAGCAGCGCATATACCGCAAGGGTCTGCAAAATGGGCCAAAGCAGTTCCGACTCGTTGACAGCCGTCACAATATGCCACCCGGTTAAGGGCATATAACTTGAGTATGCCAGTTTTTGAGCGCCCTCATACATATACTTGAAGTAACCGTCAGTATCAGGAGCCTGGTAGTCCTGGGTTAATGCGGCAATATTGCTGCCCACCAGAGTCTGGTCGGGATGCACCAGGATATCCAGTGTGCTATCGGTTATAAAACTATAGGCTGAAAGGAAAAAACCGGAACGGGCGGCAATCTGGTCTGCGATGGCCACAGTATAACTGTCTATAGCTACCACGCCGCTGAAACCCTGCGTGTCACTTTCCAGAATATGTATCGTCGAGAGCAGCAACTCATTGCTTATGGCCTCACTATACAGCAGCCCCACTACCATCGCTCCGGATTGCGGCGAGTCCATTACTGCCCGATACCAAGGTCGGACCCGCGGATCGTAGCCTTCCGGTGGTTCATAGTTGTTAATAAGCAGCTGGCCATCAGTATACGCAGCATATATAAAGTAGATATTCGGATTTACACTCTGAAAAGTTCGAAAAAGCTCCAGCATACGCTCCCGGCCGGCACTGTCGGCAAGGGAGCCATCGATAACATCGAGATTGGCTGACAATATCCTGATGCTATTGATTATTTCCTTGAAATAAGCTTCCACATAGATATTCAGGCTGCTGTTTTTTTCTTTAAGGAAACTTCTGGCACTTTCCAGCTGTCGGGGATAAAAAACCAGTGCAAAAGAAGTGGTAAGGATGATAGCCAGGCCGATCGAAAGCAAAAAACTGAGACTAAATATTTTACGGCTAAGGCTAACCGATTTTCGCTTTATTAGCATTGTAGTTTCATTTTAGTGAATTTGGAGATTTTGTCAATTAAACTGAGCTTAAAACGCCGGGCTTTGCCCTGCCTTCAGCACAGCACTAGGTGGCCAGGACTATGCACCAGCAGGTATTCATAGTAAAGTCAGGGCAGCAGTCTCTAGCAGACTGCTGTAATAACATGCTATGAACATGAAACGCCCGCGCTTCTTTAAGTTGTTTATCATCCTGGCCGGCACCATTCTCGGGCTCTGGCTGCTGTTCAATCTTGCTGTATTGCCGCCGCTGGCCGCTCATACTGCAGACCGGGTGGCTGAACAGAGCGGCATACAAATTAAGGTCGGCCGACTATGGTACTGGCCGCTGGCCGGATTATTCATCTCGGAAGTAGATTTACCCGGGCTGGCCAAGCTGCGATCCATACTGCTGCGGCCGCGCGCTATTCCAGATCTACAGGCGGCTAGCCGGCTGGTGGCAGAGGCAGGTCGCTTCCCAAGCGACACCTGGCTAGCCTGGCTGCAGGAGCCGGGGATATTGCTGCAACGGGTTTTGGAAGCAAAGTTGCTACCGGCTTATCTTTCCGTAAAACGCATTAATATCGCTATGGTCGATGCGACAATACAGCTTCGCAGCAACACCAAGCAAATGACCATGCAAGTCGGGCTGCGGCAGCCGGTATATGCGGAAATAGAACTTTTCAGCGAACTGGCGGAGCGGGTTACGAGCCTGAACGTTTCGGTCCGCACCAACGAAACTGCTTCAATCCAGCTGCCCTTTTTGGCAAACCCGTTTAGCCTGAGCCTGCAGGCAGACGCCCGAAGCAATGCCGGCCAGGCCTGGCAAATTACCGGCAACAGCGACTTCTTAAGTTCAGAGTATGCGGGCAGCTATGTGTTTGCAGCTAATTTTAACCCAACTGAGAGGGCCCTGGTTCCGCTGCAGAAGGAAGTACAGCTGACCCAGGCCGAGCTGCCGGCGGGCACACTGCGTTTTGAACACGGCACCTTAAAAGTGGGAACCCTTTCCATGCAGCTGCTTCCCTCTTTTACCGGAGTATTCACACAGCTGCTGCAGAATAGCGGCAAAACGACCGAACCGACAGTAGCCGAAGTTCGGATAAAGATGCAGGAGCAGAATATCCAGGAATTGTGGAATCTTATACCGGCAGAATTGACCGGCTCATTGGCTGCCAGTCGGGTTTCTGGCGCACTTAGCCTGGATGGATTGCTGACTGTTCCTAGACACTGGATTGAGAGCTCCACCCTGGACGTAGAGTATACGGCCACTGATCTGCATATTCACTCCTTGCCCGCACATGACGAAATTGTAAAGCTGGACGAGGCCTTCGAGTACCAGATACACGATGCCCAGGGCAGCCTGGTACGCAGTATCCAGATACCGTCCTTCCGCCGGCCTTCGCTTGACTGGATGCTGAAACACAGCGAAAGAACCAGAAGCTGGGTTGTCGGGCAATGGGCAGACAGAGATGCCGCCAGGGCTGCCTATGGCCTTGCACCATACAGTGCAGGCAAGCCCGGAAAATCGGCGGCTACGTTTGCATCGTCTGCAAGCTCAGCCGCTGCGGTAAATTCAGTAACACCTGCCAGGGCAGCAACTGCCAATTCCGCCGAGACGATGCCCGGATCAGTAAGCGTAGAGAGCGCAAAAAACACCATGGCTTTGCCCGCCTATGCGTATATACCGGTCGAGGATATTTCTCCCTATCTGGTATCGGCTGTGCTTACGGCAGAGGATGGTGATTTTTTCTTTCACCCGGGTGCTGACTGGAAGAACATAGCAACAGCACTGGCCAGAAACGCCGAAGACAGCAGTTTCAGCTTTGGGGCCAGCACTCTGTCCATGCAGGTAGTTAAAAACCTCTTCCTGTCGATGGAAAAAACCATAGCGCGAAAACTGCAGGAAACCGCCCTGGTCTACCTAATGGAAGAACACCTGCACATTCCAAAAGAGCGCATCCTGGAACTGTATCTGAATATCGCTGAATTCGGCCCCGGTATTTACGGAGCTGAACAGTCCGCCCGTTATTATTTCGGAACAGCTGCAGCCGAACTGAGTCTGGCTCAAGCGCTCTGGTTGGCATCGATTCTGCCTTCACCGCGGCGCTATCACGCATATTTTGAGCGCGGTGAAATAAGCGAAGGCTGGCTGATACGCATGCACTCGATAATGGACGTAATGCTGGAGCGAGGCAGAATTGGTCAGGACGAGTACGATGCGGCTCTCGCCGACAAACCGGCTTTTAATCTGAGTTACCAAAAACAGTAACCCTAATCGTGCAGAACAATTTTAATGCAAAATAATGGCCGGAACGCAGCCTCAGATGATACACTGGTGTCGGGGGATACAGCATGAAAATTCTGCACAGCTCGGACTGGCACCTTGGACGCAGTTTGTACGGACGCAGCCGCCATCGCGAGCACGCACAGTTTCTGGACTGGCTGCTGAAGCTGCTTAAAGACGAAGCAGTAGAAGTATTGCTGATCTCCGGCGATGTTTTTGACACCACAACCCCATCCAATCGTGCCCAGGAATTGTATTATGGTTTTCTGCCCCGGGCGCTGGCTGGCGGTTGCCGTCATATCATCATCTGCGCCGGGAATCACGACTCGCCAACCTTTTTGGCGGCCCCGCAAGCCCTGCTGAAGGGCCTGAATATCCATGTAGTCAGCAGCGGCGAAGATCCGGCAGCCGAACTTATACCAATCCATGGCCAGGACGGCCGGCTGCAACTGCTGGTATGTGCCGTGCCCTATCTGCGCGATCGTGATGTGCGGACCGCCCAGGCCGGTGAGAATTTCCAGGAAAAGGAAAGCCGTCTGCTGGGCGGAATACGCGAACATTACGAGCAGATTCACAAGTTGGCCAGTTCGCAGAAAAAGGATAATCCACAGGCTATAGTAATCAGCATGGGACATCTTTTTACCGCCGGCGGCACTACAGTGGAAGGCGATGGTGTGCGTGATTTGTATGTCGGCAGTTTGGCCCATGTTGCCGCTGATATCTTCCCGGACTGGCTGGACTATGTTGCACTCGGTCATCTGCATCGGCCGCAGACCGTAGGCGGATGCGATAGCGTTCGTTATTGCGGATCGCCGCTGGCTATGGGATTTGCCGAATGCGGGCAGCAGAAAGTAGTAAATTTGCTGGATGCACAGGCGGGCAGCTGCGCAGTCCGTTCCATACCGGTTCCGGTGTTCCAGAACTTGCAGCGCATTGCCGACACTGCGGCGGCCATGCCGGAGCGACTGCGGCGGCTGGCCGAAGTAAGCGGAGAGAGCAGTCTGTGGCTGGAACTGCACTGCAGCGGCAGCGAAGCCGCAGGAGTACTCAAGGAGCGTTGCCTGGAGGCTGTAGCCGGCAGCGGCCTTGATATCCTGCTGATACGCAATGACGGCAGCGGCCCGGACGGAGCACTATCGGAAAGCAGCGCAAGTCTGGATAGTCTGGACGAGTTCCAGGTATTCGGCCAATTGCTCGACGTTAAAAACATAGAAGAAAGCGAGCGGCAGACACTGCTGTCGCGTTACCGCCATCTGGTAGCACAGCTGGCGGAGGCCGATATACAGAGCGGGGCTGAGCAGCCATGAAAATCATTTCGATCAGCGGTAAAAACATCAACTCGCTGCACGGCAGCTGGACAGTAAACCTCGATGATCCGGCTTACCGCAGTGAAGGAATATTCGCAATTAGCGGGCCAACCGGAGCAGGAAAATCTTCCATATTGGATGCCCTCTCGCTGGCCCTGTACGGCCGCACGCCACGACTGGACAAGCTAAACGCCGGAAGCAACGAAGTAATGAGCCGGCACACGGCAGAATGTCAAGCCGAGGTGGTTTTCAGTTGTGCATCTGGGCAATACCGTGCCAGCTGGAGCCAGCGCCGTGCGCGCAACAGCGCACAGGGGAAGTTACAGAATCAGCAGCACGAAATGCATGATCTGAGCAGTGGCACGGTAGAGTCCGGAGTAAGCCGTGTGCCTGACCTGATAGCCGAGGTCTGCGGCCTGGACTATACCCAGTTCTGCCGTTCTATTTTGTTGGCGCAGGGCGATTTTGCCGCCTTTCTAAAAGCCGATCGTAACGACCGTTCGCTGCTGCTGGAACAGATAACCGGAACAGAACTCTACAGTCAGCTGTCCCAGGCCGCACATATGCAGGAAAAATTGGCAAAACAGGCAGTATCGGACACAGAACGTGATATGGCCAATGCCGCCCCGCTCTCCGCGCCGGAGCGCTTTAGCCTGGAGGCAAAACAACAGGAACTGACAGCTGAGCAGCTTATACAAAAAGAAGAACTTGCCAAAACGGCCGCTGCGCTGGCTTGGCGGACAGGCCTGAAGCGGCTGGAGCAGGAAGCGGATACACTTCAGGCAGAACTGAATGCAGCCCGATTGGAGGCCGAAGCGGCGCGGCCGGAACAGGAGCAGTTGGCTCGGGCACAGCAGGCAGCTAACTTGGAAAGTGATTACACCAGGGCAAGCCTACTATCCAAAGAGCAGGCCGAAGACCAGGAAAAACTGGAGCAGGCACAAGGCGCGCGCTCTGGACTTGCAGCAGAACAGCAGGCTGCCGCAGCAACGGCGGAACGAGCACAGCAGGAACTGATAACAGCCAGACACAAACAGCTAGCTGATGCCGAATTACTAAAAAAGGTTCGCAGTCTGGATGTACAGCTGCAGTCGACCGGCCAGGACCTTGAAGAAAACAGCGCCAGCCTGGCAGC
>Ga0180007_10005670_pt1 | contig 12500 bp, 12 predicted proteins | sample MM_PC_MetaG_FD_121122 | JGI IMG/M metagenome (GOLD analysis project Ga0180007, IMG submission 121122) | Groundwater microbial communities from the Aspo Hard Rock Laboratory (HRL) deep subsurface site, Sweden - MM_PC_MetaG | ecosystem: Environmental > Aquatic > Deep subsurface > Groundwater... | reverse complement strand
GCCTGTGCCCGAGCGATGAAAACCGATTCGGTTGTCACAGAACAGACCATTGCCCGACCGGCAGACGGGGTCATTATCCCCATCAAATACACCGGTGCGCCCATTAAAGATGCCAAGGGGAACATTACGGGAGCCTTGGAGTACATCCTTGATGTGACAGAAGAGGTACAGCAAAAGCAGGCTGCCGATGAGAAGATTAACAACCTCAATACCATCCCTACTCCCATCATGTCCATAGACACGGACTTCAATGTCACCTTTATGAATCCGGCCGGTGCTGCCGTGGTAGGAAAAACCCCGGACGAGGTTCTTGGCAAGAAGTGTTACGATCTCTTCAAGACACCACACTGCAAGACGGAAAAATGTGCCTGTGCCCGAGCGATGAAAACCGATTCGGTTGTCACAGAACAGACCATTGCCAGGCCGGCGGAAGGTGTAGTCGTTCCCATTAAATACACCGGTTCTCCCATTAAAGATGCCAAGGGCAATATCAAGGGTGCTCTGGAATACATCCTTGATGTCACAGAAGAGGCGCAACAGAAGCAAATGGCGGATGAAAAGATTAACAACCTCAACACCATCCCCACTCCCATCATGTCCATAGACACCAATTTCAGTATCACCTTCATGAATCCGGCTGGAGCTGCTGTGGTAGGGATGACCCCTGATGAAGTACTCGGCAGGAAGTGTTATGATCTCTTCAAGACACCGCACTGCAAGACGGAAAAATGTGCCTGTGCCCGAGCGATGAAAACCGATTCGGTGGTCACAGAACAGACCATTGCCAGACCGGTGGAGGGAGTTGTTATCCCCATCAAGTATACCGGCTCTCCCATCAAAGATGCAAAGGGCAATATTAAAGGTGCCCTGGAATACATCCTCGATATCACTGAGGAAGCGAAACAGAAACAGGACGCAGATGAGAAAATTAACAACCTTAATTCCATCCCCACTCCCATCATGTCCGTTGATACAGCGTTTAATGTTACCTTTATGAACCCTGCTGGTGCGAAGGTTGTGAACCTTACTCCGGATGAAGCCATAGGTAAAAAATGCTATGATCTCTTCAAAACTTCGCACTGCATGACTGAGAAATGTGCGGTGGGACGTGCCATGCGCGAAGACAGAGTCATCAGCGAAGAGACCATAGCCCGCCCCCAGGACGGTATGATAGTCCCCATCAAATATACGGGAGCGCCCATCAAGGATGCCAAGGGCAATATCAAGGGTGCGTTGGAATTTATCCTTGATATCACAGCAGAGACCAAACAACGGCAAGAGGCCAATGAGAAAATCGAAAATCTCAATGCTATCCCCAACCCCATTTATGCCGTGGACTTGAACCATACCATCACCTATATCAACCCGGCCGGAGCAGCCATGGCGGGAATGACCGTGGAAGAGGCCATGGGGAAAAGGTGTTCAACACTTTTTGGTACAGATCGCTGTAATACCTCTCAGTGTGGAATTCAGCGGGCCATTGGCGGTAATACGACTATCACCGAACAGACCATTGCCCATATCAATGGCAAAGATATCCCTGTCAAAATCACCAGCGTTTCCATCAAAGATGCCAAGGGCAATGTCAAAGGTGGACTGGAATATATGGTCGATGTGACCGCTGAGGCAAAGGTGGAAAACCTGATCAACACTGCTTCAGCAGAGGTTGAGTCTCTTGTTTTCGATTCTCTGGTAAAAATGGATGAAGCAACCGGTAATATGGATGCCATGAGCCTGCTCATTGAAAAGGAGGTCACACTCCTGGATAACTCCTCCACCACAGTGGATAAAATGCTCGACTTTGCCAGAGAAATGGTCAACCTCACAACCAGGTCAAGTGAAATGGCCATGGGTGTTGCCAAAGATGCCGAGCAAGGGAAAAAGGCCGGATCTGATGCAGAGAAAAAGATGGTAGCCATAAACGAATCCATGGAAGGATCCAATCAAATGGTGGCCAATCTGGTGAGTCAACTGGAAAAAATAGGTGGATTCGTCGATATCATTAAAGAGATCGCCTCTCAGACCAACCTGCTTGCCTTTAATGCGGCAATTGAAGCAGCGCGTGCCGGTGACGCAGGTCGAGGCTTTGCCGTAGTTGCTGATGAGATCCGTAAACTGGCAGAAAATTCTTCCAGGTCTGCAGTGGACATTGCCAACATCGTGAAAAAGGTTGAACACGAATCAAAAGAGACCATTGTTGCCATGAAAGACGGCATGAAGATGCTGGGAGACGGTAGTGAGGTCATCGAAACTGCCCTGGAGGCCATGGAGAAAATCTCTACCGGCATTGTGACCATCTCCCACGCTGTCGATGAACTGGATAAGAAGGCGGATGTTCTCAGTGACCACGGGCAGGATGTGAAAGAGCAGCTCGGCAGTGTGGTCAGCTCTTCTCAGGAAAACCAGAAATCCACCAAGGCAATTATCTTCTCCATCGACAGTACCATCGAAGCACTGAAAAAACTTGAGTCTTCCAGTAAAGAACTGAACAAGGCTGTCAGTGAGATGTAAGGGATAATAGTTCTGCGGCCGAATTGTTCTCAATTCGGCCGCAGCAATGACGAGTGGCAGATTATGAGCTTCTTCAGCGACAAACTCTTTACCCGTAGATTGGCCCTGATTAAAATTAAGGAAAGTGACCTTCCGGTCATTGTGGACTGGAGTCAATCGGAAACAGCTTGTGGTGCATATCTGAGCCCTGAGAAGTATGATATGGAAAAGATGAGGGGGCAGATCCGGTCCGGTGTTTTTTGGAAGGACCTGGAAAAAATGTTTCTCGTTACCCTGAAACAGGATGGTCGACCGATCGGTACCATACACTACTGGCAACCCACAGGAGGGCAGAATAGAGTAACCATGGCTTTGAAAGTAGCTCTCCCGGAAGAAAGAGGAAAAGGATATGGAACTGAAATTCAAAAATTTCTCATCATGCATATTCTTGAGCGATATCCGGTGGAAGCCATCGAGATGTATACTGATATCAACAACAGAAGCCAACAGCGTTGCCTGCAAAAACTGGGCTTTGAACTCATCGAGTCCCTGATCTATGCTGACCAGCAGAAAGAAAGAATAGGCCATCTTTTTCGGCTGACTACCGAACGGTATTCCTCTCACCCTATTTATCAATTTCATTATGAGTAGTCAGCTGGGCCTGGTCTTTGATAACAGGTATCTTCACCATTCTATCCCCACTCCGTCGTCAGAAAATCCAGAACGAGTACGCAGTCTGTATAGGCACCTGCAACAACAGAACAATACCTCTCTCAGGCATATTGCCCCTCGAGAAGCGCTCAATAGTGAAATATGCATGGCTCATTCGCCGTTCTATGTGAAACAGTTGAGAGAGCACGCCGTAAAGGCGGACCCTTACTCATATGATCGCGACACCTATCTGATGGAAGACAGCCTTCCCACAGCCCGACTGGCTGCAGGCGGTTGTTTCAATCTCGCGGATACGATCATGGCAGGAGAGCTTGATTATGGGTTTGCCCTGGTTCGTCCACCAGGTCATCATGCCACAGGGGGGCGAGGTATGGGGTTCTGTATCTTTAACAATATTGCTCTGACGGCTGAATACCTGCGTCGACAGCACGGCCTTCGACGTATCCTGATCCTCGATTTTGATGTTCACCATGCCAATGGTACCCAGGAAATATTTTACGATACCAATGAAGTCCTGGTCTGCTCCATCCACCAGAGTGGTATCTTTCCCTTCAGCGGCTTCCCAGAAGAATTGGGGAGCGAGGAAGGGCTGGGCTATACGGTCAATATTCCAGTTCATGCACAGTTTGGTGATTCTGAATACACCTATCTTCTCGGTCGCTTGCTGCAGGGCCTGGTGGAACAATATCTGCCCCAGTTTATCCTGGTCTCGGCGGGTTTTGATGGTCATATCGATGATACAATCAGTGGTACGCTCCTCAGTACCGAATGGTTTGGCCTGATCACCCATATTCTGCGGCGTCATGCCTCTGAGAGTAGCGAAAACCGCCTGCTTTACATCATGGAAGGAGGCTACAACCCCATTTCCCTCGAGGCTTCGGTACTCTCAACCATTGATGCCCTAACTCAGAAAGAATTTATCTGTCCCGGAATATTTCCCACCCCACGGGCGGATAAGATTCTGCACAGCCACCCACTCCACCGATACTGGACAATTTAGCATCGTTATCGTGTAAACTCTCACTTGCTCGTTGTGAAAAAATGGAGCTGGAAAGAGTGTACTGTACCGTTTTGGAACGGGTAATAATGCAGGCAACCTGTTCCTGTACTCCAAGAACAGGTTGCCTTGTATTGCCCTCTGTGCTCACGGTACAGACTTGCCGATCGTGGCCGGTATGAACATCGGCCATGGGAAGGATGAGCCGCTTAATTTATGGATGAAGATATCATCATTTCCTGCACTGGTCAGATTGAACGATTCTGTTCCCGGGTCGAAATCGACTGTGCCAAGAAAATAGCCGGTGGTATACACGTTCCCTGAATTATCTACGGTGATACCCTTTCCATATTCGTCTGACGTTCCCCCCATGGACCTGGCCCAGATAAAGTTACCGTTGCTGGAAAGTTTGCTGATAAAAATATCGTTTGTCGTTCCCGAACCGGCCAGGTTGACAACTCCTGTTCCCGGGTCAAAGTCGACAGTGCCGTTAAAGAAGCCTGTGGTGTAGACATTTCCAGAAGCGTCTATGGATACACTCTGTCCACGATCGCTTTCCTTCCCACCGATGGCATTCGACCAGATAAAATCACCATCGTCGGCATGAACAGGTGTGACAGAGGGTAGGGTGGAGAGAGCAAGAAGAAATAATAGCAGTATGTTGAATGCCTCGAATGGAGTTGACTGGCTTGGGATACGTTTGCATTAATTCACCTCCTGAAATTTAGAGCAGTTTTGGTGGAGCAAAACTGTCATTATTCTTAGCAAGGTCAACCTTTGCGGTGCAATTTTTAAGAACTTGCCACGGGCAATAGCAATTGCTGGTTGAGTCCCTTGCTCCCTGACGTTCTCTATTCAGCGACAGACAATAGAGAGTATTCACAAAAGAACTTCCCATATGCGGGAGCTACGTTAAGTTTTATATCCGGAACTGATGGCTATCGGTGGAGATAAAAAAAGCCGGACTCCCTTTTTTCAAGGCAGCCCGGCTATCTCATGAAAGACCCGTGGTTTTCCGTCCCTGTTTCACAACAGGTTTGGCTTTATCTTTGATCTGTAAAGCTTATTCATATGGTAAAAGGAGAAATGAAAACAATCAAGGGCTACGATGTGGCACAGGTGTGGTCTGCTAAGTAATGCAGGGTATTGCGCCGGTAATAATATTTTCTCAATTTTTTTCTGGGGAAATAGTACTGTTTTTCATAGAAGAGATAAAGGCAGAGGGCTATCGTTGCAATTAGGTAAGTATTAACTTGGAGTCAGGACTCGCACTATGAAAATGCGACAATTCTGAATCTGACTCTCCATTTCCACAGTCTTGACAGACACCACACAAGCCGATGTTTACAGCCATTCAGCAAATCGCAGAACCAAGGATTGAAGAGGCCCTGAAATCCGGACGTGGGCAGGAGCTCAGTCACTGGAAGAATAAGCCCCTGCCCCTGCATGACGAAAATGGCCAATGTGCCGCCCCACTTGCGGATGGCCTACAGAATCCTGCGTAACGCAGACTATGTCCCTGAAGAAGTTGACTTTCTTGCTGAGTATATAACTTTCTGTTTTTGTATATTATTTTTTGTTATCTATGAATTGAAGCAGCTGTTGACCAATTGGGTTGTCCGGAGTTACGGTTATCATCTGTTTTGCAATGTCTCTGGCTTGAGATAATTTACCCTTTGCAAGATAGAACTGAGCGATTGCCTGTAAGTAGTTCATGTTGCCGGGATCAAGTGCAATGGTTCGTTTCAGGGCTCTTTCCGCCTCGTTGTCCTGATGAAGAAAGGCAAGGAGCTGGCCGAGATTATAATGTGCTCTGGCATTTTCCGGCATGTCGGCCGCCGCCTTGGCCAGATGTTTTGCCGCTTCTTCATATTGTCTCTGTTCAGAGAGGAGAAGACCGAGGGAATAGTGGACATCGGCCAGGTCAGGGTTTACGGCCAGTGCTTTGCGTAACTGTTCTTCAGCAAGGTTGTTTTTTCCCTGTCTGTTATAGAGGATAGCGAGATTGGTCCGGGCTGTGTGAAAATCAGGATCAATGGCAACCGCTTTTGTGAAATGCTCCTCTGCGTTATCCAGTTGTCCCTGGTAGCTGGCAAGTGTGCCAAGATTGAGTCTGGATGCAGCAAAATCGGCAGAATAAAGTGAAGTCTCCCTGAATTCCTCCAAGGTCCTGGTAAATGGAGCTTGCCATCGTTTATCAAGCTGCTCAGCAGGGATACGTGTCAGTGCTCTGGCTGCCTCTATCCGCACCCCTTTTATTGGATCGTCAAGGAGTGGTCCAACCATCTGTATTGTCTTTTCGGGAGAAAGGTGAGGCAAGTTTATGAGTGCAGTCCTCCTGATAATGGCCTCATCGCTCTCCAGGGCCTGTCGGAATGCAGCAATGACTTCATCGCCCTGGTACCTGCCCAGCAGGGAGATGGCTGTTGCCCGGACAAGGGTGGACGCCAGGTTGTCGGAGATAATACGGAGCAACTCCTCCCTGGCTTGTGGCTTGCCTGCGCGGGCAGCGCTGAAGGGACTTCCGTAGTGGTACTTTTTCTTGCTGCCGTACCATTTCCTGGTGTATTCGGCAGACCATTCATTCGTCTTGTCACCATGACACCGGTTGCAGGCATTAGGCGTGCCCAGTTCAATACTAAGATCCGGGCGTGGAATACGAATGGAGTGGTCCGGGCGGTAATCGTTACCCATATATATCCGGCCAGGCATGTGACACTGGATACACTGTGCACCGGTGCCTACTGCAAAAAGGACTTCTCCCTCAACGGTTCGGACAGGTTCTCCTTCCATGCCCTCATTTTTATGAAAATGGTGATCTTTAGTGTCATAAAGAGAGGCCTGGTGGCATTGCAGGCAGAGAGCATTTCCTTCCTGGTGCAGCTTGATTGTATGGACATTATGGCAGTCAGAACAGCGTACGTCGTTTGCGTACATTTTGGCTTGTAGAAAGGAACCGTATACATACACTTCGTCAAGAATCTGGCCGTCAGCGTGATACAATCCCTCCTCCAGCAATCTTGGCATCTCGGTGTCAAGGAGGTCCTGCGGCAGATGAGCATAGTCTCCCAGCATTGAGCGTCTGGAATGGCATGGCGCACAGAGATCTACCTGCTGTTGGTTATTTATTGCAGACGTCTGTACCAGCAGAGCGTCGTTATCTGCTGGACGTGCCATTTCCGGTAATTCGGCCCAGGCCAGATGTTTGGAGCCGGGTCCGTGACAGGCCTCGCAGCCCACACTGATTTCTGCCCATTTTGTTTCATAGGTGTCCGTGTCGGGTTTATAGCTTTTTTGCAGTTCGGTGGAATGACAGTCCGCACACATGGAGTTCCAATTCTGGCCCTGGTTGGTCCAGTAGATCCATTCTGCAGGGTCGAGATCAAGATCCGGATAGAGGTGGAACCATTTTTTCTTCACTGCGTCCCAGGCAATGGGCAGGCACTGTAATCGGCCTCCCGGGAAAGGGATCAGGTACTGCTGTAAGGGATACCAGCCAAAGGTGTGGGTGATTTCAAATTCTGCCATCTCGCCTTTGGGTCCGCGTGTGTACACAAAAAAACGGTTATCCTTACGATAAAAACGGGATTCAATTCCGTGTTTTTCAAAAATCACGTCGTTGAAGTTGCCGAGTACCGTTTCTTCACTGGCAACAGTCATGGACTTGGCATGATGTGATCCCTGCCACTCTTCATATGCCTTTTTATGACATTTGGCACAGGCCTCACTGCCGATAAATCCTGCTGCTTGAACTTCTTCCTGTGTGGCCTGTCTGTTCTTTTGCTTAAGCACGTATAGGGGGAGAGAAAGGACAATGATCAGTGTGGCAATCACGCCGGTAGTCTTCCAGTATTGCATTGGCTTACCTGCGCTCCTGCAGAAAGACCAGTTGCTCAGCAGTATAGGTGGATCGTTTTATGGGGCTGCTGATATCGATCATGACCATGTCCTGCTGAAAACTGATGGGAAAGAGATCCAGGGCCCTTGGCGCTGGGGCCTTGAGGACATTGCCGGTGATGTCAAAGATAGAAGCATGGCAGGGACATTCAAATTGCTTGCGCTCGGCGATCCACGGAACTGCACAGCCAAGGTGAGTGCACTTTCTGGAAATGGCCAGAAAGCCGCCATTGTCGAGGCGAGCAAGGTAGAGGTGCCCTTTGCCGATGAGCGTGACAGATCCTGGTGGAAAGTCAGTCGCCACTCCGGCCTGAAGGAGTTGTGGGGTGTGTTGCTCCACTTGTTTTCTGCCAGAGATAAAAAAGAAAGCCGCCCCTGCTAACATTTGCAGTAGTGCGGCAATTCCTAAGCCGATCCATATTCTGGAGAGAACGTTGCGGCGGGCAGGAGAGAAGGCTTTTTTTACCATGGCCACACCAATTTCATACCCGCTCCCCGGAACCAGATGCCCGTGATTGTCAGGAGCAACAGGGAGCCGGTTCCTGCAATAAACAGTGTCTTGAGTAAGGCGCCGGGTTTGCCTGCCTTGCTCTTGCTAAAAGGGAGGAAAATAAGAAAAATTGCCATGGATAGAGGAAGTACACAGACTGCAAAGAGTGGATGCACATGGAGCAGGAGTTCCTGTGCTCCTACAAAATACCAGGGGGCTTTGACATTTGCCGGAGTCAGTTCAGGATTGGCCATGTCGCCCAACGGGGCATTAACAACCATGGAAAAAAGAAGAAGAACACAGGTCACCACTGCCGCAAAAGCCATCTCTCGAACCAACAGATCAGGGACAACCGTGACAGATTTTTGCTTAGCCGCATTGGCTGCCTGTTCGTTAGCGGGAAGGAGGATCCCCCCTGCTCTGCGTACAAACCAGAAATGATAGGCCATAAGCAGAAAAAGAGAAACCGGAACCAGGCTGGTATGGATGAAATAAAATAACTGGAGTGTTGCCGTTCCAATTTCCTGGCCGCCTTGCATCATTTCCTGCAAAGAGATACCGATGAAGGGAATATAGCCAAGCATGGAAGTCGCAATGGTGACAGCCCAGTAGGAAAGTTGATCCCAAGGCAACAGGTAACCGCTGAAATTGGCCATCAAGATGAGCACACCAAGGCTCAGGCCGACCAGCCAGTTGCGATGTCTGGGAGGATAGAAGGCCCCATGCAAAAATACACGCAGCAGATGGAGAAACACCACTACAACCAGAGCGTGACCGGTCCAGTGATGCATGTTGCGTACAAGCTGACCTAGGAAAACAGAATGTTGAATATGTTGAATCGATTCGTAGGCTTTCACTGGTCGGGGGGTATAGAAAAAGCCCAGCAGCAACCCGCTTATCAGTTGCTGTGTAACCATAAGGGCGGCCATACCGCCAAGGCCCCAGGTGAGGGTAAGGCGCAAAGCGCTTTCAGGTACACGCCGGGGGCGAAAGTGAAAGAGAAGATTTTTGCTCAATGGGAACTCACGTATGGTGTACGGAACAAGTTTTGATCTTACATAGTGCGCTTATTTGCTGCTAAAGGCTGAAAAAACGGCAAACAGAATATAACAGTGACCAGGTTATAATTACACAACATTCTGGATCTAACCAGAATAATTATAGATTGTACAATCTCCTTTTACTTGTGGGGGTAGCCGTTCCTGTCAAACCTGAGGTCTGTAAAGGCGAAGGCATAGGAATGGTCTTCCCTGAAGTGGTACTGGTTTTTCTGGTTAAAGCCGATTGCCTGCTGCATCGTTTTCAGATCTAAGCGCCATTTTCCTCCTTCTTCTGTAAAAAACCAGGGATGGCATTGTCGTTCTTGTACCGGATAACGGATCACAGCCAGCCGCTCTTCGTGGTTATAGAAGATTTGAGACGGATAGGCACTGCAGCGTTGGATACCTTTTGCTGCGTTGCGCATTTGTACAGGGGTTACGGTCCATTCTCTGAGCATGGTTCTGGTTGCATCTGAAAAAATTTCCAGTTCCGGGTCTTTGTTGCCGGCGGCCATGGCTGCCTGATAAGCCAGAAGGGTTTCCCTGGGATCCTCGCCCGGGTGGATTTTTTCTGATGGCAAGATTGGTGAGGAGGGTGGGGTGATTGTTGGCTTGCCGATCCCGGCCTCTGCAGTGGCTCCGCCTCCTGTGGACAGGGCAATGAGTGGGGGAGTTTGAAAGCCTTTGCCCAGAGATGCATCACGGGCGCGTTCATAGATCATTTCGCTGGCAGCTAACACCCCGTCTTGAATACGCTGTTCCTGAAAAAAGTAAACCATGTGTTGTTGCTGGATATATCCGCTGAAGGCATCCGTGTAGATTCCTTCGAGGTCGCCGGATATCTCCAGGCGAGTCAGGTCGCTGCCGCTGTCAACGAGGAGGAGGATTATTCTCCCCTGTCTGCTTAATGTTGTGGTGGCAAGTTCCTCCATGAGGCTGTTGGCGCGAAGGTTGAATGCTTCACGATCTGCGTTGCTATCTTCCAGAATGAGACGAAAATCAATGTCATGGTCCTGAAGGAGAGCCGTATGGTAGTGTTGAAGAGAGTTTTGTTCATGCTGACTGAGGATTCCAGCTCTGTCTATCACTGTTTGCGTTCTCTTGCTGTCAGAATTGCTGCATCCCGTTAGAAAGAGGAGGAGAAGAAAAAGGGGCAAGAAAAGAATTTTCATAACGAGATGCCTTGAGAGATGGGTGTGCAATAAACAGAAGGTTCGAAGTCTTTGTTGACTCATTATTCTGGGGTTTGCATCGTTTGAGTCGAGTGTTTGCTGTTTCCTGAATTATTTTAAGGGAAAAGGAGAGCGATGTAAAGTGCAGTGGTGTGGAAAGGAGGAGTTTACAAGGGGTGTTGAGGAAAGGGGCTAAAGCAGAAAAAGCCCGTCAGCGGAGGCGCTGACGGGCTTTTTGAATGGTATACGACTGCTGTTTTACCAATTCTCAGCAAGCATTTCAAAATGGGCCTGAGCATGGTCACAGGCCGGACAGGCCTCGGGAGCATCCTTACCTGTATGGAGGTAACCGCAGTTGCGGCAGCGCCAGGTTGTCTTCTCATCACGCTTGAAGACACGCCCTGCCTCAATATTGGCTTTAAGCTCTACATAGCGTTTTTCATGCTGTTTTTCGGCCACGGCAATGGCCATGAAAATAACGGCTATATTCGTAAATCCTTCCTCGCGTGCCGTTTTGGCAAAACCAGGATACATTACTGTATGCTCATAATTCTCACCGCCGGCAGCCTCAGTCAGGTTCTCAACTGTGGTGCCGATGACGCCTGCCGGAAAGGTAGCGGTAATCTCCACTTCGCCCCCTTCCAGCAGTTTGAAGAGGCGCTTGGCGTGCTCTTTTTCCTGCTCTGCTGTTTCTGTAAAAATATCGGATATTTGTACGTAGCCTTCCTTTTTGGCCATGGAGGCAAAATAGGTGTAACGATTACGGGCCTGGGACTCGCCGCAAAAGGCGGTGAGGATGTTTTTTTCGGTCTGGGTACCTTTGAGTGATGGCATAGTGTTATCCTTTTAGCTGTTGAAGTTAACTGTCTGACGTATCATTGTTTGGGGATCATATTTTCAATTCTATTTCATGTTTTATTTTGAGAATAAAGATCCCAGTGATCGGAATGCCCCGGTAAATTTGGCAAGGCTCTGGGCCGAGATACCTAATAATGTTTGGGAATCAGGATCTGCGCCTTGCTCAAGAAGATGTTCCACCACCTCGCGGTGACCGAACATAGCGGCAAACATGAGTGGTGTCTTGCCGCCACCGTTGTCGGCATTGATGTCTGCTCCGGCCTCAAGTAGGAGGGAAACCAATGCCATATTGCCCTTGAAGGCGACACCCCCTAAAGGGGTCTGGCCGTGATCATTACGGCGATCAACTTCCGCGCCGTGTTTGAGGAGCATGGAGGCTGTTTCTGCCTGGTCGTTATAGGCTGCCAGCATGAGCAGGGAGTTGCCCTTGGTGTCGCAGAGATTTATGGGCAGGCCAGCGATAAGCATTTTTTCAAGTTCAGCCGTATCGCCACACCTGGCCATATCCACAGCCATGAGTTGAAGCTCGGCATAGCGTTTTTCTTCCTCTTTGGTGAGGGCCTGAGTGTCCATGGCGGTTGCTGTAATAGACCGGAATTATATTAGAAGATTGTGGCAAGTCCGCTAATACGGACTTGCCACGGTGAATTTTTAACGGAACCTCTTAAGCATTATCCCTTCCAGTCAACGCCAAGGGCAGCGGCAACACCGGCAGCATAGGCAGGGTCGGCTTTATGGAAGTGTCCGAGCTGGCGCTGGACGATATCAACGGGCACACCCTCCATGGCCGCGGCCAGGTTATTGAAGAGCTGATTCTTCTGGTCATCACTCATCAGACGAAAGAGATTGCCGGGCTGGGTGTAGTCATCGTTGCCTTCGCGATG
>Ga0180007_10005669_pt1 | contig 12501 bp, 9 predicted proteins | sample MM_PC_MetaG_FD_121122 | JGI IMG/M metagenome (GOLD analysis project Ga0180007, IMG submission 121122) | Groundwater microbial communities from the Aspo Hard Rock Laboratory (HRL) deep subsurface site, Sweden - MM_PC_MetaG | ecosystem: Environmental > Aquatic > Deep subsurface > Groundwater... | reverse complement strand
TGGTAATCACCCATACCCTCTTCGTCAATCATAACCAGTTCGCCTATCTTACAGTTAGGGCACATATACCCTCCTTATGCTTGTGTTACCAGTCCAAGATTTTGCAGTTCGGTAATAACCTGGTCAACTGTCTTACCTGCTCCAGTAGGTAGAACTATTGCACCAAAAGCACTGGCGGCTCCAGTTAGTTTAATGTATGTATGGGTAATGTTTGCCCAAGTAGCAACTGCTATATCAAGATTCCCAGTGATAGCCAATCTACCCAGAGTACCATTCTTCGCTGCATTGCGTGATTGATATGTAAGTCCCCCCGAACTATCTTCCCCATTCAATATAAGAGCACTTCCCGAATCAACAGTAAGACCACCACAGAGATTTATCTCATCATTATCAACGGCTCTAAATATTGACCTATTGTTCATTGAGATAGAAAACACATTTGACAGAGTTTGCCCATTAGCATCCACAGCACCGCCAAAAGTAAATGCTGGTAAAGTCAATCCAGTAGTAGCTATCGTGCCGTTTATAGTGGGGGAGGTTAGGGTCTTATTCGCCATAGTCTGTGCTTTTGTCTTGAAGGTAAACTCATCTACAACCGATGCAAAATCAGGTATGGTTAAGGTAGTAGCACCAACTGTCTGTGAGGTCAATGCAATATTTACAATCGCTCCCTGCGTCATAATAAGTGGAGTAGCAGCAGAAGTGGCTAGTGAGGTTGCTGAAGCTACACCGAGTATAGGAGTAACCAGAGTTGGGCTGGTTGAGAGAACCACCGCTACCGTTCCAGTAGAGGCTGTAACACCCGTTCCACCCTTATTCACGGCTATAGTGGTTCCACTCCATACTCCAGTGGTAATTGTTCCCGTGTTGGGGGTTACTACTAAACCATTGAAACCAGTCTTAGCTGTCAGAGCCTCTGCCCCAGCTAATGTAGCCAATGTACCAGTAGTGGGTAGCGTGATACCAGTAGTCGCTGTAGCCGTTAAAGTCACAGCATAGGCCCCTGCGGTTATAAGTGACGAACCTTCTACAAGAGTCAGGGTAGCTCCAGTAGCAGGTTGAGTTAATGTAATTTTGTTTATACTAGTCGCTGTAGCTGCACCCAATATAGGTGCAACAAAGGTCAATCCAGATAAGGTAGCACTCCAAGCAGGGTCATCAGCCCCCATGACAAGGACAGTATTGGCAGTGCCCTTTGCAAGTCGGGTGGATATAGTGGCGTTCCTATACATAATATCCCCTCTTGTGGTAAGGGGAGAAATATCAGCAAGAATTGTCGCTGGAGTTTTCCACTCAGGGATAGTAGCTCCCATCGCTAAAATAGTATTATCAGCACCTTTCGCTAATCTTGATAACTGTGTGGCGGAACTAGCATACATGATGTCGCCAGTAGCCTGTGAGTTAAAGATATGGCGGCCTACCTCATCATCTTCTATTTGAGTTAATACTAAACCTGCTGATTTATGCTTAAATTCATTAGCCATGAGTACCTCCGGCCTAGTCTACTTGAGGCCACCTGATATTTGATTTGGGTTGGACAAGGCTCTCTAAACCTTTAATTGTTTTGTCTAGTTTCTTCTCCCCCCATGTAACATACTCACTGAATGTTCTTGCTCCACCCTTCGGGATAGTGTTCGTTACTGCCAGGCTGTAATCAATAGCCAGTCTTGCAGCCACAAGGTCAACCAGCAATCTCTCCATAGTAGGGTCTAAGCTGGTTGTCCCTGACCCACCGAGAATATGAGGCTGGTACATATAAAGCCTTGCAGCGTCAGTGCCATCAGGTTCAAAGGTTATGTCAAATGTAAGAGTATTCTGGTGTACCTCGAAGTTACGGAACTTCTTGGGTTCTTCATCGACCTGGAACTCCACTGCCTCAAAACTTTCCTCACGCCTGCCATAAAGCAGGTCGGCAAAGGCAGTACCGCTAATGTCAAGGTCGGGAGTTCCCGCACTTGGAGTAACAGTAGCCAATACCACTCTCGGACTGTAAGTTGCTATCTCTCTCAGCCCGTCTGTTACTGCATCTGTTATCAAAGCAGTACCCCATATAGCCGTACCCGTGTCTTGTAGCACCGTGCTTACCCTATTGACGATTGCTGTTGCAACATAAGCCATACTTCACCTCAACTTTGTTAAATCAAAGACCTCACCACCTGGGGCTGTAGTTATATTGCCATCTATCTTCCACCTCTGCCCTTGATACTTTCTTATAGCCTTTTGGTACGCCTCTTGCTCTGGAGTTAATGATGGTCTTCTTGCCCCTTCTCCACCTACCATAGAGAACCCATCCCTCGCTTTTTGAGGCGAAGAAAATTGGCGTTTCTTTATCCACCTTCCGTTTACTCTCTGGTATAGTGCTTTTCCTTTTAGTTTATAATCAGGCATAATTCACCTCGCCTATTTTCTCGGCTTCATTCCACCTTCAACTCCATAAAGCAACCGCATAGCTGCCAGTGCTTTTTCATGAGAGGAACACTGTTGCTTCTTTACCCACCTTCCACCTTTCTTATGATATACTGCACTACCCTTCACTTTGTACGGCATCTTCAAGCACCTCCTTCCAGAACCTCGCATAGGTAGCCTTCTTATCTCGCTTAGGCCACTCTCCACTTTCTAATTTCTTGGCTAACTCTTCAACCCACCATTGTATTAAAGGTCGATAAACATGGGAGTCACAATCAACCTTTATAATTATGAAGTCAATAATAGCCTTAAGTTGCTTCTTTTTTTTCTCTTCATACTGGCAATGCAACATGAACTCATCACGTAATTCTATTAAGGTTCGAGTGCCTTCAAATGTAGTGGTATTCTGCTCGTCAGGACTATTTAATTTGTCAGCCAAACGGCTAAATATAGCGTTGATTGGAAACAGGAAGGCATCAACAATGGCATGGTCTATTTGTTTCATCGGGTCGAAGGTTATCTGTACCTTTGTCATTAGAAATCCCTGAAGGCATCGAGTTCTTCGTATGTCAAGGCATCTGTCCGGCACAGTACCCTACCGTACCCATACTCAGAGTAGGTGAAATCTTTTTTATGCCCGTTCTTAGTTACTTCTTTGTCAAGTTCTGTCCCAGGGAAGGGGCAAGCATGAGCCCAACCATATTTCAGTGTTCGCCCTGCTTGCTTCGGTATTAACTGTGACAGTAACTCTCTAGTCTCACTAATAGTAGCAAGACTCTCTCCAGGCATACCGAGAATGAAACTGCACTGGGTATCTATCCCCGCTTCATGCGTTATACCAATAGCCCTCTTAATTTCTGCTATGGTGATACCCTTCTTCATCCGGTCAAGCATCATCTGGCTACCACTCTCAATACCGTAAAAGATATTCCACACCCCTGCTTTGTATGCAAGGTCCAGAAACTCTTTGGTTATCAGCTTCTCATTCACACGGCAAGCTAACTTGAACAGCATCTCTTTGCTCAGACCACGTTTTTTAATGTCTTGGAATATTAAGGAAGCCCACTCATGATTGAGGTTAAAGGTGTCATCTTGAAAGAATATCTCATTGACACCATAAATATGGTGTAGCATCTCAACCTCATCCACTACATATTGTGGCTTACGGTATCTTACCTTTTTACCCCAGAATACAGGGGTATTACAGAAGGTACAATGGAATGGGCATCCCCTTGAAGCCATGATAGCTAATGAAGGGATAGCACCCACAGGTCTTACTCCAGTGAACCTGTCAAGGTCAACAAGGCTATAATCAGGAATCGGTATCTCGTTAATATCTGTTATCCTGTCTTTACTACCAATGAACTCAAGCCAAGAGTTCTCACCCTCACCGATAACAACCTTATCGGCTTCCCCCTCCCACGCTATAGCATGGGGGCCACCCACAATAACCTTTGCCCCGTAATCCCTTGCCTCTTTAGCAACAGCCTCCGCATTCTTGACCTGAAAGGTGTTACACGTTATCCCTACAATGTCTGGCTTAAACTCTTTCAATCCCAGTTCATCAATAGTAAGGTGTACTATCTTGACATCAGCCCCTCTTCCCTGAGCTAGTGTACCTAGAATAAGCAAGGCTCGTGAAGGTGTCTCCAATAGTTCATCACCGAAGTTCACCTTTGGCTGAACCAGAAGTATTCTCATTTAATCTCTCCTTTTTGGCACAGAAGGTAAAGCTCACCACCAAAGTAATAAGAGTCTTTAACCTTGTCCCAGAGTATAGCGAGTGTCTTGAACTCATCCAGTGCAGTGGGATGTCCTGCCGTACAAAGAGGTAACAACGCTCTCATTACGTTTGGTAAATTGCCCTTCCTTTCAACTACCCTGAAGCCATAATATTCCACAGAGTCTATTAAGTTCTGTGGTGAATAGCCCCTCACATGGTCTTTCCCATCTGGAATCTGGTTAAATGCATTAGGGGTAGTTACTAGAAACCACCCGCCTAGTTTCAATACTCGCTTGGCTTCCCACAATAACTCTCGGTCATCCATGACATGCTCGATGACTTCACGGCACAAGACAGCATCAAATACCTCATCTTCAAAGGGCAAAGTGCAAGCATCACAAACTAAGTCTACCCCTTCACCACCAACGATGTTTGTCTTAAGAACCTCACTAGCCCCAAGCCCATCAAGTAGTTCATTCTCTGCCCACTGAGCAGCGCCGGCACTCGTACCTGTGGCAAGCACTCTAAGCCCTGCCCACTTATTGCCTATCATATCCCGAACAATCTTGTTTCTGTTGTAATTGTACCAGACGTCAGACTCATAACTGCCTCGAGCAGTATTTTCCCAACGCTCTATTGCAGCATCGTTCCACTGCCTGTAATACTCTTCGTAGGATACCGTATTACCAGACAATACAGCCATCGCCCGTACTCAAAGTGGAGTAATCTATCCCTTTGACTATCTTATGGCTTGGGTCAATCTTGAAGTAGTTGTTCAAAGGGGTAGAGAATAAGCAGACACCATGTTTTCCCACCCTCTTAGCTTCAGCAAGTACCTGCTTTGGGTTGTCCACATGCTCTAAGAGTTCACTGCACCAGACAAAGCCGAACTCATTATCAGAGAATGTCAACTTGTGGGCATCCATTCTCTTTACCCCGTTGCCGTTCTTTACGTCTATTCCTACATACTCGCCAAGTCTTTCAAGAAAGGGTCGGTAAGGTTGTGTAAGTCCACATCCAATATCAAGAACCTTGCGAGGTATGCAGGTCTGCGGTATAAATGGAAGCCTCCATGACACCACCCCCTCCATGTTTCTAGGTTCTTTTATTCTCTTCTCTATGTCAGCCAACACCGGCGGCCAGTATTCCGAGTATATCTTTTCCTCATCATATTCTAAGGCTTTATCCCGTGCCTTTATTTTCCTCTCAACCATTGACCCGTCTTTCTTGGATTGATACGCCTGCTCTAAACAGTCATGGATTTCCTCTGGATTGCTATTAAATTGCCAAGAGGTTTGAGTAGTCCATTCTGGCTGAAGGTCTTTAATTAGCCAACCGCCATCAACTAGCTCCGGTTGCGCCGTGCAGTTTGTAGTTATCACAGGGATACCACATGCTTGAGCTTCTACAATCGGAATACCGAAACCTTCGCCTTTACTCGGAAGAAGAAATACATCAAGAGCATTATACATCCTGAACATAGTTTCAGGGGGGATTCCGACAACTGTATCCGCCTTCTTTGGAACCTTAACAACATCAGTTATCCCCAGTTTATCACATAATCCCATCAGGTCAATCCCTCTTTCATCTTGTGGGTTGGTGTGCATATAGAAAACAATCTTGCCAGGATGATTTCTTTCAAACATCTGGATTGCTTGGAGAGAAGCTACCCAGTTCTTGCGTTGCACATGATTAGTCCCCACACAGCCTACAACAAACTTGTCTTCCCACTCATATAAACCCCTGCTATACTTCCTCCATTCAAGGTCAGGGTGGTATAACTGGGAATTAACAGAATGAGGTATATAGTACGTCTCTATGCCATTGTCCTTCGCTTGCTTTTGTCCGAACTTAGACATGGCTATCGGCTTAACTATACCGGGGCTTTTCTTCAGCACTGTTAAAACAGCAGGAGGTATAGGGTCATGGTCAACTGGAAACCAGGGACACCATTTTAACTCAGGGTCCATCTTATTGAGAACCCAGATGTCAACGAGTGTTATCAGTATGTCTGCATTCCAGTCCTCATAGAACATCGGGGAATACCCCACTCCCCAGTCTTGTGGAGGGTTCGGATATATTGGGATGTCTCCCCACTCTATCCTTGACCCCTGTAAACCAAAGAAGGCAAGAATGGCGACATTATGCCCCATATCATTTAGCCTTCTGGCAGCCGTAGCAGTTTGAGTCCCATATCCAGTTGCTACGAAGGGACTGTTACTACTCCATAAAATTCTCATCATTAGCTCCTTTGACCAAAGTATTTTCTCTCCTTATTTTGACATGTCAGGGGAGGGTGGAAAGGAGAAACCACCCTCCCCCTACTCTGGTCACCTGGGGTCGCCACTCCCCAAGCTACTATCTGGCGTCACACAACCTGGCGGCAAGGGACTTGTCAAGTACCTTAAAACCGCATAGGAAGTCAACGGAAATCCAGTTCTTTTTACTGGTCATCGTATAGTCATAGACTACACGACAGGCGAGTCCGTTGTGGTTGACAACCGCAGACTTAGCTCCACCAATCGGAGGTGCCAACGGTGCTGACACAAAGGCAAAGGCATTCTTGTGGAAGGCAAGGTTAGTCCTCGCATCTCCCTGGAAGGTAACGGTAGAGCCACTGGCGTACGTACTGTTCGCATCCATAGCAGGTGAGAAATTTGCCAGTCCAGTACCAGAGCCGAGTGTTGATGCCGTAGTGATAACGTGCCATGCGTCATAGCCTGTTATCTTGAAGACATCTCCTACACCCAACACCTCAGACGTACCTCCGAGGTCTACCCTCAGTACAGTACCCGCAAGAGTTCCAGCCGCCGTAAGAGTACCCTGAAGGACAGCAGTAGCGGTGTTGTCAATTGCTGTGGTAACGGTCAGGATGTTCTGGTCCATATAGGTATCGAATCCGAGAACACGCCCTAGCTCGGCTTCCCTCAGTGCCCTCGGTCCATCACCACGCTTGTCAGCGTTCAGGAATGAGTCAAGGGACATATAAGATGCACGGGTAACTGGTGCGAACACCAGCCGTCTGTCACCCTGTGGTACTTTCATCACATCCATGACAGCTTCAAGCCCTGCGATGTCGCTGACTACTGGAGTGGATGATACCGGGTAGTGAGCCGCTATTGCCGTACCTGCAAGCTGAATACATGTCGCATCAACTGCCTGGGCGATTGCTTTCGCTGCCGGGTTAATGAACTGCTCATTGAAACTTACCACATCAAGGGACAGTTCTTGTGAACTTACCTCAAAGGAAACATCCCAGTGCTGGTTCAGGATTATTGCCACGCTGCTTTCCGTAATGGTCGAAGCAGCAGCAGCAGAGGTAAAGGCAGTAGCGGTAAAGCTGGTTGGCTTCCTGGCTACAACCGTAGCACCTTTCTGTTTGTATTCCTTCTCATAAGCTCTATGACAAAGGTTTGCAAATACCATGTTGTTCTCAAGGGATATGAGCATTTCCCTTGCAACAATAACTGGACTAATAAGTGTAGTGGTCATTTAACCACCTCCTGATTCTATTTCTTCTTTGCGTCACGCTTGCGAGCATACTCGGCATATTGTTCTTCAGTCATGCTTTCGAGTTGCTCCATCGTGTACGTTCCTACACCACCAATACCATCTCCAGAATCAGGCTCGTTAGGAGTTTCAGGACTCGATGGGGCTTTGGCTTTCCCAAGCCTCTGCGCCATCTTCTCCATTTTCTCTCTACTTCCATCAGTTAGGTCAACGAGTTCCGAAGCCTCAACGCCCTTGTACTTGGAAGCTATCTCGGTAGCCAGTTTGGTAATCTTGAAGTCCGCTATTTCCTTGATTGCTTCCTCATGTTCAAGTTGACTGCGTTTCAGTTCCGCTTGCTTTCTCTTTAACTCGACTTCCGCTTCCCTAATAACCTTATTCCGTTCATACAGAGTAAGGGTGTCAGGGTTTCCCCTTGCAGCCTCGTACTCAGCTTCGTCCTTTGCTTTCTGAGCTTTGGATACTTCAGCTTCAGCGGCTTGTGCCCTGTCTTCAGCAGCCTGTATTGTTGATGCTGCTTTTGCAGTAGCTTTTTTGAGGTCGCTGATTTCCCTGTCGAGTTTAGAGTGCCTCTCATTGGCTAACTTTTCTGCCTGTTCCTTTGTTAGCATCTCGGTTGATGTTGAAGGAGCCTCTGGTGTCTCGACAGAAGATACGTCCCCACTGGGAACGCCTTCCTGTAGACCCTTTGTCTCGTCCATGATTGTTAAACCTCCAATATATTTATATTACCTGCCTACTGCGGCAAGTTTGTCCAATATTTCTTGGAACCCTATATCCAGTTTCTCTCTTGGAGTATAATTTCCTCGGCGGGTTTTCTCTTCTATAGATACAGTAACCGCACCTGTTAGCAGTAACCAAGTATCTAAATCCCTATTGTCCCACCTGTAATCATCTCGCTGTTTCCCTTCATTAAGTAAGGCGTACTCAGAATACTTCTTAAAGACCTCCCTTGTGGGTACTTTGGTGAAGTCTATTGCCTTATGGGGGTTACTCCAATAAGCAGGATTCATGTAAACATTCTCGTAGAAGGCGGGGTGTTCTATGAGATACCAGTCATCCTCATAATAGGTAAGGTTTTCGCCTTTCTTATCCTTCGGCCAGTCAGTAGGTATCCCTTCATCTATGATAGTATAGTAGTCTACATAGCGTTCAATGAATGGCTTGGGGATAAACTCTTCATATCCCTGCCTTCTCCTATCTGCCTTACCAAACTCATTGAGCTTTCCATCGGTGTACTTTAAGTCGTAGACTGCCTGTGCCCTTTTAGTCATACTGGTTCTTGGATTTTTAACAGTGTTGTCTTTATAATTTATAGAGCCAACGACATTGAATCTATCTATAAGGTCGAAGGTCTCTTTATACTGGTCATAGATGTCATCGAACTCCACCGATGGTACGGTAGCAGGGTCGGGCAAACTCGTTATCTGTCCTGAATTAAATATGGCTTGAGCGAATGGGTTGTATGTTTTAGTTATGGGGTCATATCCCTCAACCAGCATCCTCTCCTGTCTCTTCCCTTTAGTTCCATACTCAGTGAAAATAACATAATCATTAACTAATTCAGTCGGGAACTTGTAGCCTGTCAGGGTATTCTTTAACGTGTAGGCTTTATGCTGAATCATTGCAATACGGTATTCATCGTTCTCTGGGAGGTGCAACCATTCAGTTCTTAATAGTTTCTCTGTCACAGGATTCCTTGCATCAGGGTCAATGGCATTATACTCTATAGTTTTATCACGCCAGGCAACGTCTATCCTTAATGCAGGTTCATTCCAGTCTGCCATGTCAGATGTTGTTAATCCTGCTTCTTTTGCTTTATCGAATAATCCAAGGTTATCAAAGTAGAATACCTTTACCTCTGCACTATTGCCTGAGCCTGAGTCAATAGCTATCTGTTCACGCTCTGCCCATAGGTTGACATCTTCTGGTGCAAAGAATTTCTCAAAGGCTTCTATCTTGGCAAGGTCTATACGGTAGTTACTCTTAGGGTAATCCTCTGCAAACTTTGCCCACCTCTCTTCAATATCCTCTATATATCCTGCCCCCTCCTTGTCCTTTAGGGTATCATAGTAAGCCTCTTCTTCTGTATAATTTACTCTCAGTTTCAAGGCATCATACGACCAAGGTTTATAAAGGGGGTTGCGTTCACCATATGGAAGCGCACCCTGGTCTTTAATTAAATCCTGAGACAAAGCATAGCGATAAGCATCAAGGTTCTCAAAAGCCCATACCTTTACTTTGGGACTACTACCACCGAACTCGCTAGAGAACTGGCTTCTCTCTACCCACGTCTCAATCTGTTTATCGGGGAACTTATTGGCGATTGCATCTATCCTTGCTTCATCATCAAAGTATTCACTATTAGGGAACTCCTCAAAGAATTTAGCTCGCTTCTCTTTATCGTCCTCAATATATAGTTCTGGCTTCTCTTTATCTCCAAGAGATTTCCAGTATTCTCTCTCTGCTCTGTTCTTTGCCTGTAATTCATAGTACCTGATAGGTTGCGGAGGTATAGAGGTAAATCCATACCATGTATTAAACTCATTATCTTTTGCCCTGATTAACATTGCTTCTGCACTACTGCCATTAAATTTATTAACAGCATCAAGATAATCAAAGTTGGACTGAGCTATCTCTTTGGTTGGAGGTATATATTCATCCACAGCATTATCCGGTATATCATATTGCTTAATTAACTGCTGTGCCTTATCGTAGGCAGCCTGAGTAAGTACATCTGCTTGCCCCCAGATAGCGAGTTTGGCATTATCGTCAGGGTGAGACTTGAGCCAATCGTTTCTCGGGTTTGCTTCCAGTTCAGGATTTGCCTCAAGGAACTCAGCCTGCTTTTCCTTATCAGTAATGGAGTGATATTCAACAAGTAAAGCGTACTGCCTCTGTGAGATATTGCCGAGATAGGCATTCTTAGTCCTGTCATCTTGGTCAAACTTCTTTAGTTTCTCCTCATCCCCACTTGCAACTATCGCTTCCCTATCAAGCCACATCTGGTGATACTGGACAAAGGTAGTACCCTTAGTAGGGTCAACGTTCATTGAGATAAATTTATCATTAGGGAGTATCTCAAGCTCCTCTTTGAATCTGGCAGCCTCCACCATTGCCTTGATATAAGGAGGGAATCCCTTACTTACAGTCAATGTCTCAGGGTCTACACCTTTGAACTGTGAAGCGGTGTCAGCCCAGAAGTCCTTTACATCATAAGGAGGGTCGTACATTCCATAGGGCAGGTTCTCAGAATACTTTGGTAGACCGAGTTTGGTGAAGTTTTCATTCCAATCGCCTGTATAGGTCTGAACACCTGCACCCAAGATAGCCGGTAAAGCTACTAGCGGTGCTATGTCAGGGTCGTCCGTATATGCCTCATATAAATCCCAGATAGCAAACGGGGCTATCCTTTCTACCCACTGCTTCTTATTCTTGACATCTACCTCTTCCCCAACAAAGTTCTTGCCTCTCCAGAAGTCAAGTAGAATAGTTGCCAAAGGAGCAGCCTTCCCCCTAAGAAAGTTCTGTACTAAGTTAAGTGGGTCTGGCTCATACTCCGCACCAGTAACACTCGATACTCCTGTCCCCGTTACTGCTCTGGAAAAGAATACGAGTAATTGTCTGTACCCACCCCAGGGGTCTATCCTTGTATTACCGATTCTGATAGACATATACTCGGCGTTCTCAGGGTCTTTCTCTACTTCCCACCAGCCCATCATAGCACCGAGAAGAACTAACCCACCAAATGTAGAAATAAAGGTTGATACATTCTTCCAAGCCTCTTTCCTTACTCTCGGATTCGCATTTCTCAAATCCTTAATAGATAATATCCTGCCCAGTGTAGCTCTTGGAGCAAAGAACAAGGCACTTAATTCTGGCGCTGCTACTGAGAACTTTCCAAGCGAACCTCTGGCAGAGAAATTAGCAAGGCTCTTTGAGAAATCAATCATCTCTTGTACTACATCAAACGACTCACCTGGCTTAAACTTCTTTTGTCCGGTAGCATACTGCTCGGAGATTTTCAGCATGGCCTTATAATAGGACTTAAATATCAACCAGTTATGAACATTAGTACCAGTCTCAAAAGACCTTGCCGAAAGTTTTACCCAGGGTAGTTTAGCTGTCAACTTGGGAATAGGACGGTCTACACCCTTAGTAAAACCAAATTCCTCAGTGCCTCTATACTGTGCTGTACCCTTTGGAAGTATTAGAGGTCGCAAGAAATCCCCGCCCGCTTCCGCAGCCACTTCATAAATCTGATATAGTGGGTCTTTTGTTATTCTATACCATGAAGCCTCGGCAGACTTCTGACTCCATAATGCCCTCCATGCCTCTATGTTTGCCTGAATAAATGTTATTGGATGACTGGCTATAAGTGGTGCTTGCTGTCTCCAGAATGAAAAGTCAAATGATGCTTTGTTAGCTCTCAGGAAGTTTCCAATGTCAATAGGGCTCATGCCTATATCTTTCAAGGCACGGACAATACTCTCCATTGCAGGTCTAGGCAATAGGGGCAACTGCTTAAACGCCTCTTCAATAGGTGCTTCAAACTTTGCTGGAGGTGTCGGCTTTGTAGCCAAGTCAAGTCTTAACTCTAATGTTTCCTGTGCTATCTGCTCTGGAGTCTTCGGTTCTGTAACCCCTTTTAGTGTAGGAACTACATCCCCCAATCGTGCTTGTCCACTTGGTATTCCTGATAATCCTCTCAGATACTCCGCAGTTGCTTGGTCAACAGGTATCGGGTCACGGCCTGTCTCATGGAATATTCCTTCTACCACATCTTCGAGAGGTTCTTGCTGAGTGGATATTTTGTCGAGAGCCTTCATTACTATAGGCTGGTCTCCAAATACACGCTGTAG
>Ga0180007_10005668_pt1 | contig 12503 bp, 11 predicted proteins | sample MM_PC_MetaG_FD_121122 | JGI IMG/M metagenome (GOLD analysis project Ga0180007, IMG submission 121122) | Groundwater microbial communities from the Aspo Hard Rock Laboratory (HRL) deep subsurface site, Sweden - MM_PC_MetaG | ecosystem: Environmental > Aquatic > Deep subsurface > Groundwater... | reverse complement strand
GGCGTTGTTGGAAAAAGCGAGGGCTAACAAAAACATTACCCTGTTAGAGGAACATATAGCTGTTGACTTGTTGGTGCTGCCAGGTGGTTTGGGTGCCTGGGATGGCAACAAGGGGGAGCGATGTGTTGGCGCGTATGTGATGGGTGATGATGGTGTGAATGCTTATTGTGCCAAGGTGACGGCCCTGTGCAGTGGTGGGGCTGGGAAGGTTTATCTCTATACTACTAATCCGGATATTGCCACGGGGGATGGGATGGCCATGGCCTTTCGTGCAGGGGCCGAGATGCAAAATATGGAGTTTGTCCAGTTTCATCCAACCTGCCTCTATCATCCTCAGGAAAAAAACTTTCTAATCTCAGAGGCGGTACGTGGGGAGGGAGGGATACTGGTGGGTGCAGATGGTCTCCCTTTTATGGAAAAGTATGATCCAAGAAAAGACTTGGCGACAAGAGATACTGTTGCCAGGGCAATAGATAAAGAGTTAAAGGAAACGGGAGCGGATTGTGTGTTCCTTGATATTACCCATCTGGATGCAGAGTATGTAAAAAAACGTTTTCCCACTATCTATAAAAGATGTTTGCTGAGAGGCATTGATATCACAAAACAACACATACCAGTGGTGCCAGCTGCCCATTATATGTGCGGAGGAGTGAGAACGGATATGCAGGGTAGGACCTCAATTCCTGGATTAATAGCATTGGGCGAGACATCTTGTACAGGGCTCCATGGTGGAAACAGATTGGCGAGTAATAGTCTCCTTGAGGCTGTGGTATTCGCAGATAGGGCCGCCCAATATTGTAGTTCGGTATGGCCATCTTTGAAAATGATCGGATTGCCAGTTGTTGATGAGTGGCATAGTGGTGAAGCCAGAAAGTTAGGTGAGGAGATTTTGATTAATCATAATTGGGATATGATTCGGAGAACGATGTGGAATTATGTGGGCATCGTTCGATCTCAGAAAAGATTAAAACTGGCTGAAAAAAGAATGATTTCCATTTATAAAGAAATCGATCAGCATTATCGGGATTATATTATCACGCCGAATATGGTTGAACTACGAAATATTGCTTTGATTGCGTTGTTGATCATACAGTCGGCCATGCAACGTCGGGAATCGCGAGGGTTGCACTATGTGGTTGATTTTCCAAACAAAAGTAAAGAGATAAGGCAGACGTGCTTTTCAAAAAAGAAAGATGCAGACAAGTGGGAGATAGAGTTAATCGTGGAGAAAAGTAAATGAAAAAACAGTTAGTTATTTCGGTAATGTCAAAGGATCGGCCTGGTATTGTCGCAGATATAACCGGGACGATTTTGGATTTGGATGGCGATCTTGCAGACCTGAATCAATCGGTGCTGGGTGGCTATTTTTCCATGATCCTGATAGCGGAGTTTGATGAGAAGGTGACACCGGAGGATGTAATTGCCAGGTTTTCGCATATCAAATCTGAAACCAAGATAGAGGCGAACATTAAAGAAATGGCGGTTCCGCTTGAGACCTTGAAAAATAAACTCCCAAAGGAAACATTTGTGGTCACAGGGCAGGGGGAAAATCGTAAAGGTCTGGTAAAAATAATGGGAGATTTTTTTAATCAGCGAAATATTAACATATTGGACTTGGTGACTACGCGGGATCATAAACTTTATACAATGATTTTTCAGGTAGACCTTAGCAATGTAGATTCTGTTGAAACAATGAGGAATGATCTCGCGATGTTAGGTGAACAAGAGGAGTTGGATCTGGTTCTGCAACATAATGATATTTTCAGGGCAACCCATGAGATAGGGACACCCTTTGATCAAGATATAAGGGAGTAAAGAGATGCTTCGATCCGACCAAATAATGGCAACGGTGGAGATGATCCAGAAGGAAAATCTTGATGTGCGAACGGTAACCATGGGTATCAACCTTCTGGATTGCCGTCGCGACACAGTTAAAGACACCTGTAACAGGGTGGAGGAAAAAATAGCAAAAAAGGCAGATAGATTTGTAGAAACATGTAATAAAATCAGCAAGAAATACGGTGTTCCAGTAGTAAACAAGCGAATATCCGTTACTCCTGCCTCCTTTGTTGGTGCAGGATTTAAAAGAGATGATTTTGTGGCTTTGGCAAAAAGTCTTGATCTGGCGGCCGAAAGGGCTGGAGTGGATATTCTGGGAGGATTTTCGGCTCAGGTCGAGAAGGGGATAACTGATACAGACAGAGAGTTTATAGCCTCTATTCCTCAGGCTCTGGAGGAGACAGAGAGACTTTGTGCCTCGATAAATGTTGGTTCAAGTCAAAAGGGAATCAACATGGACGCGGTGGCCATGATGGGAAAGACAATCAAGGAGTTGGCAGAGAGGACTGCAGACAATGGAGGGTTCGGAGCTGCCAAATTTGTTGTCTTCTGCAATCAGCCTGGAGACAATCCCTTTATGGCCGGGGCAATCCATGGGGTTGAGGAGGCCGAGGTGGTTTTGAATGTGGGGGTATCTGGGCCCGGAGTTATCGCCAGATCACTTGAAAAAACCATTAAGAAAAGGGGGAGGGAGAATCTCAAACTCGATGATATAGCCGAAGAAATCAAACAAATCACCTTCCGGGTAACAAGATGTGGTGAATTGATAGGGAGGCAGGTTGCCCAAGAGTTGGGAGTAGAGTTTGGTGTCATTGATCTCTCGCTGGCCCCCACGCCTAAAGTAGGTGATTCTGTTGGGGAAATTCTGCAAATCCTGGGAGTGGATGAGGTCGGAGCTCCGGGGTCCACGGCTATTCTCGCTTTACTTAACGATGCAGTGAAAAAGGGAGGTATCTTTGCAAGTAAGGCTGTTGGAGGTTTAAGTGGGGCATTTATCCCTGTAATGGAAGATGCGGTGCTTGCAGACGCTGTGGGAAAGGGTGCTTTGACCCTTGAAAAATTGGAGGCCATGACCTGTGTCTGTTCGGTAGGGCTTGATATGATACCGATACCAGGGAATGTGGATGCGGCAACCATATCGGCAATAATAGCCGATGAAATGGCCCTGGGAATGATCAATCAGAAGACAACAGCGGCCAGACTGATTCCTGTACCAGGAAAAACTGTCGGAGAGATGGTAAGCTTTGGTGGATTGTTTGGCGCCAGCCCGATCATGGAGGTGCGCAATGTCAATATGTCCGGAAGGTTTATAGCCTGGGGGGGGAGGATACCGGCCCCGATTCACAGTTTTAAAAACTGATATAAGCTGGATAAACCTTTATCTGATGGGGAAGGGGGGGGGCTATGAGTATAAAACGACTGCTTATGGTTTTACCTGCACTTCTTTTTTTCCTGATTTCTTCGTGTTCCAGTCCTGAAGATCAGGAAAAAAAAGGTGTTATTGAACAAACAACAGAAACTGTAGCTCAGGAAGCGGTTGACAGAATAAAAACTCCTATTGATAAGGCATACCAAGCCAAAGATCTTCAGGAAAGTCACACCCGTGAGGTTGATGAATCCACGGAGCGGCAATAGCAATCTCATGGCTAAGCTGCGGTTGTTTCAAAAAATGCAGTTTTGTGATGGCTGCGGCTTTCCAGGAAAATAATTTATTTCCTGATTTTGTGATAAGGTGTTGAGTTTGTCACCAGGATAAAAAACCAAAACCAGCAATTCGCCGAGGGTACCGATAACAAAAACTCATACTACGACTAGCTTGATTTGAGGCCTAAAGGACTCAATAATCCAGTTAGTAATAAATAATTCTATTTTGGTGAATAACGATTTTGGCTTCTAAAAAGGAGGACTCATTATATGAGTGAAACAAAATCATTTTGGACCACCTTGCCGGGTATTTTGTCAGGTATAGCAGGCGTAATAACCGCCATTGGGGGACTTCTGGCCATTCTTTATTCGATAGGTGTGTTAGGGCCCTCTGAGGCTAATAAACCTACAGGAGTAGTGAGAGAACCGCCAAGGATAGTCTCAGAAGACGTGGGAGGAAAAACGTCTCTAGTTATTAAAAACTTAGAGAATGAGATATCTGAGCTTGAGATGACTATCGAAATGGTGGAAAAGAAATTAGCTGGCGGTTCTCAGCCATCTGGTTCTCTAAATGAATTGCAAAGTTTAAAGGAAGAGCGGGAAAAGCGACTGATGGAAATTGAAAATTCGCAGGTTGCATTAAAATTTGAGCTTGAACAATTACAACTGCACGCATCTGGTAATCAGGAGGTTCAGCGAAAAATAGAACAGATAGAAGGGGAAAGCATACCGGATCTGGAAGCAGAAAGAAGTGTTGTGCAGGGGCAGGTTCAGGAATTAAAAGAGATGATTTTTGAAGCAGAAAATAAGAGCACAGCGAAGGGTGAACTTGAGCTTCTAAGGAAGAAAAAACAGAATCTGCAGGAAGAGATGGAACAACTAAAGTCTCAGATGCAGCCGACTCGATAACCATCTTTTACTTGAATTCCCAAGATAACAGATACGGGAAGGGGGCAGTTACGTTGGGTGCAAAGCTGTTTAAGGCATCGTCCGAATAAAAAAAGGCACTTAACGAAACTCGCTAAGTGCCTTTTAAATATTGGCGTCCCCAACCGGATTTGAACCGGTGTTGCCGGCGTGAAAGGCCGGTGTCCTGGACCCGACTAGACGATGGGGACATACAATCTATATGGTGGGGCGTGTGCGACTCGAACGCACGACTCTCTGCTTAAAAGGCAGATACTCTACCGACTGAGTTAACGCCCCATAGAGCTAGGCTTTATACAAAGTCATTATTCTCATGTCAAGAAAAAAAGTGCAATATAAAATCGTAACATGCTGAGCTGACTGAGTCAAGGATGAGATGAAAGGACAGGCTTTTATTGTATGAGAATGGAAGGATGGAAATTTGATGTGACCATGAGAAAGGAATAAGGTATGATGTTGAACAATCTTTTCTGATAATTTACAGCAATAACTAATGGAATAGAATATGGGATTTATAAACGGAACAGCAAGTTTTGTCCGCTTCAGCGTTGAAGGGGATTTGCCTGAAAATATTTGGGATTTTATCGCGGATCGGGTTGTTGCATTTTCCTTTCGGGATATTGATGAGACCTATGAAGAGGATTCTCTTGGCTGGGTGTCGGTTCTCAATATGTTTGATACGGAATTTAATTATGCTTCCTATGCAGCTGGCAATTATGTAACCTTGTCCATGCGTCATGATGAGCGCAAGGTATCTTCGGCCATCGTCAAAAAATATGTGCAAAAGGAAGAGGAGCGAATCAAAAAGGAAAAGCAGATTCCTAAGATATCGCGAACCATGCGGGTGGAGATCAAGGAGCGTATTCAAAATGAGTTAATGCGCAAATCTCTGCCCATGCCTGCCGTGTACGATCTGTGCTGGAATCTGGAAAATTCAAGTCTCCTCTTTTTTTCCACCAATAAAAAAGCGCAGGCCCTGCTTGAGGATCATTTTAAGGAAAGTTTCGGACTCACCTTGATGCAGCAGATCCCGTTTCTCTGCGGCCAGCATCTTCTTGATGAGGAAGATGCTGAAAAGCTGGCAAGGATTACACCGGATATCTTTTTATAAGGCAGGGAGACAAAAAAAATGGATTTAGTAGACCTCATAGAGGAAAAACGCTTTATCGGGCAGGAGTTTCTTACCTGGCTCTGGTGGAAAAGTGAAGAGCGCGGTGGGGTGATCGCCCTTGCCGCTGAAGGTGACATCGTCGTGGTCTTTGAAAAACACATGCTCCTGGAATATGGGGAAGGAGAGTCCAGCGAAAAGCTAACGTGTCGCGGCTTGCAGACGGAGTTGCAAGAAGCGCGAACTGGTTTGGTTATGGGGAAAAAACTGGAGCAGGCCAGGATCCAACTGACTCACAATGATTACGAGTGGAATTTTACCCTGGCCGGATCGCTGATGGAGTTTCGTAATGTAAAACTCCCTAAGACAGAAGGAGACACGGGGCCCACAAACAACCCGGAAGAGCGTGAAGGAATGGTCTTGGAGCGAATTTTTCTCTTTGAGCAACTGGAGCGCATGGTATTGGAGTTGTTTCGACTCTTTTTGCAGGTCAGAGTCGGGGAGGGGTGGCGCGAAGAGTTGCTCAAAGTTCGTGAATGGGTGAACAAGGCTGAAAGGGTTTGAGGCCTGTCTGATGCCCTAATAATTGATGAAGGAAAGACGAGTGAATCATGGAGTTTGAAACCGTAATCGGGCTGGAGATCCATGCCCAGCTGAAAACCAAATCAAAAATATTCTGCGGCTGTTCCACAGAGTTCGGGGCACCACCAAATACCCACACTTGCCAGGTCTGCCTGGGAATGCCTGGAGTCCTTCCCGTCCTTAACAAGAAGGTGGTAGAGTATTCTATCAAAATGGGACTGGCAACGAATTCCACCATCAACAGATTTAACCAGTTTGCCCGCAAAAATTATTTTTACCCGGATCTTCCCAAAGGCTATCAGACATCGCAGTTTGATCTGCCCATTGTCGAGTTTGGCAAGGTGGAGATTGAAGTGGCTGGGAAGAAACGGGTGATTGGCATCACGCGTATGCACATGGAAGAAGATGCCGGTAAACTGATCCACAACGACCAGGAACCTGTTTCCTATGTGGACCTGAATCGTACCGGAACGCCACTCCTGGAGATTGTTTCAGAGCCGGATCTGCGTTCTCCTGAGGAGGCTTATGCATATCTGCGTAAGCTGCATGCCATCTTGCGTTATCTTGATATATGTGACGGCAATATGGAAGAGGGAAGTTTTCGCTGCGATGCCAATATTTCTCTCAGACCCATTGGCCAAGAGGAGCTTGGCACGCGAACGGAGTTGAAGAACATGAACTCCTTTAAGAATGTGCAGAGTGCTCTGGAGTATGAGGTTCGTCGGCAGCGTGATGTCCTTCTTGATGGGGGGGAAGTGGTGCAGGAAACTCTGCTCTGGGATGCGGACCATAACAGGACAGAGTCTATGCGCTCCAAAGAAGAGGCGCATGATTATCGTTATTTTCCCTGTCCGGATCTGGTTCCCGTGGTAATCGATGAGAGTTGGATTGAAGAGATCAGGGCCAGCCTGCCTGAGCTACCGGATGCCAGAAAAGAGCGATTTGTTGCACAGTACGAGCTTCCGGAACATGATGCCACAATCCTCACTTCCTCCAGAGAACTGGCAGACTACTTTGAAAGTGCGGTGAAGAGCTGCGGCCAGGCCAAGAAGGTTTCCAACTGGATCATGACGGAACTCATGCGGGAACTCAAGGGTGAGGACGTGACCGCTTGCCGGGTGAGGCCGGAACAGCTTGGCGGACTGCTACAGATGGTGGCCGATGGGACTATTTCCGGAAAGATTGCCAAGACCGTTTTTCTGGAGATGATGGTGTCGGGCAAAGACCCGGAAGTTGTGGTCAAAGAGAAAAACCTGGTACAGGTCTCTGATCAGGGCGAGCTGCTGGCCATTGTTCAGGAAATAATTGCTGCAAATCCAGCACAGGTTGCTGAATTTAAAGGTGGCAAGACTAAACTCATGGGCTTTTTTGTGGGGCAGCTTATGCAGAAGACTAAAGGGCAGGCCAATCCTCAGGTCGCCAATGAACTGTTCAGCAAAGAGTTAGCATAAGATACCCATAAGAAAGACATGCTGACAATGCCTGTTGTTTCAACTGTCCGATATGTTGAAATTATAATCCTCGGTTATATGGCTGTGCTGACTTTTTGGAAAGATTCTGGTCCAAAAAAAAATACGGTTCTCGGATAACTTCCCAGGCCATGTGGTAATGGAAAAAGAGCAGTGGCAGAAAAAAGGGGCAGGGCATAGGCAGCGCCTCCGTGATCGCTTTCTTGAGCGTGGACTGGATGGCTTTACTGACGCCGAGGTTCTTGAGCTCCTCCTCTCTTTTGGTACTCCCCGCAGCGATTGCAAGGATACGGCACGGTCGGCACTTGAACACTTCGGCAGTCTTGCGGCTGTGTTGGAGGCATCATTGCCTGCCCTCCAGGAGATCAAGGGAATTGGGGCGAAGAACGGTTTTGCTGTTCATTTTATCCAGGCAGTCTCCCGGCGTTACCTGAAAGAGCGACTTCGCGGCAAGCGCTATCTTCATTCTTCCAACGAGGTTCGCAACTACCTGCTTCATAGCCTGCGGGGGCTCAAGAAAGAAATTCTCACTGTTATCTACCTGGACTCCTCCCATGCAATTCTCAATACCGAGACTGTGGCGGAAGGGACTATCAATGTCAACACCGTTTATCCACGGGAGTTGGTTAAGAAGGCCCTGCAGGAAAATGCTTCGGCTTTAATTATCGCCCACAATCACCCATCCGGTTCACTGGACCCCTCTCCCCAGGATTTACAGCTGACCCGGACCCTTGCCCTGCTTGGCAGTCTGATGCAGATCCAGCTCCTTGACCATATCATTATCGGGGACGGCAGTTTTTCTTTTGCCGACCATGGATTGATGAACGAGATCAGTCAGCAGTGCCGGGAGACCATGGAAGGTCTGCATCAGCGCTAAATGGTCACTGCCCTCTACATCCATATTCCTTTCTGTGCAGCCAAGTGCAGTTATTGTTCTTTTAACTCCTATGCGGGCCTGGAAGGACTTCAAAGCAAGTATGTCGACTCCTTGTGTGCGGAACTGAAGAAAATGGCCTCGGAGGGTGATATAGGGCCCTTGCGGACGATTTTTATGGGTGGTGGAACTCCAACGCTTCTTCACGGTAGCCTGCTTGACACGGTGTTGTCCTCCTGTTTTGCTCTTTTTTCCGTCGCTCCTGATGCGGAGATCTCCATCGAGGCAAACCCGGGAACTGTAGATAGGGAGAAATTAGACCTCCTCAGGAAGCTTGGAGTCAACCGGATATCCCTTGGAGTGCAATCGTTTAATGATCAGGAACTAGCCAGAATAGGGCGCATCCATTCGGGCACCGAGGCGACCAGGGCAGTGCATATGGCTCGGGCAGCAGGTTTTAACAACCTGAGCATAGACCTGATGTACGGGTTACCGGGGCAGAATCCCGGAAGCTGGCAGACGAGCCTTGAAACCGGGATTTCCCTGGGATTAAATCACCTGTCACTCTATCAGCTAACCGTGGAAGAAGGTACACCTCTGGAGAGGATGGTGAGAGAGGATAGACTGCAACTTCCTGATGATGATGAGGTTGCGGTTATGGATGCGATAAGCGCAGAACTCACTGCGGCAGCGGGTTTGTTTCAGTACGAGATCTCCAATTATGCACAACCTGAATACCAGTGCCGACACAATATCACTTACTGGGAAAACAGGGAGTATATGGGAGTCGGGTCAGGGGCTGTGTCCTGTCTGAATGGCTGCAGAAGGCGAAATATTGCCGACCCGGAGCAATACTGCCGTTTGCTGGAGGCTGGAGAATCTGTGATCATTGAAGAGGAAACGTTGGAGTCTGATGCCTCTTTTCGAGAATCAGTGATCATGGGCCTGCGCCTGAACAAAGGGGTATCGGTGGGCCAGCTGGAAAACCGATATGGGCTTCTGCCAGAGAAATATTATGGTGATCTCTTCAAGCAGTTAGTAGCGGATGGTTTACTTGAGCAGAGATCGGGCTATCTTCGTTTGACAGCCCGTGGGAGAGTTTTTGCCAACCAAGTTATGGCTGAGCTGGTCTAGGGAGGTATCCGCAAACTCATCTGAACATCCTGTTTTTCCTCTTCAGGCCATCTCCGGCCGATCTTCAATCATACAATCCCCAGCAGTCCTGTTACAACTCCTGTCACGACAGAAGAAAGAAACTCGTCAGAAAAAAGGTGATGTTGATTCTTCAACAAAATTGAAGAAATGTAACAACAAAACTGTCAAAAATGCAATTTTACTCCACATCAAAAACGAGACGGATGTATGGGTAACAGATTGAAATAGCATAAGAAAAATATTTGACTGGTCCCTCCTTCCGTTTGGCATGATATTCGCAATTCTAGAGTAATTGATTTCTAAAAAAATTCGGCTTTGACTGATCCATGAAGTCTGGAAGCGAGCCTCAAGCGTTAAGGAGAGTGGCTGATGGAACTGGCTGTTATTCAACACAGTCCCTGGGAGGGGCCTGGCCGTTATCTCAGACAGGCGGCCCTGGAACGGGGTGTTAGCCTTACCCTGATCAGGGCCTGGGAGAGGAAGTTTCCTGACCCGAGAGCCTTTTCCGGTTTTATTTTCCTGGGCGGTAGTGCAGGTGTCCATGAAGAGAAGCGCTATCCATTTTTGCAGATGGAAAAAGAGTACCTGAAAAAACGTATTCTCGAGACAGACCAACCCTGCCTGGGGATTTGTCTGGGACACCATTTGCTTGCCGAGGCCTTTGGGGCTCGGGTGGGTCCTAATTTCTGCTCTTCAATCGGTGCCTGTGAAACTCTCCTGACGGAAGCCGGTCGTAATCATCCGGTTTTCAGTGGGTTCACCCGCAGATTTCCGACCTTCAAGTGGCATGGACAGGCGGTGATTCCACCACTTCCCAATTATTTTGAGATACTGGCAACTTCAAAAGAGTGCCAGGTCGAGGCCTTCAGTATAGCGGCACGACCCTATGTTATAGGTATTCAGTTCGACAATCATGCCGCCCATCCTGACGATGTCCGCCGCTGGTATGCACGGGATAAGATCTGGCTTGATTCCGTCTATCCTCTGCATATCAGTATTGAAGAACTGATTGAAAAAATAAGAAAGGTGAACAGTTTGTTTTTGCATGATTTTTCCCTGTTATTTTCCAATTTTGTGGAGCTTTGCCACTGATGAAAAAACTCGAAAACAGAGCAGTCAAAATTATTGACACGACGCTGAGAGAGGGAGAGCAGTCCCCTGGCGTTTTCTTTGATCTCGCTGTGAAGAAAAAAATTATCGACGGGCTTGCACGGCTTGGCGTTGATGAGATAGAGATTGGTGTTGCCAGCCAGGAAAACAGTGATCTTCAGGCCCTGGCCTATTATATCCGCAGCATCCATCCACAGCAGGCCTTTTCTCTTTGGTGCCGTTGTCAGGAAACAGATATTCTCTATGGCGCTTCCCTGCGTCCTGCCTGTCTTGCCTTGTCCATTCCCGCATCCGATCTGCATCTTGAAAAAAAATTGGGGAAGGACCGGGAGTGGGCTGTGCAGCGGCTAAGACAGTCCATCAGCCAGGCTTTGGCAGCTGGAGTACCCAGGGTTGCGGTCGGTCTCGAAGATGCAAGCCGGGCAGAGCCGCAGTTTGTCCTGGAGCTGGCGAGAGCGGCCGAAGAGGCAGGGGCCTTTCGTCTGCGCCTGGCAGACACTGTGGGGATCTGCACTCCGAGTAGCATTATCCGGTTACTTGAGGGATTTGATGGGCTGAGGCTGGAACTGGGAATCCATTGCCACAACGATTTCGGCATGGCCACAGCCAACACCATTACTGGCCTGGATCATGGTGCTGTGTGGGGGGATGTGACTCTTCTCGGCCTTGGAGAACGTGCCGGTAACAGCCGTCTGGAGGAAGTCCTTGCCTTTCTCACCCTGCAGAAGAAAACAGGAGCTTACAATTTGAACGGACTGCCTGAGCTGAGCAGGATGGTGGCAAGGGAGAGCGGTCAGGAGATAGCACCATCCCGTCCTATCATCGGCGAGAATCTGTTTTGCTGCGAGACCGGTATTCATCTGCAGGGGATTATGGCCGATCCTGCCACCTATGAACCTTTTGATCCGGAGCTTATCGGCGCAAGGAGAACGCTTCTTATCGGTCGGAAGGCCGGGCGACGCAGCATCGCGGCTACTCTATGTCGATTAGGTCTGCCCCGGACAGATGAGGCAGGCCTTGCCTGTCTGACCCGGCGGGTACGTTCTTTGGCTGCTGCCCATGAGCGTTCCCTGGCCGATCATGAAATCAGACAGCTGGCGATCAGTCCCTGAGTTGTTGACATCCTTCCAGGCAGTTGACCTTAGTCCACGGAGAGTGCTCTTGCCAATATCGTCCTTATTGTTTCTACCTTCTGGACAGAATACATTTTCAGGAATCGTGTCAAAAGGCCGGTATTTGACTTTTTTTATCATAAAAAAAGAAGCCCATTGAGCATACCGGTTTCCTGCGTGCTCAATGGGAAATTCAGGGGATCGAAATTGTTGGCTGGCATCCTGAGGAGGATTTGAAATGAATTGGCCGGCTTTTATCCGTCCAAAGCAAATGCGGGTTTGCTCAGGTTGAATTTCTTGATGCGGTAACCGATCTGGCGCTGGGTAAGGCCAAGTTCCCGCGCAGCCCGGGCCTGTACCCAACCGTTGCGACGCAGCGATGCCTCGATTTCCTGCCGTTCCAGATCCTGCAGAGAGCCGTGACCGGCGTGGATTTCCCTGGTCGGTAAATGAAATGGTTCGTTCAGAGCAGGCCTGGGTGTGGAGAGTCCACTCATGTGTGTTCTCAAATCTGCGGGATGTATGACCTGGTCATCAGCCAGGATCACCAACCGCTCTATCAGGTTCTGTAGTTCGCGGACATTTCCAGGCCAGTCATAGGCGATCAAAAAGTCGAGAGCTGTGCGTGCCAGCATAATCTCTTTCTCGTTGCGTTCATTGCTTGAGCGTAAAAAATGGTCGAG
>Ga0180007_10005667_pt1 | contig 12503 bp, 8 predicted proteins | sample MM_PC_MetaG_FD_121122 | JGI IMG/M metagenome (GOLD analysis project Ga0180007, IMG submission 121122) | Groundwater microbial communities from the Aspo Hard Rock Laboratory (HRL) deep subsurface site, Sweden - MM_PC_MetaG | ecosystem: Environmental > Aquatic > Deep subsurface > Groundwater... | reverse complement strand
TTATCAAACTGATGGCTGCCTTTCATCTGCAAGGGCAGATTGTCTCTCTCTCTGCCGCCGGGGCCCATATAATCCCAGGCGCCATCATCATGTCTGTTAACTTTGAAGTCGCGGCCCAAAAGGTAAAATGGCGCCTCTTTCTCCAGACATGTACGGCTTACCACATCCAGGCTCTCATCTGCAGCAACTCCCGAGACCACAGGAATATTTTTTTTCACAATCCCAGCCTTTTCCGCGGCAATCTGCACAAGTGTTGTTCCGAGATGGACCTCATGATCCATTGATACATTGGTTATGATGCTGACCAGCGGGGTAATGACATTGGTGGCGTCAAGCCTGCCGCCGAGCCCCACCTCAAGGATGGCAATATCCACCTTTTGTCTGGCAAACCAGAGCAAAGCCAGGGCGGTAGTGAATTCAAAATAGGTGATCTGCAGCCCGCCGAGGCTGTCGCGGATGATGGTTGCAGTTTCGGCAAACTCATCCTTGGCGATAAAGCGGTCATTGATACGGAAACGTTCCCGCACAGAAGTGAGATGGGGCGAGGTGTAAAGCCCGACCTTGTAGCCGGCCTCGCTCAAGAGTGCCAGCAGCGTAACAGACACGGAACCCTTGCCGTTGGTGCCAGCCACATGGATAAATTTCAAATCCCGCTGGGGATGATGTACACCTTCAAGAAAAGCGGCCATACTGTCGAGGCCGAGTTTGATTTTGAAAAACTGCAACTGGTCCAAATAAGACCAGGCCTCCTGGTATTGCATATTCTGCTTCCTGCTGAAAAAGGGGGGAACGAGAATTTCCGTTTAATCATAATGAAACCTGTCAAGCCGGTAAAAATAGCAGAACATTGCAGAACCTGCAACTGCATCGACAAATCACCATCATTATACTGCAGAAATTCCTGATTTCCCCCCTGCTCATTTCAGCAAGCAGGCGGGAGGGGGCGGAAATCGGGATATAATTTTCTTGTCTGGCAGAACATGATGCAACCTGCCAAATGAACTCATTGCTCGAATAAATCGATAAATAATTACGAATCATGGCTCCGAATGTCCAAGGTGAGAGTAACCAACGACTTTCTTTAGATGTAGTTGTTCAGATTTGATCAGACAGTTTTGCATAGAAGACGTAATCAAATCTGACATTCATAGTAGCAATGTAAACTGGAAGAGTGTTTGATATTTTCAGATATTCGAAGTGGCAATCTCATGGGCTGAACGACACATTCAGCGGCTTGTCCGCTGCAATGTTTTGTTTGCTAAAATATCCTTAAGGCCACCAGAAACATATTTATGCAACACACTGGATACGAGCGACTGGTAAGGCAAGCCCTCTTCTATAGCTCGACGCTGCAGTGCTTCCAGGTCACGGCTCGAAATCCGGATGTTGATGCGTTTATCTTTTCTAATCGTTTCTTCTGCCAATTTGGCAAGCTGAGTTCGTCGATCGCCTTTTAAGTCAGATTCAAATTCGCCTGCTTCAAATGCCTCCAGCAATTCCTGGTCTTCTCGATTCAATTTCTTATTACTCATAAGGCCCCCCTCAAGTAATGCTTTGTTGCCTTTCGACTTGGGATAACGCTTTTCAGAAAGATTTCATCCTCATTTTCAACGTAAGGAACCAGCCAAGCATATTCATCAACTTCGACCACGAACATGCGTTGATTCGGATACTTATTATTGTTTTGATGAACCAGATCGTCGAGTAACTTTCCGGATTGGAGTGCAAACAACACGTCCTCGAAAGATATGCCTCGCTCACTCATCAAGAGCTGATTCTTTTCAGCATTCCAGTTGATTTGTTTCATAAGATTAACAATAACACAACGTGTGCCTATTGTCATCATTATATTTTATTGTCATTGGGGGTAATGAGCGATCCTGCCCCCCGTTGCATCAATTTGAAATGTTCCAGCGGCAATATTAACCGTTCCAGCAGGACCGTAAGTTGAGGTTATTCCTGAGCCATTCGGCAGGAAGAGCTATTAAAATCTTCTTGAAATATGACAGTCCTGAATATGCGTCACAGGACAGTAATGTTAAGTTTATGTAGACACACGAGCGGTTGAGATTGGTAGATCGTATTTCAGATTTGAGTGTCAGGCAAGTTCTAAATAAACTTACATTTCAAGACCTGACCTTCTTTCCCTGCTCTTTCCCGTGTAAGTGGTTGGCGGATTTTTTTTTACTTCAAAAGTATATCTGCCATTGGAATCTGTTGTTTCTGAGAGATTAATCAGATAAATAAACCGTTACACTCGGCAAAATTTTATGCTGTTCGTCCCAGATGATCCTGGCTAATTTCTGGGTCTTGATTGGAGTGTCAGGCCGGGTTTCAGGCTTTACTAATTTTATTACTATCGTCTCTGACCATGACGGCGATCTCGCCTAAGGTTTTCCCCTCCACCCCTTCGATGGCCGTTACGATTTGGGCGTTTTCCGCTTCCGTGAAAAATTTTACGCCTTCATCCGCTACCAATTTCCTGAAGCGCCGCCACCGCCGAAGCTGCCGCCTCCAAAACCGCCGAACCCGCCCGAGCCGCCAGATCCGTCCGAACCGTCCGAACCTCCGAAGCCGCCGCCCTCGTAAAATCCAAATATCAGGCAGACAAACCCGAGGGTAAGCCCGATCGGCACAAACAGAAGCAGGGGAACTAGGCCGATGGAGGCCGGCAGGGCTGTGAAGGCCTGCCGGCCGAAGAAAACCAGAAGCGGCAACAGCACGGCCCCGGCCGCGATGCCAAGCTTTCGGGAAGCGCTGCCCAGGAAGCCGACCAGGGACATACCGAGGCATAGGCATCCGATGAAGCGCGACAGCGGCCCCTCGCGCTGCGCCGCTGCCCTTGGTCGCGGCCCCCGGCCCCGTATTCTCCCTTGGTGGCCTGTATGATGGCATTAATGCCGGTCTCAAAGCCTTCATCAAATCGGCCGGCCTTGAAGCGCGGCGCCACTACCGAATCGATGATCCGGCCAGCTGCCAGGTCGGTGAGTACATGCTCTAGACCCCGTCCCACCTCGATGCGCAGCTTGCGGTCTTTTTTGACCGCCAGGAAGAGCACGCCGTTGTCCTTGCCCCTCTGTCCGATTTTCCATTGCTCCACCACCCGTATGGAGAAATCTTCCAGGGCATCGCCGGCCAGCGTATCGATGGTGAGGATTGCGATCTGGGTGGAGTCGTTAAGATCAAAGGACTGCAGGGCTTGCTCAAGCTTAAGCTCAAGGGCAGGTGACATCATGGCCCCGTAGTCGTTAACATAACCTCGGTAGGGCGGGACATCCAGGGCAGCAGCCAACTCCAGAGAAATTCCGCCCGCAAGCAGGAGAGCCAACAGAGCAAGGCAGCAGGGAACAAGGACTTGGAGCCGCGCATTGAGAAGCCATGCCATGCGAGTCTTGATATGGGGAAATGTGTCGCGCATTTCTTTTCAGGCACCTGCTTAGAACTTGACAGCCGGGGCCTTTGCCGCCCCTTCCTCGGCCGTGAAGGTCTTTCTTCTCACCGCTCACGGTCCTCTCGCTCAGTTGATGATCACATGGTCGGGTAGTTCGTTGATGTCTTCTGGGAAAATGGCGGGCCAGGAGTTTGCCAGTTCGGTGCTGCTGATAGAGTGGCGCTCGTCGGCCAAATCCATCCCGAAGGTGCTCCAAAGCCGCTCCTTTGTCGCATGCTCGCCGTGAAGGTCCTCATGCGAGCTTGCAATGGTCTGGTTAGCGATTGACTTCATTGGTTCTGTTGCCTTCATTAGCGTTTTACCATGTGTAGACTCCAGAAAAGACGCCGAGGGTTACGCTATATGGAAGCATAAAATTTTTTATGTCTCTATTCTAACACATAATATCACCCATGGTGGTTTTATCCAGCATTTTGCTGTATAAAAATGTTTCTTTTCAGGTCCCTCGGCAATTGAGATTTGTTCTGGCAAGGGTAATGATTGGGGGAATAAAGCAAGTTGATATTATTCCTGAGCATGGCAACTGTCAAATTAAGTTCCTTTCTAATCGTTGCTAACTGTCAAATCATCTTCGCTTGGCGACACTTAAGTCATTAACGATATCGAGTTACTGAGTAAACAGCCTGAAATGGGCCGCATAGTGCCGGAGTTTGACCTGGACCATCTGCAGAATCTAATCCGGCCACCTTTCAGGATTATTTATCGTCGGGACCAGGGTAAAGTTCGAATTGTACGAATCTGGAGGAGTGAATGTGCTGGTATTGCCCTGATTTTTCAGCTTCACCTTAAAAATGCACAAACCAGCGGACAAAGATGCGGTCGGCATAACCGGCATAGGCATCCTGCCCGGTGCCGTGATAGAGAAAGGCCCCGGCGCTCAGCGTCATTTCATCGCCGGCGCTGTATTCCACTGACGGCGCGATAAAAAAGGAATGATCGTCCAGATTTTCCACGGCAAGGCACGTCACGGTCCACAGCATCTGCGGCTGGAAACCGACGCGCACGGCCATATCATCGCTTTTCGTCTCATCCGAATAGTGGTATTCACCTAACAGGGTGAGGGAATTGGCAAAACCGTATTCCGCCCCGGCGATGAACTCGGTGTGGCGGCTGCCGGTGGCGTCATCATGAAAACTCCCCCCTTCGCTGCGCAGCTCAATCCCCGTATCAAAAAGCTCCCCTTCCACTTCCCAGCCAATGAAAGAAAAAAGGGGGGAAAAGCAAAAAGGGGAGCAAAAAGGGAAGAGGACTGTTTCTTCAATGTAGGTGGAAAATAAATCTCCCGGTTTTTCCTTGGTTCACCCTATGAAGTCAACTTGGTTTCCGCTGGCCACTGAAACGAAAAACGCTGTGCGAACTCCTGCATCCAATGAGGCAGGCGTCCATGCCGTTGAGCTGCGAATTGATGCCAACTGGCTTGCCAATCAATCCCCACTATAGCTTCCGGGGCGAAAACAGCGCACCAAGCAGCTGCGCAGAGCCAGTAGCTTTGGGCGTTGTTTTTATCTGCCGATGACAGGTCTCCCCAGGTGGAAATCACCTCTTTGCACGCTAAGGCGCGAATGGTTGGGTCTGGAGTCCAGCACCCTTGCACGAATTTGCTGTAGAGTTGCAATAAAGGCAGACGATGCCGGGGGCATGTTGTCGGCATCGCGGTCAATTCAGCCAGATCTCCGCTTTTTTCAGCAGGATGACTTAACCAACTGAGGAAATGATAATGGCAGGTGCTGGTAAACAGTTCGACCTCATAGCGCGCCGGGTGTTTGGTCGCCAATCGCCGGCGAATTTCCAGAGCCTGTCGGGCAAACGTCAGCGCCTCCTCGTTTTTGCCGGCATCACTTAAGCAATTCGCGTAATTGTTTAATGAACTCGCATAATCTGGCTCGTAACGATCCGGGTTTTTCCGCGCCAAGCGCTGCCGAATTTCCAGAGCATGCCGGGCATTCGTCAGCGCCTCCTCGTTTTTACCTGCATCACTTAAGTGATTCGCGTAATTACCTAATGACCTCGCATAGTCGGGCTCAAAACGATCCGGGTTTTTCTGCGCCAAGCGCCGGCGAATTTCCAGAGCCTGCCGGGCAAACGTCAGCGCCTCCTCGTTTTTGCCGGCATCACTTAAGCGATTCGCGTAATTGTTTAATGACCTCGCGTAGTCGGGCTCAAAACGATCAGGATTTTTCTGCGCCAAGCGCTGATAAATTTCCAGCGTCTGCCGGTCATAGTTCAGCGCCTCCTCATTTTGCCCAATGTCACTTAAGCGATTCGCGTAATTGCTTAATGACTTCGCATAGTCGGGCTCGTAACGATCCGGGTTTTTCTGCGTCATTCGTTGATAAATTTCCAGCGCCTGCCGGGCATAGGTCAGCGCCTCCTCATTTTGCCCAATGTCACTTAAGCGATTCGCGTAATTGCTTAATAACCCTGCATAGCCGGGCTCAAAACGATCCGGATTTTTCTGCGCCATTCGTTGATAAATTTCCAGGGCTTGCCGGGCATAGGTCAGCGCCTCCTCATTTTGCCCAATGTCACTTAAGCGATTCGCGTAATTGCTTAATGACATCGCATAGCCGGGCTCAAACCGTCTCCGGTTTTTATCGTTTAACTGTTTAAAGAACCTGAGAGATTCATGGGAAGATGATAGTGCCTGCTCATTTCGTCCAGCCCGTACAAGCGTCACGGAATGGTTCATCAGTGCACTTGCATAAGCGGCCAGGCAATCGATATTCGTCTTTTTCTTCCGGAGCTTCTGCCGTGACTTTTCCACTAAATAGGCCGTTACCGAACAAGCCAGTGTAGCAAGCTGAACTGATTCTTCCTTTAAAAGAGGCGAAAGCACACCGGCAAGCTGGCTTTTTGCTCCCAACGGTAAGCGGATGAAGGCTGCTTCCGCCAATATCGGCAGGCGACCGGTGGTTTCCGTGGCCACTGTGACAATATCCTGGTAACAATGGGCAAAGTGACGGACAAAAGCATCCGTCAAGGTTTCGTCCAGATCAAGACGTTGGCTGGATAAACGAGCCAGGAGAGTCAAGGCGTGGCGGCGAACAGGCTGACCGGCCGCGCTGGTGAGAAAAGCATCCAGAATACCGGAGGCTTCGGGACGAAGCAGAGATTGTCCCACCAGAGCCTCGCCGAGCAGATCGGGCCGAACCGCCTGCAGACCTTGTCTGCCGGGATAGAGTGGCACCAGGGCGTAAAACAGGGCGCTGAACTCTGCGGGACTGAGGGAACCATCGCTTGCATTTGTCCAATATGGCTGGGCATCTCGAGGGGTGGCAAACCCTCCCGCCAAGGTGGCAAGGGCCAGTAACTGTTGCGCGTGTCGTTCAGGTTCGATCAAATAGGTATGAGATAATAAACCGCGCCAGTAGCGGCGCTCGTGGTTCAACAACGCTCTGGTCAGTCCTTCGGCCGTTGTCGGCCGCTCGCCGTGCAGAGCCATTAAAGCTGCCATCTGCAGATAGAGGGGCCGGCCGAAATGCTCACCCGAGAGTTCGGGCACGACATCGGGAGCCGGCACTTTGAGGGTTTGGGCAAAGGCTCGTAGTGCTTGTTGATAGGCTTGGCTGCGATCATGGGCTGCCAGGTATAAAGGGGGAAGGCAGAAGGGGCCGGAAGTCGCGTAACCACTGAGCAGCGCTTCGCATTGAGGGTCTTTTCCCGGCAGGTTGTCCCACCATTCCCCGCCATCACGGGCCAGCAACAAAATCCGTACCGGCTGATCGGCAGGATTTAGCAGTATAACTTTAACCAGGGCGAGTAAAACAGTTTGGCGGGTTTCGGCGTAATCGATAACGATCAGCAGCGGCTGTGCCCGATCCCGCAGGGCTTGCCAGGCAATAGCTATGTTGCTGGCGTTACAATCGTTGTCAAGAAAGCCTGCATGCCAACCCTGCGCCAGGCGTTGCTGGCATAGTTCGAGGGCCAGGCGGGTCTTTCCCAGCCCTCCGGCACCAGTGGTGAGACGCACAGTTTGCGGCCAGCGCGGATCATCCAGCCAATTATGCAAGTCGATGAGTTCCGGCTGGCGGGCCGGGTCAAAGGGCACCTGTGCTTCTTCGGCACGCAACAGCTGACTATCGGCCATACCGCTGCCGGTCTGCCATTGTTTTGCGGGTATTTGCAGCGGCGAGGCGGATGCGGAGACTTGGGGAACAGCGGCAATGACCGGAGAGGTTTTCCTTATTGTTGCCGGCTCCGGCAGATTCGGCGGGATACTTCCTTTAGGTATGGGCCATTGCAATGCCTGGGCAGTCTGCTCGGCGCAGGCTGACCAGGTGTAGCTGCCAAGCATGTCTCGCAATTGCCCTGCCTTACGCCGAGCTTCACCGGGCTTATTGGCTATAGCTGTAAGGGCGGCCGTAACGGCCTGCAAGTCGTCTTGATGAAAGAAAGGTGAAGAAACGGATCCTCGAACGTCAACCGGGTAGACGCACCCAGTGCCACGCCCGGGGAAGGTTTCTTCCAGAAACCGGTATACCCCGCTGTTTTTGCTGACAATCAGCGGCACCCCGGCGGCAATCGCTTCCCAGGCCACCAAGCCAAACCCCTCATGCCATGATGGCATGAGAGCCACACTGGCCGCACTCAAATCGGAGTAAAGCATCTGCCGATTTTGCGTATATGGCAGGGCGTGTAAATTGATCACGGCATCAGCATATTGCTCCGCGAATTTTTTTAGTTCGGTTTCCGGGTTTTCTCGGCTCGGTGATAGTGCATGGACAAGTTGGTCTTCGAAATCGACACCGCGCAAAACTAGCTTCGGTTGATTACAAAGACCATCCGGCATACCACGATCACGCGCTTCTCGATGGGCCTGGGCAAAAGCGGCGATACCGAGGTGACCTTGTTTGATCTTGGCGGCGTTCTCGCTCAGTCGACCGCTTAAAAAAGCGGTAAAAGTTTTGGGGGCGGGACGCAGGTCAATTTCTGCCAGCCCCGGAATCAGCATGTGGACCTGTTTTGATTCACCAAGAAGATCACTTAACGCATCGCGCAGGAGCGGGCCAACCGCCAATACAAGGTCAGCTTGCCGGAACAGTGCTTGCTGCGTCTGCTTTTTTTCATAGGCAGTTTTTGAGTCTTCTGCGTAGGATTCATAGTGGTCATAACTCATGTGATGAATCAGGGCCGAGCGGCCACCGGCAATCCGCGCCGCTTCATTGGCAGCTGCTCCACTAATCCGGTCATGACCGAGCCAAATTGTTTGTGCAGGGTCGAATGTGATGCCACGGCTTTTTAACTCATCAATGCCTGCTTTCGCATGGGCTGCTGTGAAACTTTTGTCTTGAGGAACATAAGGAAGTTCCACCAAGCATACATGGCTATTCCCCGCCTCATCAATTTCTTCTTTGGTAGCTTTTGTTACAATACAGATAACTTGAGCACTGAGGTGGTAAGCAACGCCAAATGCACTCAATAAATCGGTGTTGAAACTATTGATACCCCCGAGATTGCTCCCCCACTGCGTGGCAAATGATATCAGTGTATACATCCCTTTTCCTTATCCCCGTGGGAAATGGTGCTATGCTGATTTTTACCGATCGTGTTTCCCGTTTATTGTTGAAATTAAGACAATACACTCATTTAGTTATTAAAAAAACGTGGTTTTTATAAAAATTGACCTTTTTATAAGGAGCCGCGAAATGGGTCAAGATTTGTTAGACTCACGCCTAATAACCACGCTTGGCCGATCCGGCATTCACCTTAAAAATGCACAAACCAGCGGACATAGACGCGGTCAGCGTAACCGGCATAGGCTTCCCGCCCGCTGCCGTGATAGAGAAAGGCCCCTGCGCTCACCGTCATTTCATCGCCGGCGCTGTATTCCACCGACGGCGCGATAAAAAAGGAATGGTCGTTGAGATTTTCCACGGCAAGGCACGAAACGGTCCACAGGATCTGCGGCTGGAAACTGACGCTTACGGCCATGTCATCGCTTTTCGTCTCATCCGAATAGCGGTATTCACCTAACAGGGTGAGGGAATTGGCAAAACCGTATTCCGCCCCGGCAATGAACTCCGTGTGGCGGCGACCGGTGGCGTCATCATGAAAACTCCCCCCTTCGCTGCGCAATTCGATGCCGGTGGCAAAAAGCTCCCCTTCCAGCTCCCAGCCGATGATGTCCTGATCCGCATCATTGTCATAGAGGCCGACCAGGGCCACATCGGCAAAATCCAGATAGCCCTTGATGCGGGCCTCCCCCTTGTCTCGGGAAACGGTGCAATCGAGATTTGCCAGACTGCTCATGGCATATTCATAGCGCAGCGCCTCGGTGCCCGGCCGTTCCTGCGGTTCAACGGACTGGGAATCAATGGGGTTGAAGATGTCGATGGGGTTCCAGACGCGCCCGACCCCCAGGGGGATGCGCTGGCGGCCGATGACCCAGAAATGGGTCTCCCCGTGATATTCAAGGTAGCCGCGATAGATAAAGGTGTCGTCCGTCAGGCTGTATGGCCGCTGGATATAAGCCGCCGCATTGTCAATGATCAGTTTGGCGGCAAAGGCCTCATACTCCTCATGTTTGACGGTGATGTCAGCCCGCAGCCGGTTATAGTCGACAAAGCGGGAATCCTCGGCCAAACCGAAGATATTGGTGTTTTCCAAGGCATATTGCGGAACCAGGGCCAGCAGCCCAGCGGCCGCAGCCATGCTAGCCAGGAAACTCATCTGCTGCGACTTCCCCGTCTTTCAACAGGATGGAATGTTTTGCCTTGCCGATCACCAGGGGATCATGGGAGGAAAAAATAATGGTAATCCCCTCATCCTCGTTTAAGGCCTGCATCATGTCCATCAGGCCTTCCGCGCTTTTTGAATCAAGATTGGCCGTGGGCTCATCGGCCAGAATGAGCTTGGGCCGGGAGGCAACGGCCCGGGCCACGGCGACCCGCTGCTGCTGCCCGCCGGAAAGCTCTCCCGGCAGCTTGTCGAGCAGGTCGGCAATGGCCAGCTTTTCCGCCACCTCGCGGGTGCGGCGGTCGCATTCACCGCGGCTGCGGCCCTGCAGCTGCATGACATACTCGATATTTTCCCTGGCCGTCAGAACAGGGATGAGGTTATAGGCCTGGAAGACGAAACCGATATGGTCGCGCCGCAGCCGGGAAAGAAACTTTTCCTCCACCCCGGTGATCCGTTCGCCGTCAAGCAACACGTCGCCGGCCGTGGGACTGTCAAGCCCGCCCATGATGTTCAGCAGCGTGGTCTTGCCGCTGCCGGACGGTCCGTAAATGACGACAAATTCCCCCCTGCTGAAGGTGAGGCTGATATCGACCAGGGCCTGCACCTGCACGTCCCGACCGGGATGAAATATCTTGCTGATCTTTTTGACATCAAGGAAGGGGAAGTCCATTATCCTTAGTCCTTATTCGGATTCAGAGGGCATAACGGGCAGCCCGCTACACCCTGTTGATCGCCTCAATGGGGTTGGCCTTTTTCAACAGGTGCAGGGGAAACAGCACACTGACAAAGGTGGCCAGCATGACCGCGATAAAGGCGGTGCTAAAATACTGGGCGCGGATGACGGCATAGGTGATCACGTCCATGCCGAACTCCTCCAGGCCTTCGCTGAAGATGGTCAGATCAAGGCCATTGTGGTAATAATACAGCAGGGTCGCGCCGCCCAGCAGGGAGCCGGCCACATAGCCGGTAAATCCCAGGATGAACGACTCGGTGAAAATGATGCCGCGGATCTGGGCAATGGAGGTGCCGATGGCCAGCATGATGCCGAATTCCCGCAGTCTCTCAAGCACCGACACCAGCATGACCCCGAAGATGCCCAGACCTGCCACCCCGAACACCAGCAGGCTGGTCACCAGATTGAACCCCTCCATCATCACCCGGCTCTGCATCAGGGCCGGATAGAGCTCATCCCAGCGCAATATCTGCAATGTGCCGAAATGCCGGCGCAATGTATTCTGCACCGCGGCGATGTCCTTCTCGGCATGGAGAATGACGCAGATCTGGCTCACTCCGGCGGGCGTCATGAAAAGTTCCCGGGCCTTGCCCATGTCGATAAAAACGGCTGATTCGTCCATGGCCATATTGTTGGTGCGCACAATGCCGGTGATCGTGAGTGCAACGGCGGAAACCTCATGCTCACTGTTCTGGGCCGAGACGATGAGTTTTTTGCCGATTTTCACCTTCAATTTTTCCGCGAGTCTGGCCCCGATGATCACCCCTCTTTCTTTCGCGCCAAAGCCATACTCCCCCTTAAGCAGATAACCGTCAAGCCTGCCGTGTCGCTTCTCCGCGGCCAAGTCCACCCCGTAAATCATCACGTTGCGCGAATAATGGGCCGTAGCAGCCAGACCGTCCTGCCGCAAGCGCCGCACATAGCTTTTCACCCGGCGGTCCCCGTCAAACAGACTACTGATCTCCCTATCCTGATTGATCATCCTGCTCAGATCAGGGTCATCCCTATAGCCTGCGGCAAAAAGGGATATCTGCCCGCTGTCGCTGCGGATGGCATTATTGATCATCTGCTCGGTCATGCCGTCATAAATGCCTTCCATGAAGAGCAGCCCCCACAGGCTCATGGCGATCATCACCACAACCAGAATGGATCGTGATGAACGGCGGACCAGTGACGCCCAGGCGATGCGGCAGGAGGTCCTAAACATGATGGATCGCCTCGATGGGCTTAAAACCGTTGACCTTGAAGATGGGGTAGAGGGTTGCGCCAACGGACAGCACGAACATCACCGCCATGTCACGGATGATGACCAGCGGGGCAAAGGTGGTGGGCATGGCGGTGAGAGCCAGGCCGTACTGCTTGAACTGCTCCTCAAAGCCGGAGAAGACGATGGGATTGACGTGGAAATAATAGGCAAGAACGCCGCCAGTCAACCCTCCCAGCAGGACGCTGACCAGACCCAGCAGAACGCTTTCCAGCAGCAGCATGGAGAGGACCTGGCCGGGCTCCGTGCCCACCGCCCGCAGGATGCCGATTTCCCGCACCCGGGCATAGACGGCGAGCAGGGTGTAGATCATAACGACAAAAAAGATCACCATGAAAATGATGGCCAGGGTGATGTAGCCGAAGATGGAATCAACC
>Ga0180007_10005666_pt1 | contig 12506 bp, 9 predicted proteins | sample MM_PC_MetaG_FD_121122 | JGI IMG/M metagenome (GOLD analysis project Ga0180007, IMG submission 121122) | Groundwater microbial communities from the Aspo Hard Rock Laboratory (HRL) deep subsurface site, Sweden - MM_PC_MetaG | ecosystem: Environmental > Aquatic > Deep subsurface > Groundwater... | reverse complement strand
TAGGCCTCGAAAGTCAGTTCGCGTATAGAGCCGGGATAGCCGCGCACAAAGGCGGATTGCCCCACTCCGATTACGGCAACTTTGGGCATAGTTAACTCCTTTTAACCAGGTTGCCGGGAACGGTTGCTGACGGCCCGGCATCACTTAATAGCTGCATTATAGCTGGGAGCATAGTGGAATTTTTGCCGCAGCACAAGAAAAACCGCAGGCAAGGCCTGGTGCCAAGACATCGGCACTTGTGATATGGTAGGGAAAATCATTATCCTGACTACGCGCGCGCTGAGTCTCCATCTCGGTGCGATTTTCCTGGTTCGAAAGGCCTGCTTATGCCAGCGGCCAAAACCGGCTCCTCTCGCCTGGTAAGCATTGCGGTGACCTGGCTGCTCCTGTTCAGCGGCCTACACCTGAGCGTCCTGTACTCCTACAACCTCTTCCACAGCCTGGCCGAGATGTTCGCGGTGGTGGTGGCCTGCGGCATCTTCATGGTGGCCTGGAACACCCGTGGCTTCAACCGCACCCCCTACCTAACTTTTATTGGCGTGGCCTACCTCTTCGTGGCCGGGTTGGACCTGCTGCACACCCTGGCTTACCAGGGTATGGGGGTTTTCAGATCGCCGGGGGCCGACCTGGCCACCCAGCTTTGGATCGCTGCCCGCTACCTGGAGGCGGCCTCGCTTTTGGCTGCCTCTCTGTTGTCCCTGCGCCGGGTAAAAGCCGAACTGCTGTTCCTGGTCTACACGGTGGCCACCGCCTCGATCCTGTGGGCCATCTTCAGCGGCCGCTTTCCGGTGTGCTACACCTCCACCGGGGGCCTGACCACCTTCAAGGTCTTGAGCGAGTACCTCATCTGCCTCATCCTGGTGGCGGCCGGGGTGGTGTTTTGGCGGCGGGCGGCCCTGTTGGACCGCACCGTGCTGAACCTGGTGCTGGCCTCCATCGCCTGCACCATCGCCTCGGAGCTGTCCTTCACCTTGTACATCCACGCCTACGGCCTGGCCAATCAGGTCGGCCACTACCTCAAGATCCTCTCCTTCTACCTGATCTACCGGGCCAGCGTGTCGGCCAGCCTCAAGCGGCCCTATGAAGTGCTGTTCCGCGACCTGGGGGTGCGCGAGCAACGCCTGAAGGCCAGCGAAGGCCGCCTCAGGGCCATCCTGGGCAACGCCGCCGCCTTGGTTATTTTCCTGGCCCCGGACTGGAAGATGCACGAGTTCAACCTGGGGGCCCAGGAGATCTTCGGCTGGCAGCGGCGGGAGGTCTTGGCCCGGGACTTCCTGAGCGTGCTGATCCCCCCCGAGCAGGCGGGAACCGTGGAGAGCCTGCTGCGCCGCTGCCTGGGTGGTGAGCCCCAGAGGCAAATAGACACGGTAATGCTGGACAAGGGCGGCCAGGCCCACCACATTCTTTGGAACTGCACCCGCCTGGACGACAGCCTGGGCCAGGCCCTGGGGCTGGTGATCAGCGGCCTGGACATCACCGTGCGCATCAAATACGCCAAGGAGCGGGAAGAGCTCATCGAATCCCTGCAAGAAGCCCTGGCCCAGGTCAAGACCCTGTCGGGTCTGCTGCCCATCTGCTCCCACTGCAAAAAGATACGCGACGACTCTGGCTACTGGCGCCAAATCGAGCAGTACGTGGAAAATCATTCCCAGGCCGAGTTCAGCCACAGCATGTGCCCCCAGTGCGCCCACCAGCTCTATCCCGAGTACTTCCCCGACCCCGCCGCCGAGGCCTCCCCCGGACCAAAAAGCTCTGGTAATCCACCGAAAAATCGTTAGATTTATGAAATCAGGCGGGTGAGTAGGCCACCTGGGCTTACCCCGCGCTGCCTTTGACACCCCCTATGTTGTTGTGTTAGATTTTATTAGCCCAACATGTTGGGCATAAATATAGGCCCTGGTTGTCCCGCGCCCACCAGGGAGCAGGACGGCGGGCCGGACCGCTTGGGAGGTCTTCCCCGTGCTCGATCTCAAATTCCTCCGTGAAAACCTGGAGTTGGTAAAAATCGCCGTGGCCCAAAGGCAGGCCCAGGTGGACCTGGCCGGTTTCGAGGGCCTGGACGCCAAGCGCCGCGAGGTGCTGCCCGAGTTGGAGAACCTGCGCGCCCGGCGCAACGAGGTGAGCCAGGAGGTGGGGCGCGTCAAGCGCGAGGGCGGCGACCCTTCGGGCGTGTACGCCGAGATGAAGCAGGTGGGCGCGCGCATCAAGGAGCTGGAAGGCGAGCTGACCGGGGTGGACGAAGGCATCAAGCAGGTGCTCATGACCATCCCCAACCCGCCCCACCCTTCCGTGCCCGTGGGCAAGGGCGAGGAAGACAACCCGGTGGTGGAGACCTGGGGCGAGCCTCCCAAGTTCGATTTCGAGCCCCTGAACCACTGGGACATTGGCGAGGCCCTGGGCATCATCGACTTCGAGGCCGCCGCGCGCATGACCGGCGCCCGCTTCGTGGTGCTCAAGGGGGCCGGGGCCCGTTTGGAGCGGGCGCTCATCAACTTCATGCTGGACATCCAGACTACCGAGCACGGCTACCGCGAGGTGCTGCCGCCTTTCATGGTCAACAGCCAGGCCATGACCGGCACCGGCCAGCTGCCCAAGTTCGCCGAGGACCTGTTCAAGCTGGAGGGCACCGACTACTGGCTCATCCCCACCGCCGAGGTGCCGGTGACCAACCTGCACATGGGCCAGGTGTTGGAGGCCGAGCGTCTGCCGCTCAAGTACACTGCCTACACCCCCTGCTTTAGGGCCGAGGCGGGCAGCCACGGCAAGGACGTGCGCGGTCTGATCCGCCAACACCAGTTCGACAAGGTGGAGTTGGTGCGCCTGGTGCGGCCGGAGGAGAGCTACCAGCACCTGGAGGAGCTCACCGCCAACGCCGAGGAAATTCTCCGCCGCCTGGAGCTGCCTTACCAGAAGGTGGTGCTGTGCACCGGCGACCTGGGCTTCTCGGCGGCCAAGACCTACGACCTGGAGGTGTGGCTGCCCGGCCAGAACCGCTACCGGGAGATAAGCTCCTGCTCCAACTTCGAGGATTTCCAGGCCCGGCGAGCGGGGCTGCGCTTCAAGGAAAAGGGCGCCAAGGGCACCACCCTGCTGCACACTTTGAACGGTTCGGGCCTGGCTGTGGGCCGCACCCTGGTGGCCATCCTGGAAAACGGCCAGCAGGCCGACGGCACGGTGAAGCTGCCCACCGCCCTGGTTCCCTACATGGGCGGCAAACAAGTCATTACTCCGGAGGAATGATTACGCTGGTGAAAGCGCAACTGGCTAGCTGGAAGGCATCGCTTTGCCGCCCCTGGCGGGTGGCGGCGCTTTGTTTGGCCCTGGCCTTGCCGCTTTTACCGGCCGCGCCGGTTTCGGCCGCGCCCGCTTCCCTGGACAAGGCCCAGTTGGCCCTCCTGTTGGGCGGAAGCTGGGTGCCCCGCCTGGCCGCCGGCTACACCCTGGAGCTGAAGCACGACAAGCTGGGCCGCATGCGCCTGGAGCCCACCATCAACCCCTTTTTGCAGGCCCAGGCCGAGGCCTGGCTGAAGCCCCTTAAGAGCCGCCGGGCGGCCATGGTGGTGGTGGATCCCATGAGCGGCAAGGTGCTGGTGCTGGCCGGTCTGCGCCGCGGCCGCCTGGACCCCGGGGTGGCTCTGGACTCCAATTCCCCCGCGGCCAGCCTGTTCAAGATGGTCACCGCGGCCGCTGCATTGGAGGAAGCGGGCCTGGAGGCGAACAGCCAGCTGGGATTCGTGGGCCGGGCCCACACCCTGTACCGCTTCCAGCTCAAGGAAACCCCCCGCTACCGGCCCCAGCAGGTGACCCTGGCCAAGAGCTTCGCCTCTTCCAATAACCCCATATTCGCCCGCCTGGGCATCTTCCAGGTAGGCGGGGTCATGCTCACCAACTACGCCCACTCCCTGGGCTTTGAAAGGCGCATGCCCTTCGAGCTGCCCCTCAAGTCCAGTTGCCTGGTCAAACCGGCCAACTCCTACGGGGTGGGCGAGATGGCCAGCGGCTTCAACCGCATCACCACCATGAGCCCCTTGCACGCGGCCCTGGTGGTGTCGGCCTTCATCAACGGAGGCCATCTGCCCGAGCCTTACATCGTCAAGCGCCTGACCCGCTCCGACGGCATGGTCTACTACCTGGGCAAACCCCACCTGGGCCCGGCCATCATAAGCCCGGAGACCTGCTACCAGATGCAGCGCCTGTTCGAGGCCACGGTGGAGATGGGCACCGCCCGCAAGGCCTTCCGGCGGCTCAACCGCGACAAGGTGCTCAAGAACCTGGAGTTGGGCGGCAAGACCGGCACCATCCGGGGGCCTGACCGCACCGAGCTGTTCGAGTGGTTCGCGGGCTATGGCCGCGACCCGGAGACCGGGCGCACCCTGGCGGTGGCGGTATTGGTGGTGCACGGCAAGGTGCGCTACGCCAACCCCAAGAAATTGGCGCGCCGCATGCTCAAGGAAGCCTTCCGCAGCCCCCTTTACGCCGAGAAAAAGCCCGGCGCCGTTCATTAGGCGCCGGGCTCTGCTTTTCATCTTGACCGGGCCCCGTGCCCGGTTATTTCTTTCAGTCGAGGAGACGCCGCTTGCGCCGGCGGTGAAGCCGGTCGCCTGGGCGGCACGGGCCGGGCCTAGAGGCCCTTGTTCACCGGCGCCTTCTTATTGGCCACCGTGGGCTTGAGGGTGAAGGCAACCACGTTGCTCACCCCCTTGTTCACCATGCCGCCGAAGACCTGCTGGGTGAAGCTGAGCACCAGGGCCGGGCGACCCACGTTGCCCACGTCGCCAATCACGTAGTCGGTCACGTCGCCCTGGATGCGCGGAGTGCGCCAGTCCTCCACCATGGACAGCCCGTTCCAGCTCATGCCGTAGATGGTGCCCTGGTAGATCATGCGGGTGTGCTCCATGACCATGCCGAAGCGGCCCTTGACCTGCAGGCACAGGATCTCGTGGCGGCCGTCCTTGTTCATGTCGGTCAGGTACAGGCGGCTATAGAGATACCACCAGGAGGACTCGTAGTCGGTGCCCTGCAACTCCATGTATTCCAAGAACTTGCTGGAGGCGTTGTAGGTCTCGCCGCTGATCCACATCTGCTGGTTCTTGTCGTTGTACACCCTCATGTGCATGGTGGGGCCGATCAGGACGGTGTAAAGGCGGCCCGAGGCGTTGAGGTCGGCCAGCACGAAGTTGAAGATCATGGCCGTGTCGGGCAGGTGCATCTCCCGCTCGGTTTCCAGCTTGCCGTTCTTGTAGTGCATCTTGTACACCGGGCCCCAGAAGGGGCTGTCCACGGCGGAGCCCTGGCAGAAGAGCCACTCGCCCTTGCCCAGGGGATTGGGCTGAGAGCGGAAGTAATAGGGGATGCCCTTTTCCCGGATGCGGGGCCCGCCCTCGCGCCACTCCAAGACGAAGCTCTCGGTGCTATTGAAGATGCGGTTGGACACGTATATCTCGGGCAGGCCGTCGCCGTCGATGTCGGCACAGTCCACGAACAGGTAGTCGCCCTTGGGGCCGTTCTTGAACTCGTACATCAGGCGGAAGGAGCCGCCGGTGAGGCGGTAGAAACGCAGCGAGTTGGGTAGCAGGATCAACAGCTCGTTCTTGCCGTCGCCGTCGATGTCGCTCACCGCCACCGAGTTGATGATGCCTCTCAGGCGGGGGCTGCGCCAGTAGCGGTCGCTCTCCACGCCCGACAGCTCCTTGAGGAACAGGGGGTTCAAGGGGCTGATGTTCTCCGGTAGCTTGTCCAGGCCGCCGGAGCCGGTGGAGCCTCCCACCGCGGCGGTCTTGGTGGCCTCCTTGGCCTCGTTCTGGGCGGCGATGGCGTCGGGCCGCTTGAATATCTCGGCGTTGATGCGCTGGGCGAACTGGTTGATCTGGGGGATCACCGCGTCCAGGTCCTTGGCGTGCACAAAGGCGGTCAGGGCCTGGCCCGGCTCATCCACCTTGACCACGCGGGCGTCCACGCTGATGGTTTGGCCCAGCTTGGTTATGGAGCCGTAGACCACCACCTGGGCGGAAAGCTCCTTGCCGATCTCGCGGGCCTTGGCCTCGTTATAAGGCGGGGGGAATTTCTTGAGCAGGGGAGCCACCAGGTCCGGCTCCACCACGGTCACCTTGTCCTGCCAAGGCAGGCGGGAAGCCAGCATATCCCGCAGGCCCTTGGTCAAAAAAGATATGTCTTCCTGGCTGTTGGCGGTGAAGGGCAAGATCACCACGCGGTTGGGGCCGGCGGACCGGGCAACGCCTGCGGTCAACGAAATACTCATTACCGCCAGCAAGGCCACCACGGGCCACAATACACGGCTGCGCTTCATAAAAAATACTCCTCCCACTTCTACTCCACCCAACCGGGCGGGGCTATGGCATGGACTGCCAAGCTGTAACACGGCCTGGGCCGTAGCGTCAAGAAAAGGGCCGTGGCCCCAATTACTTGACACAAGCCGCCCAGGGCACCACAATTCAGCTATGGCGCGCCTCGCCCCACCGTGGCGCACAAGCTTATAGTTTACCAGTAACAAGGGAGCCCGGCATGGAGTGCCCGCACTGCCAACAGGAATTACCCGCTCTGCCCTGCGCCAACTGCGGCCAAAAGGCCCTCACCGGCGCGGCATTTTGCCATAACTGCGGCCACCAGTTGCCCGCCCCGGAAGGCGAGCCGCCCAAGCTGCTCACCTGCGCCTCCTGCGGCCACATCGCCCCCGAGTCGGCCAACTACTGCGCCCAATGCGGCGAATCCCTCAAGGCAGGCGACGATCTGGTGGAAGGCGCCATCGACTTCGGCGACCTGAGCGACCGCAAAGCCTGCAGCGACGGCAACTGCATCGGCATCATCGGCCCGGACGGCAAGTGCACCGAGTGCGGCAAGCCCTACACCGGCCCGCCCGAGTAGGAGCGTCAGGCTTATGTACCGTCTCATGGTTACCGGCCGCTTTGCCGCGGCCCATTCCCTGCGCAACTTCAAGGGCCGCTGCGAGGCCCTGCACGGCCACAACTGGCGGGTGGAAGTGGTGGTCGAGGGCGAAAAGCTGGACAAGGCCGACCTTTTGATGGACTTCGGCGAGCTAAAGAAACTCATGAACCAGGCCATGGACCGCTTGGACCATTGCCACCTCAACGAGGTGCCGCCTTTTGACCAGGTGAATCCATCCAGCGAGTTGATCGCCAAGCATCTTTTTGAGGCTATCGCCCTGGGGCTGCCCGAACACGTGCGCATGCACTCGGTGGCGGCCTGGGAGTCGGACGACAGCCGGGCCACCTATCTGGGCTAATCGCCCTTCACACGCTAAGCTGCTTCCAAGAGGGCGGGGTTTTCCCCGCCCTCTTCTATTGAGCTAACAGATGCGGGGCAAAGGCTCGCCGGAGAGCATGTCCAGGATGCGCCGCCCGCCCACGCTGGTGTTTATCCACACCCGCCCCGCCCTCTCGCCGCCGCAGCGGCCGATGATGGCCGCGCCTTGCCCGTGGGGGTCGGCCCGCATGGCATTGAGGGCCGCCGGGGCCTGCTCAGGGTCCACGATGCAGATCAGCTTGCCCTCGTTGGCCAGGTACAGGGGGTCCAGGCCCAACAGCTCGCACACCCCACCCACGGCCGGATCGATGGGTATGGCCGCCTCGTCCAGCTCGATGCTGATTCCGCTCAGGGCCGCGATCTCGTTGAGGGCCGTGGCCAGGCCGCCCCGGGTGGGGTCGCGCAAGGTGCGCAGGCCGGGGCAGGCGGCGATGATACCGGCGGCCAGGTGGTTGAGCGGGGCCGAGTCCGAGGCGATGGGCGCATCCAGGCCCAGGCCCTCCCGGGAGGCCATGATGGTCACTCCGTGGTCGCCCACGGTGCCCGACACCAAAACCGCGTCGCCAGGCTTGGCCTGGGCAGCCCCGATCTCCAGGCCCTCGGGAATCACCCCGATGCCGGTGGTGTTGATGAACAGCTTGTCCGCCTGGCCCCGGCCCACCACCTTGGTGTCGCCGGCCACCACCTGCACTCCGGCCTCGCGGGCCGCCGCGGCCATGGAGGCCACCACCCGCTCCAGGTCGGCGATGGCCAGGCCCTCCTCCAAGACGAAGCCCACGGTGAGGTACAGGGGCGTGGCCCCGCGCATGGCCACGTCGTTGACCGTGCCGTGCACCGCCAAAGAGCCGATGTCCCCGCCGGGGAAAAAGATGGGGTCCACCACGAAGCTGTCGGTGCTCACCGCCAGGCGGCCCGTGGGACGCGGCAGCACGGCGGCGTCGTCCATCTGGCCCAGCACCTCGTTGCCCAAGTGCTTGGCGAACAGGCCGCCCACCAGTTCGGCGCTGGCCTTGCCCCCGGCCCCGTGATCCAGCAGGATGCTTCCCTGAATGGGCATGTCGTCTCTCCAGCCTGCCCCGTGGGGCGTGGTTACAGCATGGCCCCCACCTGCCAGGGCACGAACTCCTGATCGCCGAATCCCAGGGCCTCGCTCTTAGTGGGCTGGCCCGAAGCGGTGGCCAACACCAGCTCGAACACGGCCCGGCCCATCTGCTCCACCGTGGCCCCGCCGTCGGCGATGAGCCCGCAGTTGATGTCCATGTCCTCGGCCATGCGCCCGTACATGCGGCTGTTGGTGGCCAGCTTCAGGCTCGGCGTCGGCTTGGAGCCGCACACCGTGCCCCGGCCGGTGGTGAAGCAAACCAGGTTGGCCCCGCCCGCCACCATGCCGGTGATGGAGGGCATGTCATAGCCGGGGGTGTCCATGAACACCATGCCCTTGGCGCTCACCGGCCGGGCGTACTCGTACACCTCCACCAGGTTGGTGGTGCCGCCCTTGGCCACCGCGCCCAGGGATTTTTCCAGGATGGTGGTGAGGCCCCCGGCCTTGTTGCCCGGCGAGGGGTTGTTGTCCAGGCTGGCCCCGTGCAGCTTGGTGTAGTCCTCCCACCAGCGGATGCGCGCGGCCAGCTTCTCGCCCACTTCCCGGCTCACCGCCCGGCGGGTGAGCAGATGCTCGGCCCCGTAGATCTCGGGCGTCTCGCTGAGGATCGCGGTGCCGCCGTGGGCCACCAGAAGGTCCACCGCCGCGCCCAGGGCCGGGTTGGCGGTGAGTCCCGAGTAGGCGTCCGAGCCGCCGCACTCCAGGCCCAGCATGATATGGCTGGCGGGCAAGGCCTGGCGTCTGGCCTGGTCGGCCACGGGCAGCATCTCCTTTAGTATGTCCACGCCCCAGGCCACGGTCTTGGCGGTGCCTCCCGCGTCCTGGATGTTCATGGCCCTGAGCAGCGGCCCCTCGGCTAGAGACATGTTCTCCATTAGCGAACTGAGTTGGTTCACCTCGCATCCCAGGCCCACCAACAGCACCCCGGCGAAGTTGGGGTGACGGGCGTACCCGGCCAGGCAGCGCTGCAAATAGTCAAAGCCCACGCTGGCCCCGGACTGGCCGCAGCCGGTGCCATGGCCCAGGGCCACCACCCCATCCACGTGGGGGTAGCGGGCCAGCAGCTCCGGCCCCACCGCCTCGGCGATGAAACGGCACACCGAGGCCGAGCAGTTCACCGTGGCCAGCACGCCCAAGTAGTTGCGGGTGGCCGCCCGGCCGTCGGCCCTCAAATAGCCCTGGAAGGTGGCCTGCTCCCCAGGCGCAACGTAGGCGGTGGGCTTGGCCTCGCTGCCGATGGCCAGGTCCCGCGCGAACTGCTCGAAGTGCAGGTTGTGGGAATGCACATGGGCTCCGGCGGCCACGTCCTGGGAGGCGGCCCCGATGATTTGGCCGTACTTGCGCACCGTCTGCCCAGCGGCCAGATCGCGGCGGGCCACCTTGTGCCCGGCGGGAATGGCATCCCGGCAGGTGAGGCCGTATGCCTCCAAGCTGGTTCCCATGGCCAGATCGCCCAGGGCCACCAGGATGTCGTCGTCGGGATGCAGCAGCAGCACCGAAGGTTGTTTGTCAGCCATGGGTGTGGTCCAATCTTTGCCTTGCCGGGTTGTGCAAAATTCGCGTTATCAACTAATCCTCGCGCCGGTAGCGGTACCAGGCCGCACAGGTGCCCTCGGCCGAGACCATGCAGGGCCCCACCGGCGCGGAGGGGTTGCACACTCCGGCGAAGAGCTTGCACTCGGGCGGGGTAATCAGCCCGCGCAACACGTCGCCGCAACGGCAGCCGGGGTGGTCCTTGGCGGGAGGCACGGCCACGTCGAAGCGCTTGGCCGCGTCCAAATGGCCGTACTCCGCACGCAGGGCCAGGCCGCTGGCCGGGATGGGCCCCAGGCCCCGCCAAGGCGCGTCCACCGGCTCGAAGAAGCGATTCATCAGGGCCACGGCCGCCGGGTTGCCCTCGGGGCGCACCGCCCGTTTGTATTGAATCTCCACCTCGCTGCGATGCTCTTCCACCTGGTTGACCAGCATGAGGATGGAGGCCAGCACGTCGGCCGGTTCGAATCCCGCCACCACGCAGGGCAGGCCGTGCTCATGGGCCACCGGCTGGTAGCAGGCCGTGCCGATCACCGTGGTCACATGGCCGGGGCACAAGAAGCCGCTGAGCCCCAGATCCGGCCCGGAGAGTAGGGCCGCCAGGGCCGGTGGCAAAAGTTTGTGCGCGCTGAGCACGCTGAAGTTGCTGAGTCCCTTTTTCTCGGCGGTCAAGAGGGCGGCGGCCACCGTCGGGGCGGTGGTCTCGAAGCCGATGCCCAGAAACACCACCTGCTCGTCCGGGCGCCTCTCGGCCAGGGCCACCGCGTCCAGGGGCGAGTACACCACCTCCACCGCCGCGCCCGAGGCCCGCTCGCGGGCCAGGGAGGCGTGGCTGCCCGGCACCCGCACCAGGTCGCCAAAGGTGGCCACCACCACGCCGGGGGTCTGGGCCAGCTTCACCGCCCGGTCGATCTCCTCGGTGGCGGTGACGCACACCGGGCAGCCCGGGCCCGAGACCATGCTAACCGTGGGCGGCAGCAGGGCGTGCAGACCGTGGCGGGCCAGGGCCATGGTGTGGGTGCCGCACAGCTCCATGAAGCGCACCGGAGTCTTGCTGGTGCGCCGGATCTGGGCGGCCAGCTCTTTGGCCATGGCCGGATCGCGGTATTCGTCAACGTGCTTCACGCCGGGCCCTCCCCGTGGGTCAAGGTGGTTACATCGCCGGTGAGCCTGCCCTGCCCCCAGGCGGCGGCCGCGGCCACGGCCTGCCCTAGGCTCAGGCCGCCGTCGTTGCTGGGAGCCTGGGCGGCGGAATATGCCTCCAGCCCGGCGGCCTCCAAGAGCGGCGGCAGCCCGGCCAACAACGTGGCGTTCATAAAACATCCCCCGCCCAGGCAGGCCCGGCCCAGGCCGCTGGACTCGGCCCCTGCCAGCACCCAGGTGGACAGCCAGGAGAGAAGCCCGGCATGGAAGCGGGCGCTCACCCTGGCCGCATCAGCCCCGGCTGAAACGTCGGCCACGATCTCTTCCACCACCGAAGCCCAGTCCAGCTCCAGCAGACCGCCGTCCTCGCGCAGGCTGAAGTCGTAGCCTTCTTCGGCGGGGCGCTCCATGGCCTGCTCCAACTCCACCGCTGCCTGGCCCTCGTAGGCCACGCTGAAACGCAGGCCGCACAGGGCGGCCACGCCGTCGAACAGCCGCCCCAGGCTGGAGGTGCGCGGGGTGTTGAGGCTGCGCTCCATCATCTTGGCCACCAGCTCCAGCTTGTCCCCGTGGGCCCGGATCAGCTCCAGGTCCAGCTTGGCCGCCTCTTCCAGGCCAAGCGCTTCGACGAGCAGGGCCAAGCCCACCCGCCAAGGCTCCTTTACCGCCGCCTCGCCGCCGGGCAGGGAAAAGGGCCGCAGCCGCCCCAAACGGCTATAGCCCGCCAGCCCGGCCAGGAGCAGCTCGCCGCCCCACACCGTGCCGTCATCGCCGTAGCCGGTGCCGTCCAGGCTGAGGCCCAGCACCTGGCCGCTCAAGCCGTGCTCGGCCATCACCGCCACCGCGTGGGCGTGGTGGTGTTGCACCTTGACCAAAGGCAGGCCCTGGCGGGCGGCCCACTGGCTGGAGAGGTAGTCGGGATGCAGGTCGCAGGCCACCACCTTGGGTTTGGCCTCCAGAATTCGGCTCAGATGACCGGCGGTCAGCTCGAAAAACTCCAGGGTGCGCAGGTCGTCCAAATCGCCCACGTGCTGGCTGACAAAGGCCTCCCGGCCCCTGAGCAGGCACAGGGTGTTCTTCTGGTGGCCGCCCACGGCCAGGATGGGCGGGCATCCCGGCGGGGCCAGCTCGGCCCGCAGGATGAGCGGAGAGGGCACGAAGCCCCGCGAGCGCCGCATCTGGCGCAAGGCCCCGTCCACCACCCGCACCACCGAGTCGTCGCTGCGCAGGTAGATGTCGCGGTCGTGCAGGAGCATGAGGTCGGCGATGGCCCCGCGCGGGGCTGTGCCGCCCAGGCGGCACACCGCCTCGTCATTGTCCAGGCAAATGGGCTCGTCGCTGATGTTGCCGCTGGTCATCACCAGGGCGTCCATGCCACGGCGCTTGGCCTCGGCCAGCAGCAGGTGGTGCAGGGGGGTGTAGGGCAGCATCAGCCCCAGCAGGCGGT
>Ga0180007_10005665_pt1 | contig 12506 bp, 17 predicted proteins | sample MM_PC_MetaG_FD_121122 | JGI IMG/M metagenome (GOLD analysis project Ga0180007, IMG submission 121122) | Groundwater microbial communities from the Aspo Hard Rock Laboratory (HRL) deep subsurface site, Sweden - MM_PC_MetaG | ecosystem: Environmental > Aquatic > Deep subsurface > Groundwater... | reverse complement strand
TCATTTTATAGACAAACCTTGATCTTTTCTCTTTAAGTTGAGGAAATTCATTAGTTATTTCATTTTTAAATTTTAATTTATTCCATGACTGATTGCCTTCATTATAATGTAATTTTTCTTAACAAGATCACTAAAATACTTTCCATTAGCAATAGACAGATGCTTCTATTAGTAATAGAAACCTTTATAAATACCATTCTTTAAGATATTACAACTGTTTATAAATACTTATTAAATAGAAAAGAAAGGTTTATAAATAGAAAAATCTTATCATATTCATGGAAAAAACTAAATTAAGGCAAGTAATCTTTGATCAGCAAGAAGTATTCAATACACCAATAGATCTTATAGATAGAGATATTGATCTTGATAAATATATAAAAAATCAAGAAATTATAGTGATAACTGGAATAAGAAGATCCGGCAAAAGTTCTTTATTAAAAATAATCCGAGATAAATTAGATGCGAAATCGTTTTATCTTAATTTTGATGATATTAGGTTAACTGAATTTAATGATCAAAACTTTGAAGATATTGAAGATATTGTTTTTGAAATTTTTAATGAGGCCAAGGATATTAATTTTTTCCTAGATGAAGTACAAAATGTTAAGAATTGGGAAAGATGGGTAAATAATTTATATTCAAGGAATGTTAAGGTATTTGTTACAGGATCAAACTCACATCTTCTAAGTTCAGAAATTTCTACATATCTCACTGGGAGAAATAAGACAATAAAATTATTCCCATTTTCTTTTAAAGAGTTTTTATTGTTAAGAGAATCGCCATCGATTATTAACTCTTCTAAGGACAAAAGAAAAATTATTCGTAATTTTAATGAGTATTTTTTATTGGGAGGATTTCCAGTTATAGACATAAATAAAGATCTTGAATTATCTAGACAATACTTTGAAGATATTATAAATAAAGACATAGTAAAAAGATATGGAATAAGGATGATAAAAGAATTTAATGATCTAATATTGTATCTTTTTTCAAATGTTAGTAAACAATATTCATATTCTACTTTAAAGAAAATCTCAGGAATAAAGAGTCTAAGTATGATAAAGAATTATATTGATTATTTAAAACAGGTTTTTTTGGCTTATACTATTCCAAGATTTGATTTTTCAATAAAAAAACAAAAAGTTTCTTCTTCTAAATTCTATGCAGGAGATAATAGTTTTCTTAAAACTATAGCCTTTGGATTTTCAGAAAATAAAGGGCAAAGATTAGAAAATTTAGTATTCTTAGAACTTGTCAGAAGAAACAATGAAATATATTACTACTCAGAAAAAGGAGAGTGTGATTTTGTGATAAAAAAAGGATTAAAGATAGTTAAAGCCATTCAAGTAACATATGATCTAACAAATATAAAAACAAAAAATAGAGAAGTCAATGGATTATTAGAAGCAATGAAAGAATTTAAACTTAAAGAAGGATTAATTTTAACATTTGATCAAGAGGATGAATTTGATTTTGAAGACAAAAAGGTAATTGTAAAACCTGTATGGAAATGGATGATAGAAAATGGCAAGGAAAAAAATAAAGGTAATTGAATGGTTATGTCCGAATTGTAAAACAAAAGCTAAGAGTTATAGTGGTGAACACCATAAATTAGATTGGTGTAAATGTACAAAATCAGGAATAGATTTAGAAGAACATTATTGCAGGATAATTGGAGATGCTAAGGTCCTAAAAGAGATAAGCAAATAATTCTATTGTAGACAGATATATTATTGTAGACAAAGTAATCCCCTCAATATCACAAAGTACTAGGACGCACGCAGAAGATCCAAACTCCCAAACTATTTTGTTTCTGCTCCAAATCTCAAAGAAATAAAAACACTACGCGCCGAGACCTGACCATTTTAGTACACTTTTTAGGGCGTAATATTTGTTTTAGTTAAGTTTTATAACATTCCAAAAACCAATCCAGCAATAGTTGAATAGACTACAACCAATAGCACATAAACTGCAGTCTTTTTATTTCCAAGAACCCTTCTAACAACTAACATATTTGGTAAACTTAAACTTGGTCCTGCCAACAATAAGGCTAATGCAGGTCCATTTGACATTCCTTTAGCAATTAATGCCTGTAATATGGGAATTTCTGTTAATGTTGAAAAATACATAAAAGCACCAAAAATTGAAGCAATTAAATTTCCTTGAATAGTATTTTCACCAACCAAATTTTGGATCAATGTTTCTGGGAGTAAAGGCATAATAAACCCGGCTATAAAAACACCAATAAATAGCAAAGGAAGCAACATTTTTGAAAAAGTCCAGGTTTCTCCAAGCCATTCATAAGATGTTTCTTTATTAAATTTAAATACTACAAGTAGAATAATTGCAATAGCAAATGAAAACATTCCTACGTACTTTGATGTTTGATTTATTTGTAATCCATTTATTATTAATATTCCAATCATTAATCCAAAAAACAAGAATAAAATCCCTTTAGACATATTTGTTTCTTTTCCTTTTTCAAGAAATAATTCTCCTTTTTCTAATTTCTCTCCAAATATAACTGCCATTGTTATACCAACTAAAATTGATAATAAAATTGCAGAGATGATTCTTGCAAGCCCGATCTCATAACCGAATACAGACATTGTAAGAAATATTGCTGCTATATTGATAGCAGGTCCTGAAAACAAAAAGGTAATTGCAGGTCCAAGTCCTGCTCCTCTTTTTCTAATCCCAGCAAATAAAGGCAAAATAGTGCATGAACATACAGCTAAAATTGCTCCTGAAACAGATGCTATTGAATAGGAAACTACTTTTTTACTATTAGCACCAAGATATTTTAAAACAGCATCCTTTTTAATAAAAACTGAAATTGCTCCTGCAATAAATAAGGCAGGAATCAAACAGGTCAAAACATGTTTTTGAGCATAATCATGTAGTAAATTAAATGCAGAGAAAATTGAAGTTTTAAACCATTCAGCATTAGTTGGAACGAAAAATAAAATTCCAAATAGAATAACTAACCATATTAAAAAATTCCAGTCTTTTTTCTCCATATTATTTTTTCAATATACTTAGGAGTTCGTTTTCATCTTTTGGCATTCCCACATTTGCAACTTTTCCATCAACAACTATTGCAGGCGAACCCATCACTCCAAGTTCTATTAACTCATTTATGTTTTTGCTATACTCTACACTAGCATTAATTTTTCCATCATCTTTTAGTTTTACAACCATTTGATGAAGTTTTGTGCATGTTGGACAACCGCTTCCAATAATTTTAATTTTCATTTTAACTCCTATAACATATCTGTCTAGACGAATATATAAATCTTTCCACTAAATCCAAATTCTCCATGTATAATAAATTCCTACAACAAAGAAAATAATTGTAACAAGGTATCTCATATATTTTTCAAAAGTTTGGACCTTATTAATAATCCCACCAAGTTTTGAAACACTAAATGTTAATATGAATGAAAAGATAATTACAGGTAACCCCGTTGCAAGAGAAAATATTGAAGGAATTAATATCCCATCAGAGAATCTTAATGCTAAAGGGACCAACATTCCAAAAAATAAGACTGCTGAAAATGGGCAAAAAGCAAGGGCGAATATAACCCCTAATAAAAAACTTCCAAGATAACCTTTTTCTGAGAGTTTTTCTTTAATCCTATTTATTTTATTTCCTGATTTTAATGAGGGTAATTTTATAATATTTAGCATAATTAACCCCATAACAATTAATAAGGGTCCTAATATTCTTTCCCCATACCTTTGTAAAAATATAGAAATTACTTGAATATTAACACCAGCATAAACAATTAGACTTGCTAAAACAACATAAGTAAGCATCCTACCAAGTGTATAAATAAAACCTGTTAAGAGTGTCTTTTTACCATTACCAATTTTTTTAGAAATATAAGCAACAGCAGTAATATTTGTTGCAAGTGGACAAGGACTTAAAGCAGTCATTAATCCAATAAAAAATGCAGCAATCAAAGGAAAACTGTTTCCTGACATTATTTCCATAAAATACATTAATGACATTTATACACCTGAAAGTTTATTTTCAATTACACCTTTTAAATAATTCATAAATTCTTCTTTATCACTAATCTTATAGAAAACATTTGTATCTGCTTGTTTTGAAAAACTTCCATCTTTACCATTTATTCCAATTATTAATGAAGAACCTGTTGCTCCAAATTTTTTAGTAAGAATCTCATTTTCAGGTTCATCAATATTTATATGATTATAAACAATTTTTCCAGAATCTAATTCATCTTGAAAATATGTTTTTACAGTTTCCTCAGAAAATTCTCCAAGAGTTTTACATGTATAGCATTGCCTTGTAGCATGAAAATGATATACCTCTATTGTTGCAATATCTCCTGAAATGTGAGTTCCTGATGCTGTAACACTCCCATTAAAATATTTTGGAACTGTTAAGACTAAAAATATAATGATGATGCCAATTCCTACTCCATAAATTAATTTCTTATCCATTCTATCTACAACAATCTCCATTCAATTTTTTACTAGAATTAATTCCAAGTGTCTTAAAAATTTCACAAACTCGTTTGTCTTTAATCTTATAGAAAATTTTCTTTCCATCTCTTCTGAACTGTAAAATTCCTGTTTCTTCTAATTTGTTTAGATGAGTTGAAACTGTTGGTTGTGCTCGTTTAACATAAGGGAATATTTCACAAACACATTTTTCTCCATTTAACAAAAATTCTAATATTTTAAATCGTGTTTCATCTGCAATCAACTTTAAAAAACTAATTTTATTATTCATATCACATATTGGTGCGGGCAGATATATAAATGTTTGGATGATAATGAAAGAATTATAGGAATTAGAATAGTTCGACGCCCGAACTTTTTAGAAGACTAATTTATAGAGAGAAAAACCAACGCCCGCGAGAGATTCAAACTCGCAAACTATTTTGTATCTACTCCAGATCTCCGCAAGAATATAAATAGGCTTACAGCCCATTAAACGCCCGTGCCGAGATTCGAACTCGGGATGCTACCGTGACAGGGTAGAGTACTAACCGCTATACTACACGGGCATATAGCATAAAAGAATGTATAAATACCACTTTTTAAATCTTTCTTATACAACTATCAACAAATTTAAATATCCTCTAAATTTTTCTTTGGTTTTATTTAGAAGTATTTTAAATTTAGTATGATTAGCACTAAATTTAAATAACCTTATTTCCTATTAATAAAAAAGATGGATCCAAATAATAACCAAGAGTCGGGGGCTCTAAGAATTTTACTATTAGTCATGTTAGTACTAGTATTATTAATAATGGTCTTCCTAATCTATCAATTATATCTAAACATCCCTCGAAGTCCAGAAAACCTTAACGTTAATATCAAAAACCAAAATCCTTCAACAAATCAAATACCTAATTCATCTGTAACCCAATTTTATGAAAATATGAAATTTAACCATAATCTTATAACTTATAATATTGATCCATCATGTGATACGAAAACGAGAGGGAGAATGGAAGAAGCTTTTGATATAATTGAAGAACAGGTTAGCTCCTTAACTTTCAGAGAAGTTAACAGCAATGAAGATATCAAAATAACCTGTTCCAGAGAAGGAGAAGAAAGCATTGTAGAAAAGCATTTTATCGCAGGGGAAGGAGGAGCAAAAGAAATAATCCAAACTCAAAGATACAATGTAATTACTCAAGGAGTTATCTTCATTTACAAAAACCCAGAGATAAGAACTATTAATTGTGACTATCCAAATGTCGAAATGCACGAACTAATGCATGTTTTCGGATTTGATCACACTGACGACAAAAACAGCTTAATGAACCCGCTTTTAGATTCATGTAATCAAGTATTAGACCAAGGAATAATACAACAACTAATAATCCTGTACTCAGAAGAAAACCTTCCAGATCTATATTTCGAAGACGTTAAAGCAGTAAAAAAAGGAAGATACCTTGATTTTAACATAACAATAAAAAATTCAGGGTCAGTCGATTCTGAAAATGTATCTTTAACAATTATTGAAGACAATAAAATAATTGATAGAAGAGATTTAGGATATTTTGGTTTTGGGTCGGGCATAACAATTCAAACAACAAATTTAAAACTGGATCACTTAAATCCAAATTCAATAGAATTTGTAATTGACAGAGAAAATACAATAAGAGAAATAACTAAAAACAATAATTTAGCAGAGATAAAATTATAAAAATTTTATAATCTAATTCTTTCTTCCATAAATTCCTTTTTGCCAAGAATCCTAAGGGTGATATAACTCGGAATTCCATCAATTGTCGGAATAGGATAATTATCCCAGGCACTAGATATTGCACAAATGTCAAGGACCCCTCCAATACCTGATGTTTCCACATAAGTTTTATAAGCCCGACAAACCTGAATTGCGGAATCCACACTAGGTTCATGCCTTGGAAAATGATAAAAATTAGAATCCATTATAACACTATTAAATTTTCCAGTACCAATCAAAGCCAATAGTTTATCAATATCCTCTGCCAATTTAACAGAAGCAAATTCCTATTGAATTAAACGATACACAAGTTCTCTATGTGATGCATCGTGAAATCCCAATAAAACATTTTCTCGTATTGCCATTTTTATAATAACTCTCTTAACCAATAAAAAAATAAAGAATAAACTTACTCATCTTCTTCGTCTTCTAAATCAGCTTCATCAACTACTTCTTCGATTTCATCGTCGTCTTCAGTGTCTTCTGAATCTTCTTCAACAAGGCCTATAACAGTTTTGTTACTTTCGGTCTCATCCACAATATCAGATTCTTCTACGACTTCAGAAGTTCTTTCATCACTTGATTCATCAACTTCACTTTCTTCCAAAACTTCTTCAGTTGGTTCTTCCAAAGCTTCTTCATCTGTTTGCATTTCTTCTTCCATATATATCAAATTATCTATTTAATTACTAAATTGCCTATTTTTAACAGTTTTTAAAGCTTTTGCAAGAAATTTATTACTAATTAATAGGACAAAAATACAAAGAAAAATCTAAACACCGACCCTATAAACCCCTACAATTTTTCTCAATTCTCCAAGTATCTCAGGAGATATTGGATTATGAACTAAAAAAACAGTTTTTACATCAAAAGAAACACTTCCCGTTTTTGGATCAAAAAACTGTCTTGAAGGATTATCCCTTAAATTAACACTGTATTTTCCTAATAAACTCGCAATTTTTCCAAACATACCTAAACTATCTTCATGATGAACAAACAAAGAATAAGTTTCTTTACCTTCCCCCTCAACAGTCTCTCTTACATTAACAGCATTTGTAAAATCTCCCTCTAAAAAATAATCCATAACAACTTTAGCCATTTCTAAAGAAGTTTTCTCCTGCGCTTCTTCTGTTGATGCCCCTAAATGGGATGTTAAAACAACATTTTCTAAACTCGCTAACTTTTGCATTGACTCCGTTATTAAAGCACCCTCTTCTTTAGGTTCCCCAACATAACTATCCAACCCTGCAGCACGAATTCCTCCCTCTTTCAAAGCATTATAAAGTGCCGCTTCATCTATATTTCCCCCCCTTGAGGCATTAATAAGAATTGCATTAGGATTAATCAATCTAAAATCTTCCCCTTCAATAATTGTTTTTTTCCCACCAGTATGAATAGAGATAAAATCAGAACCATTAAGAACTTCATGTCTAGAAAAATAATTTATCAAAGAATCTGGAAATCTTGATTTAACTAAATCTAAATCTCCATCATAACCAACAACACTCATTCCAAATCCCTGGACAAGTTGAGAAAGCCTCTGTCCAATTCTTCCACACCCAATTATGCCTAATGTCTTCCCAGATAATTCTATTCCCTGAAACTTCTTTTTTTCCCAAACCCCACCTTTCAAAGAAGCATAAGATTGAGGGGTATTTCTAGCACAACACATCATAAGGTTTAATGCAAGTTCTGCAGTGGCATTTGTATTTCCATGAGGAGCAAACTTTACAATAACCCCATTTTCATTAGCAGCTTGAACATCCACATTATCATAACCAACACCCGCCCTTCCAACAAGGTCTAATCTTCCTTCACCAGCCGTTCCAGCCTCAATAATCTCTTTTGTAACCTTTGTTGCACTTCTAACAAGTAATGCGTGATAATCGCCAATCTTTGATAACAAATCATCTCCTTTTAACTTTCGAGTATCAACATCAAACCCATATTTTTCAAAAAGCCACAAACCTTCGTCATGCATCCCATCATTTGCTAAAACTCTATAAACCATAAATAAGAATGATTAATTTAATTTATAAGGATTTATATCATAAATAATAATCTTCTAAATATTAACTTCAACCAATTCACCAAAACACTGCCCATCAATAAAGCAAGCATTACCATCATCTCTATCAATATGAAGTGATAAACTATTGCTATCCCCAACCCTAACAAAAACATCTCCTAAAATTGTAGATTTTTTACCAGGAACTTTAACCATAACAACATCACCATGTTTAATACCTAATTCCTCAGCTTCTTCATTAGATGCATGTAAATGTCTATGCGAAATTATAACCCCCTCTCTCAACCTAATCCACCCCCGTGGACCCATAATAATAATTCCAGGGCTATATCCTAAATCCTCAGAAACTCTTAAAGGAGGATTTAATCTTAAATGAATTGCATCAGACCTCGATATTTCAACCTGGGTTTCACCCCGAGAAGGTCCCAAAACCCTGACATTCTCAATTCTCCGAGTACCTGCATTAGAAATATTAACCAACCTAACCTTTTCACGTGAAGCAAACTGACCTGGCTGTGACAACCCCCTATCAACCCTCAATTTATGCCCTCTTCCAAATAACACACTAACATGTCTCTGAGAAAGATGAACATGCCTATTTGAAACTTCAACTCGAATCTTTTTCTTATCTACCATTTTATATCTTTTACCATTTTATCTAATTAATACTCCTTAAAATCTACTACAGCATCTCTACTATAACTCATCCTCATTCTTGCTCTCCTACTTCTTCCTAAATCTCCTAATCTTGCATTAATCTCCGCTGTTTCTAATACCTCAAATTCACTTTCAGTAATTCTTTCTCCCATTTCATAATGTTTTAATTTTTTACCAAAAACTGGAACTAGAATTCCATTAGGATTAGCTTCATATTGAACTGCAAATTCAAAAGGATAAAAAGATGCTGTTAGTGGTGCAACAAGATTAAGTTGAGGTTTTACTACAATTTCTCCTTGAGTTAATTCAAGAAATCTTTCTAGTTCAGGAATATTTCCAAATAACTTTTGCTGAATCCAGCAAGGAGTCCATTTTTCTTGAATAACATCTCTTACCATATCCCCTAATGCCCTTAATCCTGTATCCATTTTATATCTTTCATAATTTTATCTAATTAACAATCTCAGAAGTATCTGAGGTTTCCCTCTTAAAATATATGTCAGAATAAGACTATTTAAGGTTTTTGATACCCCACCAAACTGTGCAATCCACGGACATATGTCTCAAGGTATAGGATATTTTAGGTTATTGAAGAACATAAAGTAAGGGTTCTATTATTAACAGTAGAACATAAGAACGAGACAGACAAATATCTTAGACAATTAACTTCAGATAAAATTAAAGAATTATTTCAGGAGAATCTCTAAAAAATTCTTCCTAAGTTAAATACTCTCCATTGTTTATTCTTTGCATAGCTTCTGCTAATTCTTTTAATAAAGGTTTATTTAAGCAAACACTAAGAACATTTTTTAACTCTTGATTTTCTCGCTTTAACCTTTCTATTTCAGATATTTGCATTTCCATATTCATCATAAGTTTAAATAATTTGTGTTTTAGAACTCTCAAACATCCACCTTCGCCCTCCAATCAAATATTTCATTCCTTCATCAAATTGGCATAAGTCTCTCTATATGTTTTAGCAGGTTTCTTAGGTCCAAGCCAAGTAAAATCTTCTTTTACTGCGTTTCCCCTTGCCTTTGCCCATCTATCAGGATTCCTATAAAGCCTATGTGCATCCCTAACTGCATCAACTATTGCTCCAGGAGTAGTATCTGCAACCTTAAAAGCATAACCAGTATCATCATTACCATTAAACCAAACCATTGTATCCTTATACCCACCAACATCTGTAACAATAGGTAAAGCACCATAAACCATTCCCTCTAATTGAGTATACCCAAAAGGCTCCCATTTTGACGCTTGTAAAATTGCATCACTTGAAGCTAACACCCTATGCTGTAATTCCGGCCTTGCAAATTCATCATAAACATAAACATTTGGAGTACCCCGTAAAGAATATAATTCATTTCTTACTTTCCAATTTTCTGGTTCACCCATTAACAATAACTGTGGGCCACCCATTTTAGAAATCTCTTTTGCAGCTTCAACAACCTCAGAAATACTTTTTTGATCACTAAGTCTTGCAAGCATACTCACCCACATTTTAGTAGGATCTAAATTAAAACTCTCATGATAATTACCCCGATAAGCATTATCTACTCTTCTCCCAAACCTCACATCAAATCCTGTTTTCAATGCTTTTTTGTTTTCCATTTTTCCTAAAAAAACTCCTTGTGAAGAACTTGGATCATATGTTTCAATCATTTCATCATGTCTTGGATCAAAAACATTTGAATCAATACCATTAATCATTCCTGCAAGACCTTTTCCCTTTAAGAGTGCAACTAAACTAGGGTCAACACCTTCTCTACCATCTAATATTTCTTTAGCTTCATTAGGACTAACTGTATTAACTTTATCTGCAAAATAAGCTCCAAATTCTAACAAGCTCTTGAAGGCTCTACCATCAACAGCAATATGTGAACCAAGCATTGTATTATATAGAGAATCCAATTTCAAATCCCTTGGAGATTCATTTAAATTAGGAACAACACCTGCATAATTTGCATTATGAGTAGTTAACAATACCGGAACATCTTTTAATTCTTCATCGCGAGATAACCAATATACTGCACTAGCTAAAGGCCATTCATGAACATGTATCACATCTGGTTTTTCTATCCCTGCTTTTCTAATTGCTTCAGGAATAGCAGCACCTAATCTCCAAAACCCATGAAAAAGTCCTTTTGACATTGTTCTATATGCCATAGGTTTAACATCTGGCAGATTATCATCATCAAAAGCAGTATATGAATCTGAAAACTTCCCTCCAAGTTTTAATCCTATGACTTTATGAACAGGAATATTCCCAATTGATTTACTTTTAACCTCTAATGCTTTTCCCCTATCTACTTCTAGCCTATCAGTAAATCTTATTTCAGAATCAACATAAGAATGTTTATACGCAGGAAGTAAAACATCAACATTCATATCTAAATGTAATAATGCATTTGCTAAACCAGAAGTAGCCATAGCCATCCCCCCAACCATTGTGTCCCCATAAAATTCAGGAGTAATCATCAATAAGTTCTTTCTTTTGTCTGCCATTATCTAAACACCTTTTATTATATAGTCATTTAAGGTTTTTAAATATTATCAATCTCTACCAAACATCTCCCCTCTAAAAAACTCGCGAAAAAACTAAACTACTAAATAATACATTGCACTACATATTTATTAATTGACTTTTTCAAAGTTCTCTATAGAAAACCCCTAAAATTTCCCCCATTATCTTATCTTTACCAAGAATTATTTTTTCTTTTTTAATTTAGATTTTTTCCCTTTTTTAACCTTTTTCTTTTTTAATTTTTCCATTTTTTTAACCTTTTTACTCTTTTTTTGCTTTGATTTTAATTCTTTAATTTTTTTTGAAACAATTTTTGCTTTCTGATGATGCTTCTTATTTTCTATCTTAATTTTTTCTAACTTTAATTCAATATTTCCAATCTCCTCTTTAATTCTCTTTAATTCACCCATTTTTATGAAATATACAATCAAAACCCATTTAAATAATTAACGCAAACTAAAATTTACAAAAACTCTTAAATAATATCTACATACCCTCATCACAACAATGCTTATAACTCATTTATTCTCTGAATTTTTATGAGCCGAATAGAATTAAGTCAAACATTATACAAACAAATAGCAGAATATCTCGGGGTTTTAGATCCAAGAAAAGAAAAAAAGGAATGGGGATGGATTATTGAAAAAGGTAATACCGCCTTAGCTAAGGGGGTTGATAAAGTTGTATTTGGTACAAAAGCACTTAGTTTATCTGATAGAGTTTTTCACGAAAGAGTCTTAGTTATTAGAGAAGGTCAAGAAATAGGCATCAGGAGCCATCAAGAACAAAGTTCAGAATATGTAATAAATATAGGGAAAAGTCCAATAACCCGCCTTTTACCCAGAGGAGCAACTAGAGATCTATTACCAAACAGGGGTAACTTCAGCCACACTGGAACTGCGGGATTTGATCATGGATGGAGAGTCCAACAAGGAACTGGAATCTTATATATTGCAAAGGCATTAAAACTAGAATATGTTGAGGGTGATTCATTTAAAATACCTGAGAATACTTATAAGGAACAGTAGACCTAATCCATTCCACCATAACCACCCATA